>Ga0307994_1000589_pt1 | contig 25183 bp, 31 predicted proteins | sample EllFjometagen261_FD_203171 | JGI IMG/M metagenome (GOLD analysis project Ga0307994, IMG submission 203171) | Marine microbial communities from Ellis Fjord, Antarctic Ocean - #261 | ecosystem: Environmental > Aquatic > Marine > Unclassified | place: Southern Ocean | collected 2014-11-02 | reverse complement strand
AATCTTTGTACCAAAAAACACTTTGCGTTAGCGTATGATTAGCCGCTCATGATCTCGTAGTGTGTCTTTGTCTCTTTATGCAAAGGTCTCTATCTATCTATTACAAGAGTTATAGAACATGGATTCATTAGAACAACTACAAAACGATTTAATGCAACCAGGCCGCATTGTTGATGTGAGAGAAATTGGCGAAGCTGAGGTTGAAGCGAGAAATAGGCTGGTAAAATTTAGCCTTGCCTCTGGTAGTAATACCACAGCATCAACTAATCTAAAACTATCAACAGTCCGCCCAGAAGCTATCTTTAACGCAGGACGTGCGTACGCTGCACAAACGGCCCTCTATTGGCGCTCTGAACAAATAAATGCGTTATTAGACACCAAGTACCAAAGTGCGTTAGATCAGATATCATTCCGTCCACTTATGGAGAATGAGTTCGTCCTAGTCCCCAGTGTAATAGAAGGGCAATCAGAAGAAGAACTCAAAGGCGATGTGTTAGTCAGAGTAAGGGCTAGTTTTGTTGTAGAACAAGAGGCCCGCATAGTCACGTCAGAACCTACCTATCGAGATTACCTGTATAACCATTTTCCTGTTCCCACTAAGGTTCATCCCGCACTAAAGCCAAAGAACTTACTTGAAAAGGAACGATGGGAAAGTGGGGTAAATGCAGGATGGGTCATGGGATTAGAGCAAGCCAATGATATTTTCACTGACGGTTTGAATCGTATGGTGAAGGATATTATAGGCCGTGTGAACTACTTGAAGTTGAAAAAACTAAACGTCCTTCAGCCCGCAACGGTTTCTCAATTAAAGGCTGACATGACTTTTAATGACCGGACGATGAATATAGGCGAAGTAATATATACGATTGATAATGTAGCTAAATATAATGCGTTCTCTGATTGGGATAGCGCGGTATTTGAAGGAGTTGATTAATGGAAGACGATTACCATGACAAATCAGAAAAGCCGAAGCTCGATAATACCCTCAGCGCACCAACCACAATAGAACCCCCAAGCCCACTACCTATGGCTAAAGAGCAAAAGGATACCGGATTCTGGGGCGATTTTAACTATGACAAAAAAACATTCCCAAAATGTCCACCTGCTGTCAATAAAACAGAGTTAGATGAGTTCCTTGGTAAAATATATGATGTTGGCGTTTCAGACGTTGTTATTCAATCAGGCAACAGATGTTTCATTAAAAGATCGAATGCTTTTTACAAAGTTACTGAGCGGGCATTTAGAGGAAAGGAGGTAGATGACCTAGTAGCAATTATGCACAGAGAATCCACCCCTGGGAAAGTAAAATCTGGAAAACCTGTAAAGTTTCATTATGTTGTTCCAATAGTAAAGCGCGGTAAGGACGGCACCGATGAAATTGAATATGCTAGATTTAGAGTCATTTGCACAGCGTGTATGGGACAGCATGGAGCCAGTGATGGAATAGAAATAACCATGCGGAGCGTGGCCGCATACCCACCAACAATGGATGAGATAAACCTCCCAAAGGGTATTCAAGATATGGCCTTTCCGTCTTCTGGACTCTTCATCATTGTTGGAGAAACCGATTCTGGAAAAAGCACCACATTAGGCTCGATAATGAGGGAATGGTCAGTTAGACCCAGCGCTGTGAAAATCATTACCTATGAAGACCCAGTAGAGCATGACTTAAAGGCCACTCCCAATACAACTGCCTGTATTGCACAAACATCAGTCGGAGAGGGGGAGATGATACCCAATTGGGCAGCTTGCATCCCTAACGCCATACGGCGCAACCCAGACATTATTATGTTAGGTGAAATAAGTACACTCGAAACTATGCAAAATGTCATAAGCGCAGCAAGGGCAGGGCATACAGTCTACACAACACTACACGCGGGAAATGTAGCGTTAGCCTTTGATCGAATTATCAGCGAGTTTCCACAAAATGAACAAAGTTTAGCGAGAGAAGCACTGAGAACGACCGTGCGCGGAGTAGTTCATCAGTCACTACTTAAACATAAAGACGGCGTGAAACGAGTGGCTGTGCATGAGTGGCTTGAGTTTGATAGTTACGAATGGGAAATACTTAAAAAGGCTGGTGAAAGCGGATTATATGAAGCGCTTCAATCCCTAGTAGAAACACGGGGAAGGAGCCAGCTTATCGACCTTGAATCAAAAAAAGAACTCATTGACCCAGATAGCTATTTATCTGCATACAGGTCTTTGACAGATAGAAACGAGCAACCCAAGAGCCAAGATCATGGAAAATGATAATCCGCGACCACGTATTCAGTGGCACTTACTGAACAAGCGGCCTACATTTTTAGGAGTGGCGCACATTACGATTTTAATACCACTTATTTGTTACCCATTTTTAAAATACGGCGGCATTTTTATCATCCTATGGTTGGCCGTTGATTTTCTATTGGTCTATACACAATTCAGATTAGCCGCATTTATCACCCGCATTCGCTTGTGGGCAGGCGGACCTAAAAGAACAAGCATAAGCAAAAGAGCTTACCAAAACACTAAACAAGGAAATTAAGAACATGACTACACATTACGCAGTTGACGACAATGGACATAGCCACCATAAACTCGCATACCTTGAGGACGGTGTTATAAAGACATTGAAGAAGCCGACCGCCGTTGGAGATGGTTCTAGCCCCATTACGAACACTGAAGGAGTTCCTCAAAGTACATATCGAATCAATGGGCATGATTTTTGTTGCAGTGAAGAAAGGCAAAATAAGATCGACATACGAAACCAAGGGTATCAATCAAGCGATGAAAATAAGGCCTTAGTCGCCCACGCTTTATTTAAGGCCGGACTACAAGAAAAGCCAATTTCTTTGGGTGTAACGGTTCCTTGGCGTGAGGCTTATTCAAAAAATGGAAAACTGAATTCCAAACGAATGGAAGAGGTTGCAACACATTTTAAAACGGGTGAAATGCTTAACCTCACAAATGGAAAAGGGTATGACATCCAATCATGCACAGCGTACCCAGAAGGGTTGGCAGCATTCTTTGATTGGGCGATCGGTGAAGACGGCTCTATAGACATTGCATCCAGCCAAGCAGGGCCAATTGCCGTGGTGGACATTGGAGGCTCTACTACTGACATTGCTACCGTGGTAAGCGATGAAGAATTAGGTATAGATCATGCTCGATCAGATACTAAAAAATTAGGCGTTCTTGATGCCAAGGGAATGGTTAACGATATACTTGTTAATGCAATACACAAAAAAACGAGTATTAATCCTGACGTTGATGGAGGTATCCCGCAACGGATGGTGGAGAGTTTATTCCTAAAAGGCTCCTTGACTATCGGTAAAGATATATACGATCTGTCTGCTGATGTTTCAGCGGTCAAGGCCAGTATTGCATCGCAGTTAGTTAGCTTCGTTAAAACAACCATAGGTAATCCACTACTATACGAGGCAATCTTATTTGTTGGGGGGGGGCCATTGTTTTTGAGGATGAGTTACGCACTCACTTTAGACACGCCATTTTCAAGGACGAGTTCTCTAACGCACGTGGCGCTCTTAAATATATGCTAAAAATTGACCCTCTTACATCATCGGCATAAACCACTTAACAACTCTTAGGAATTTAATAATGGAACGCATAGAGAAACGAGTGTCATTTCGCATATATGGTCAGACTAACGATGTTGACGATCACAACCTATTGGTCGAAACGCGAGTCATGCGGCACATGGAAGAACTTGAAAATTTAGGTCGGAACGCAGTATCGACATGGATTCTGGGAGCGCTTAAAAATCAGTACATCTTAGACCAGAATTTCGATACAACTCAAGTACAGAAAATTTCACCACCAGCACCAAAGAAACCAGCACCAAAAGTCAAAAGTACTACCCTCTTGAAAGCAGAGGAACCTGCAGTGATTAAAAAATCCGATTGGACAAGGGATGATTCCGCAAGCAAATTTCGTATGAGTTAAAAGATATGAGTAATACAAATACAGAAAGTAGCAACGTAACGCCTCCGCACTTTAATTGGAAGCATCCAACTTGTTTTGATAACGCGTCTTTACTTGGGCAATGGGCAATAGAAAATCTGGGAGGACAAGGCCCAGGAACGTCGCTTATGGATTTAGGGTCAGGGAAGTGCGCTCTAATTAATGCCTGCTCCCGCTTACCTAGCTTCCACTTTTTAAAAGCCGTTGATGAAGAACATTACGGCTCATTCTGTGACAGCGGTTGTGAGTTTATTAACCAAGAAATTGAAAGTTACCTGACCTCGTTAGGCGAACAAAAAGAGGACGTAATATTCTGCGAAAACGTTCTTAATGAGATTTTGGACGAGGATAAGTTATCTCGTATTTTGTCTTTAATTTTTTACAATATGACCGAGGATGGGTCTTTTCTATGTTCCGTATTTGTTACTAGTGGCCACATATCAAAGCGCTGGGCACAAGCAGATTTTGAAAGTTTGCTAGAGCAGCATGGGTTTGCGATAGAGCGAACATACTTAGCGGATGATGGTTTATTGTCTGTACATCTAAGAAAGTCCACTACGTAGCTGCTTCATTAGCGTAAATCTTACTCGCTGTCTCTACGGTGCCTCTGTGGTGACGCTGGAGACAACCAAATAAAAATAGGCGATTATCATCAACTGTTTAATCATTATCTAATTTGCCTCTGCGGTGCCTCTGTGGCGACGCTGGAGACAACCAAATTAAAATAGACAATTATCATCAACAGTTTAATCATTATCTAATTTGTCTCTACGGTGGCACTGTGGTGACGCTGGAGACAACCAAACTATGTTTAAGGGACATTTAACGTCCTTTTGTTGGATTTTATGGCAAATAGGCACTAAACAGCGGTTTAAACGTATATTGCGCCCGAATCGCACTTAAACCACCGAATTTAATAGGTAAACCGTGGCAAACCCACTCAAAGACTCGACCTACCTTTTTTTGAAAAACTATAACATTTCTATAACGTAAGCCCCTTCTTTAGGGAACAGCCCTGGTATTTTTCCGTATGAATACAAATAATCGCGCACTAAATTTGATTAACCGCTTTAAAAGCGAATCCGGTATTGCGTCACACTGGACAGACTACCCCGATCTGTTTATATCGTGGTTAGAAAACCTAAGAGCAAACACTAAACCATCTACGTTTGCCAACTACCGAAAATGGTTAGCGAACTATGCGCGTGAAATGGGCTACTACGGTTTCGAGAAAGATATAAGGTCGGTCAGCACAAAAATCCCAGTAATCAAATCAAAAAAAGAAGTCGAGACAGAATCAAAGAAGTCGAACAAAGATACATCGGCTACGATCACCAGCAAAGAGATGGATACCTTGGCCTCAGTTTTGGTTTCTGAGCGTGGTCAGCGTCAACGATACAAAGATGGGGCAGTCGCATTTAACTGGCTGCAGGCGACCTTGTTGGTTGGAATACGTCCATCGGAATGGTTTAGTGCAATGCTACTAACCAATGTGTTATCGCCTACTGGCGAAATATACCCGTGGGTACTGGAAGTCGTTTCATCAAAAAAGGGAAACTTTAAAATTACAGATGGGGAGACCTCACAAGATGCGCGTAGAAGACTTGTATTGCATGAATGGCCACCAGCACAAATAGAATTAATCCGATCTTTTATGTCTCAGGTTCCAGTGGGTCAGAAGGAATTTAAAAAGCAGTACGAAGCCATAAGGCAAACCCTATTAAAAGCGTCCGGTGTTGCGGGATTCGGTGATAGGGCAATCGGGCTATATACGGGCAGGCACATTTTTACGAGCGAAGTGAGAAGGGAAGATAAAAGCAGCCCTTACGATCTGGCCGCAATGCTTGGTCATGCCGATACACGAAATCAAAATTTTTACGGTGACAAGGATAAGGGCAAGCCGCGTGAGTTTACGTATACGCTTCCTAAGCCGTGGCCTGGTCTATCTGAGAAGGTGCAAAAGGTAGACCTTTCTCGTCACAAGGTCACGTACGGTTCAAAAGCCATTGTAGATAAGATGATAAAGACAGGGGAGATCAAGGTAGAGATGTGATCAAAAACTGCCTTGGTGTTTCAAAACACCACCAGCTAATCGAAAGCATCGTCTAATCAAAAACTGCCTTGGTGTTTCAAAACACCACCAGCTAATCGGAAACACCACCTGATTTACAGCTGTTAATTTTGCCCTGCGCTTCAAGCTAGCAATAGTAAAAAACCACCAGCAAATAAAACCCTTGGCCGACCAACATGGAAAACGGACTAATATCGATTACTAAAAATAAAAGGGGATGCGAAAAAGCACATGGAAGATGATAAAAAGAAAAAGGGATGCGTTAAAAGCAGGAGGGGTGCGAAATATAGGCCAATAGACTATAAGCACAGTCTATAAGCCTGTATATATAGTTCAATAGACTGTACAATAAGGGTGCGCCAATAAATTTAGGAGTATACCAACATGAAAACCCGAATCTTCACCGCCAAGGCATACAAGGTAATAGATATGTCCCATACGTTTGAGCTTACCGAAGCTGAGTACCGCGCTGCTATAAAAGAATATGGTTCCATTCAAAACTATGTAGTTGAAACCGGAAACCCAGGTGAATTTAAAGAATTAAAAACAGTCGGGTGGGATTTTGGGGACGTGGATGAAATCACTGTACAAAATGAGAAGGGTGTCCCTAATCCATAGAAAGCGTTTATAAGTGTCGGTGTCTCCTGCCACCGGCAAACAAAAATAATACAAGTGAGGTTAATATGTCAAAACAAATCATCCCAAACGAGTTAGCTGAAATTGTGACTGCTCTACTGGTCAAGCCGAGCCTTTTAGGTGAACTAGATTCATTGGAGTCTTATAATAATTTCGTGCATGAAATAGGCCAGGTGGTCGCAGATTTTTGTGGCGGTCAAATTGATGGCGTGAGTAACCCTGACGCAGTAGAAGAAAACCAACTAGAAGAAAGAGGGATGACCATGTTAAGTGTCTCCCCAAATGATAGTCTCCCAAGCAAGAGTAACAATGTATGGTCTTATTATGATCGAGCTGGGCGGGAGTCTGGTGACACTCTTGAAATTGAGAGAGGTGTGCCGATGAGTACCGGCCAAATTAATGGCACGCGAAAGAAAATGCAAAGCCTGTTGTTGGGTGAGGGCGGTGCGGATACATTCGGAAAAGAGCTACGTTGTCATTTGCCCACCAGCTCAAGCAAGGACCAACTCAATAGCAGCACAAACACACCACCGGCCAACTTAGTGTTTGCGCTAGATGATAAGGCAAGTATGAGCGTATTCGATGATAAGGGTGACTTGAGCGTTTCGGTAACTGTATCATTAAAGGAATCCCCCCACGTTTCTATTAACATGGCGAATGAGGAAGCGTTGTGGTTTATAGACCAAATACCGAATGAGGTGTTTATTTATCCAGCGGAAGACGCTCGGATGATGCAGATGAAATATGGGGGTATCCGACAATAAAAAGAGGTGTCCCTAGGCTCCTGCACCCTGAGACTGCTAAACCTGCCTATGAATTTTATCAAACTAAACGAGAATAATCATGCCAAGCATTACAGCCAAAAAAGACATTTACCGAAGTGGCCGAGAAAGCCTTGGCTTAAACAAAAGACAGTTTGGGCGTTTACTTGCACTTGGGGTAGACAAAAACACCGACCAGGTAGTCGGCCATAAAGAGAATCCGATGGAGCCAGCAAAAGGTAACACCAGTAAAGGGGTTAACAAGGCAGAAGCGTTAGCCGTTCAATTATTGGTGTTATTGCATAAGGAGGGTTATCTACTTAAAGAAATGACCTTTAATGAACAGGGGCGTCTTTTGAGTGCGCCTAAAAAAGTGGATTAGCCGGTGGTGTGTTTTGAAGGTAGTGCAAGGGTTTACCTGTGTTAATTAGCGCCGCAGCTATCTATATTTGGGACAATCATATCATGGCCATTATATTCCCAGTTGCTAAAAAGTTCAGTTACTACATTTGCGTCTATACACGACACCTTGCGTTCAAAACTGTACTGTATAGCGCCCTGAGATAAATACTGGGCAATGTTTGGCTCGCTTGCTCATCTGTCTTGTGTAGGATACAATAAAAACTATGGACTATACAATTCATCGAACTGAAAATTACATTAAATGGTTTGATCGACTAAAGGACAAAACCACAAAGGTACGAATATTGGCTCGGCTTCATCGTGCCGAGGGTGGCAATTTCGGGGACTTTAATCCATTAACTGACAACCTGTGTGAATTGAAGTTTACATTCGGTGGCGGCATACGTATTTACTACACTGTGAAAGAGACTCAGATTATTCTGTTATTGAATGGTGGTGATAAATCGAGCCAAGTTAAAGATATTAAAAAAGCTAAGCAACTGCTTACAGAACTGGAGTAATTCATGGCCACTAAAACCAAGCCATTCGACATAGCACAATACCTTGAAACCGAAGAAGATATTAAGCTGTTCCTTCAAGAGGTCGCTAACACTGGAACCCCATCTGATTTTATTAGAGCGCTCGGTACAGCAGCCAAAGCTAAGAGTATGACAGAAGTAGCTATGAGTGTTGGGGTATCCCGTACCAGCCTGTATAAATCACTAGAGGAAGGCAGCAACCCCAGTTTCATTACCATCAACAAAGTGGTTGAAGCTTTGGGCTGCCAAATAACCATCTCCGCTCACACGACTTAAACCCCAATTTAGGGGGACGGATTGCGTTTCTGTGACCACTGCGATGATGTAAGAGTTTACGATAAGAATGACCTATGTGACGACTGCGCGGTAATTCAGGCAGATGAAGACGCAACTCCATTGGATGATTAACGAATTGATTTTGGTGACGAGGTGAGCGATGCGTCAAGTTAAAAAAGAAAACTGCGGCCAGTGCTTATATTCACCGAATAAACTGGTAAGCGACAGGCTGTTAGATTGTTTAGGGAATCTGCCTTGTTTGGCGCACCCGTAATAACAAGGCGCTCGATGAGCTGGTGGTTTTACTAAATGGAGTTAAGGGAAGCCCAAACCCTGCTGGTGGGTTCAATCAAACGACCACCAGCCTAAGCGTCTCTATTGCGAGGCATCATATCCAAAACTTTGCCAGACTTCCTCGTCTACTTTAATTGGGGAAGTGCATCCATCCTTCAGATCAATCAACCCCCCGTGATAACCAATTTCACCATCCATTAATAACTGAGAAATTAAATTGATTGCGTGTCCTGCAACTTGCTGGTTAATGCCAAACGCTTGACGAGACAATGAGGTTTGCATATCGCATGAAGTTTCTTTGTGGCTTTGTAGTGCCTTGGTGTTAGGAAATAGATCACGGCTGTTAGGTAAGCGGCTTTTGTTGCTGCTCAGGTCGCCCAGTACAAAGCTTGCCGTGGCCTTATCGACCCCTGTGTCAAGCCACATGGTGTGTTTGCGTGGTGATAGGTCAGTTACCATAGTGCGACTACTAAGACTGTCGGTTGCGGTGATAATGAGGTCATACTTTTTATTAAGCAATTGCTGGGCGGTCGCATTCTCGCTATAGGCATTGAAAGTTTCACAGCCCAGCGCTGAATTAAGCCTATGAGCAAGAATCACCGCTTTATTTATTCCGATTTCGTAAGAGAGATACCCTGTACGCGCTAGATTAGGCTCACTAATGTCCTTAGCATCGTATAAATCAATGGATTCGAATCCTGCCCCTTCGTAAAGCGAATGAAGTACACGCTGGAGCATGAATAAGTTTGTGCCAATGTAGTACCCAGTACCACCACAGCCCAGTACCGCGACTTTTAAAGGTTGTCCTAGCCATTTGGCTGGTAATTTATAGGTTTTCATTTAACACCTCACTCATCATTGCATAAGCGTTCATTTCATGGGCACGGATTTGATCTTGCGTTTTGGCTTTATGCTTCCAGTAACTAAATAGCGAGCCATGCTTTTTAAGGCAAGCTCTGCTTAGGGTTTTCTTATGGTTGGTATGTGTGCCATTCGCATCAAAGAACGCACTCTCAACGCCAGATAGGGTTTTCATGGTAATGGCGCTGGGTAAAGAAGCGGTGCCTAGACAAAGGTTTCCTGACCCATCTAAATTAAAAAATGGGGCGTGGTAGAGTTTTGAGTTTAGGGTAGGCCTAGCCGATGTTCCCAACGCAAATACACGAACACGCCGAGCGTCTTTGTGGGCGATAAACAGTAAAGCAGGGTAGTTAACCATCTGGTGGCTGTTGTTGTTGCCGTGACGGACGTGAAGCACTTTACGCTGGGCCTTGGTGTACCAGATCAATTTTTGTGTATTGTCTAACAATAGGTTTTGCGGCATAAGCTGCTCTGATTCATAACCCGTTGCGCTGGTGGTCGCCTCGAAAATCATATCCTTTGCAACCTGCCCAGAGACATAATCACCGATTTGAATAACGCTATCGTTTATTTTATGGAGTGTAATTTCGGTCGAATTTTCTCGGTTGCCGTGGAATACAAGCGCAAAGCGAGGTTCCATTTTTTCTTGTTGGCTGGTTAAGCTAATTGGCGTGTGTAGCATTTGAGCTGCCCTTTTTATCCGTTCTTTAAAATGATAATTATACAGTCTATTGGCCTGCATTACGAGCATTTAAGGGATAAACTTTAGGGCAGAATATCCCTAATACTGCGGGTCTAACTGCGCCAGTTCAGTCGCCAGCGCAACATAAGATTGAAGTGTTTGAAACGCTTTAGGGTGGGTGTAGTCAATGGAGATACAACCAATCTCGCCCCCCTCAAATATGTACTGACAATGCCGATCAACCGCTTCAGCTAAAACCTCGCTGGGCTGGCCAGTAAAGGTTAGAAATGCGTCACCAAAGTATGCATCACCCTCGGCAGTGAAAACGTCCCACATGGAGGATAATACTTTCTCGTGGGCAACCATTGCAGGAAGCCCAGACAGTAAGGTTTGTATTAAAGGGTTAGCACCCAGCGCAGGGGTTTGTTCAATGTTAGAGCACAAGTCATCGTGTAGTTGCGTGAATGTCTTCTTGTCATCTTCAGCGACACAGTGCAGGTCTTTGTATTCAAGCATCAATAATACTGCGTTTACCCCATGCAGAATCTCGCCGTCTTCTCGGTCGTGCCAAGGGTGGTCTTTAACGCCTAGCAGATCAATAAGCGCACTCTCATCGTCATTACTGCACAGTTCACTAATGGCCTCGCTATTATCACGTATCTCTTCTTGAGTAATGTCTAGCTCATCTATTTGAGATTCAATTTCACCATCAATTAAATCATCAATGGTCATATACCCAAGCAACCCGCTGATGCGCTGGTTAAAGCTAGCAAACCACGTATCAAGCTGTGCAAAAGGTGACGCACACCGAATAATATCAATGCCCTCGTTTGGGAAAATAAACAACCCAAGGCGACCGCTACTCACATCAAAAGAATAATTAGCCGCGCTTTCCGAATCAATTAAGGATAACGAAAACGGGCACGTATCGTCCCCCAATAACCCTGCCATTCTTTGCGTTAAATCAGCCAGAAGAACGCGAGTATGGTTATCTAGGCGTTCTGGTGTTGCGGATATGACGTTCTCAAGGAGTGCCAGATCAACCGCATTATGGCTAACGCCAAACTTAATGAGGCCGTAAAGTGGTTTTCTCTGCTTCACAATGAGGTCTAAGCTGCGCTTAGTCACGAACTCAGGGCAGGTGATCGCCTGTCCCATGAGCGCCAAGTGAGGTGGCTTTAAAGCAACAGTATCATTCGCTGATCGCTGGCTTTTTTTATAGCCCTTTCTTTTAAGCTGCGATAATTTATCGAATGAGTTAAATGTCCCTTGTCTTGCTTCGCTGCCCATTGCTCTAGCTCCTGTTGCTTATGATCGGATTCAAAGAACTGCTGTACCTTTGCCAGCAATTCTTCTTCGCAGTCGTTACCCATTAGTCTTCGCGGCGAGTAGAGGAATCGTAAACCGAACGGTGTTCTGGTCTACTGGTTCTGCATCACTATCAAAAACAGCAGAGTGGCGTATCTGAGGGAACCGCTGTGCTAACACCTCAAAGGAATTTTGAAGAGTGCCTAACGGGGCTGGGTCAACGATGCTATGAAGTGTTCCAATTGAAAATATACGAATCATGGGGTTTCTCCTTGTTTACAGTGTCTCTATTATACAGTCTAATAGACTTCTTTAATAGTCCTATTAATAAATAACCTTCGTTAAATAGGTGCTTCCCTTACCGCACCCACCTTGGGTTTTGCATGAGCCGTGCTTAACGAATTTCGGGGTTTTTTAAAGCGAATCTTCGCTAAAAAGATCATTCCCAGTGATCGCTTTTTGTGCTTCTGGAGCGGGTTTTTTGGGTGTTCTGGATGCGGCAGGTGCGGTGGTCGATGCCGTAGCCTTTGTTCCATCTAGGTCAGCGCCACGGATACGCGCACTAATCGCGGCTGGATTAAAATAACGATGCCCACTCAGGCTACTACGAACTTGAGCCAAAACGCTTTCAACAGACATAGCTTCAAGACTTTCCTTTCCAATCAGTACAATAGGAACTGCCAGCGCCGCTTGCATATCCTGATCGGGTATCGCTTTGGAGTCAGGTATTAAATTGATAGTCGCAGCGATGGATTCGCCATGAGGCTTGATTGACACCATAACGTTAGCAATTCCGTGGGTGGCGATTAACTTTTCTACAATAGTAAACATTTTATTGGCCTTTAATGAGTGTTGGGTACTTGTTAGAGAAATACGACATATATGCCGCTGGTGCGTAATGAGTCCAATCAAATGTGTACTCATCAATTGAAGTCAGTAAGTTTGCTTTTGTTCCATTTTTTAATTTTGAAAATGCTTGGTCGCCATGCGTTGCGTCATAACTGGCTTCAAAGCCTGATTCCTTGCATAGTTGCAGTACATGACGAGCAGGGTAGTGGCGAAGGACGCTGGGTTCCCACGAATGTATGATCGCCTGCTCAGGGTTGCCCACATGAAATAACAGCTCATGCAACACACCTCTGGGCGTATCAGACGACACCATAGCGTTATCCTCGACACCTTTATAAAATCCCGCCAGCATATTGCTCAACATAACCGAAACTTCTTTATCAGACTTTCCGTTAATCTCAGCTAGCGCCCGCCCTGTAGGGTATTGTTTACACAGCTTTGAAATCGTAAGGTAGGCCACTGCTAGCATTGACTTGTCGTTATCTGGGTAGGTATCACGAACAAAGCAAGCCAGCGCACCATCGGCCAGTTCTTGTTGCTTATTCGACAATGTTGCAGAAATAGGTTGTTCAACGGGTGGTGTTTTCGTAACAGGGGCCGTTTCACTGTTCTCATCGGTCGTAGCGATTTCAGGCCGTTGTTGAAGACTTACTTTCCCAGTGTGGCACTTCGTGTTATTGCATAACTGTTGACGTACAGCACCAAGGCTTGGGGACGTTAAACGATTATCAATAGCCGACACATTATGTTGGCACGATTGACAAGCCGCGTACTGGGCATCGCCTACATCGGCTATTCTAAGAGGGTGTATGACGATAGAATCCATCATCGTCACATCAATCAATACGCCCACCTTTTCAATTTGCCTTGCACGTTCACTCTCAAGCCACACGCCTTGTTTTTCAGAGAAACATTTAGTGTTAGAGCAAACCCCTTTGATGACGGACTCGCCAAACAATTCTACCTGTGTGGTGGTATCCGCGTTGTGAGCGCACCCCTTGCAGCCGCTTAGGTCAAACTTTGCTAATTTAAAACTCGCCCGCGCTTTTCCTGAACGCTCCCGCAGCAACTCCACAGTCCACTTTTCAGCCACAATTTTTACAAGCGTTTTATTTTGAATGGATTCAGTGAAGTTAGAGAGCAACACCGCGTGGCCTAGTTTGATTTTATGATCGTCTAATGAATCCAAAACCGCCCTTGTGCATCGTGTCAACGCAAGGCGATCTTCCATTGCCTTTTTTCCAAAACCAAGGCGATTTCCCACCTCTACATAATCACCGTCAAGCTCACTAGACAGTCTGCGGATAGCTTCGATTGAGCTAACAAAGGAAAGATCATCTCGGTTAGTGTTTTCAGCGATATGTGATTCAAGCAGTACATTAGCGTCACCTTCAATAATGGTCACGTTCACGTCTATCTGGCCCAATTCAACCAGTGCCCTATGACGTGTGAAGCCAGCAATTAATAAGTAACCACCGCTTTGATCGGCAGCCACAACAAGAGGCTGTAATACGCCTAGCTGTTTGAAAGACTCCTTAAATTCATTAAGTGATCTTTGGTCTATTTTACGGCGTACGTTTGAAAAACCCAACTTGATTTCACTCATCTGAATCGTTTTAGTGGGGTGCGTTTTAATCTGAACGTTCATAGGGCTGCTTCCTGCGTAGTGAATAACTTATGCTTACCATTGTATAGTCTATTGGACTGTATTGCAAGCCTTGGCACGAATCGTTTTATTATTACCTATGGGTGGATATATAGCCTAATAGACTGTATACTAATACACATTAGCTGGTGTCTCCTACCACCGGCACACAACTGAGTGAGGTGTATATGACGACTATCGTGAATACTAAATTAGGCGAAAACCGTGGCAAGAAGCGCATTTGGCTAGAAGGGGCCAAAATTGCCCGTGAAGGCTATCTTGTCGGTCAACGGTTCGATGTTAAGGTTAGTCATGAAAAAGTAACCATGACCCTAAATGAGGTCGGTCAGTACAAGGTTAGCAAGCGCACTCGCAAAGAAGAAGAGATGCCGATTATTGACGTGAACAACACTGAGATCACTAACGTATTTGCAGATACCGTGCTACTACGCGTTGTCATTAATCGCGGTACGATTGTGATTATGGCACACCACCAGCAAACACGAACGCAAGAACGCCTAGATCGTCTATCAACTAAAATTAAAGAAGGAACACCGCTTGATGTGTGTAGCCTATTTCATGGCGGTGGCATTTTGGATAAAGCCATTCACCACGGCCTAGCCAATTCAGGCATTAAGACAACCATTGCACTGGCTGTTGAATTGGAAAGTAAATACATTGATGCTTCGCTACGTAACAACACTGAACTTTGGAATCCAAAATCAATTGTTATCCATGCACCTATCGAGTCCGTTGATTTAAGCCGCACACCCCCTCAAGTAGACATTGTGGTTGCAGGTATCCCGTGCACTGGGGCAAGCAAAGCAGGCCGCTCTAAAAACAAAACGTGGGGTGACACTGCGGGTGGTTTTGCTGAGTCTCATTCTGCTGCGGGGGCATTGTTCTTTAACTTCCTGCAATTCATCACTGTACTTAACCCATCAGTCATTGTGATTGAAAACGTCCCTGAATATCAAAACACTGCGTCTATGGACGTGATCGCGTCTGTGCTTACCTCGCTCAATTACACGATTCAAATGAGAGTGCTCGATGCTGGCGAGTTTGGCGTGCTGGAGAAGCGTAGGCGGCTGTGTGTTGTTGCGCTAACCGAGGGGCTTGATGGATTTGATTTAGGGACTGTAGCCCAGCGCACCGAAGACACCACCAGCTCAAAGAACACCAAGATCAAGCATATTTTAGATGACATTGATTTAGAGTCGACGCGCTGGAAAGAGTTTGACTACCTACGCATTAAGCAGGAGCGTGATATAGCCGCCGGTAAGGGCTTTAAAAGGCAACTGCTAACAGGTGAAGAAACTCACTTAGGTACTATAGGCAAAGACTACGCTAAATGCAGGTCTACTGAACCGTTTATCGTTCACCCACAAGATTGTAACAAGTCACGGTTACTGACCCCTGTGGAGCATTGTAGGGTGAAGGGTGTACCTGTGTCGGCTATAGCGGGAGAGTCAGACACCATAGCGCACCAAATATTAGGGCAATCCGTGTGTTTTCCTGTCTTTGAGCATGTGGCATTTTCACTAGGGCAGTCTGTTCTTAGCGCACAAGCAGCGTAAGTATGCTTGGGTAGCTGCTTACTCAAGTGCCGGTGGTGTTAAGTATCCAAAACAACCAAAGAGTACCCTATGAACCATTTAGCCAACGATGTGGATAAAACAATGACAACCGAATGTCCTTTTTGTGGTGGTGAGAGCGGCTATTACTATAAAGTGATTGAATCTAGGATGCTGCTGATGACTTGGGAAGGCGAGGGCATTGAGGGGTCTGAGCCTGAAACGGTGCGAGGTATGAAAAATAGACACTGCATTGACTGTGATAGAGATATCACAAAGAAAGTCCGTTCCATAAGGGAGTGAAGTTTCCTTTGATTCGTTCTGGCCAAGCTAGAAAAGTCACTACATGGCGGGGCCAAAGCTAGAGCCAAAAGTGACACTAGGCATGGCATACTGGATTATTTTTTCACAATCGCGCTCGTCAACGCCGACTTCCTGCGCGATCTGAGGCCAGAGTAGTGGCGCTGTGGCTATTTGTTCGGCTATAGCTTCAACGGTACCCTTTGATAACCCAAACACCTTACGCGGGCTGTTTGCGAGGTCAGCGGCTTTGGGCAAAAAAGGCGAATACCCAAAACTTGCATTAGGGTACTCCCCCACCGTTAGTGACGGCACCATGTCATAAGCAGGGCTTAGGGCATACCCGTTGTGATCTAGGATAAAACTAAAGTTGCGTTCATGGTCATCCGTGTTGTTGATGGTACTGTTAAACAGCATTTGACGAAGTAGCTGCTCTAAGTCTCTTTCCACGTTATAAGAATGGTGTTGGATAATTTCAGCGATGTCGTCATAACGGAATACCCCTCCTTTATCTTCAAAGGTCACGTTATTTTTCAATAACGAATTCACGCTGATTAAATGATGACGATGTTGCAAATCGTTTGTGACATCAAAACGCTCAAGAAGAAGGGTAGAGCGCGAGGATTGTGTTTTAATCACAGTCCCGTCTCCAGCACGCAAATCCAATGATTTTGCCAAGCGCAGCATCGACAACTCAACGGTCGCATTGTCGTACTCATCCTGCTGCCGGTTAAATTTAGCTAACCAGGCATGCTCATTATCATAAAACAGGGCCTTGGGTCGCGCACCACCGGCACCAGACCCTGAGTTGGCTAGAAACAAGTGTTGCAGCATTGAATCATCTTGGCTTTTGGGGTCATCAATATAAACACTAACCTCCTCCGTAATGCCTACCAAGTCAATAGAGTTGCCCAAGGTAAATCGTGGCGAGGCGTTATTATGGCACCACTGTAAAGCGCCGATGTGCGCTCTGTGTAGGTAGTTCAACATATCAATGGGACTGTTTTCATCCAAACGAATTTGATGCGTTTGGTGTGCAATCTTTGTTAACACACGCCTACCCCAAGCATCAGGGAGGTAATCGTCTAGTATGCCAGGAAGTCCTACACACTCCTGTTGAAAGTTATTGATTTGAAGTGGAAAGTGGGGGTGTAGTGAAAATGCCTTGGGGTGGTGTAGGTACGCTAAGGTATATCTAAATGCAAATTCACGCAGCCGGTGGTTATTTTCTACAAGTACAGCACTTGCAGCATGAATAATGCCGGTATCCGAGGTGTTAAGGTAAATGTCGAAAGACGCGCTACGCTGAGTCATAATGGTCCTTGAAAAGGTCTTTCTTTAACGTGAATAGCTGGTCAAACTGCGCATCCAACCCTGTTAACGACGCAGCTTTATAATAAGTACCTATAGCGACAGACATATCGCCTTGTTCCATTTTTTGAAGTGTAGCGCGACTAACACCGAGCCTTAGCGCAAACATGCTTAGCGTGTCGTTGGGGAAGAGTTGCTTTCTAGCCACTTTAAATCGTTTGCCTAGGATGGGTAGTGTATTCATACATTAAGTACTATTATTATAGTAATTGAGGCTTAATAAGCAATATTATACCATAATAATAGTCAATTAAATGCATATTGCTGTCGCCTAAATTACTCCATGTAGGCATTTTATTGGAGGAATTGGCCACGACACGTTGACCAAATGTTGATGCTGCGACTGCTTAGTATGCTTTAGCCAGAATGCCTCTAAGTTCACATCTTGTGAACTTTCTCCTTTTCTGTTACTATTATTTTATCCTGAAGTACCTAGTAACTTTGATGCACATAATCTCTCGAAAACCCTTTAAAGACGCTGCTATTAAGTATCCAAACGATGCTACAGCGCTAATAGACACTTACAAAGCGCTTAAAAAGTCGCAATGCAAGACGCCAGAAGGGCTCCGATTGCTTTTCCCAACACTTGATAATTTTAAATCAAAAGATAAATGGTGGGTTATTAATATTGGGGGCAACAACTTGAGATTGATCGCGTTCATTGAGTTCCGTGACTGCCGAATGTACGTCAGACACATAACAAACCACTCAGATTACGATAAGCTGTGTAAGCGCTACGTAAAGGAGTCCGCAAAATGAATAACGAACTGATTAAAGAGCATGCCTCCGCGTTATTCTCTAGCGCGGGGTTTATCGCTCACATTGTCACAGATGCGGACTACCAATCTGCACTCGAATTAATGGACGACTTGATTGAAGATTATGAACTACATCGCTCGCTGATCGTGGTTCTTTCCGAGTCAATTGAGCGTTGGGAAGATACGGCGGACGAGTTTACACAGTTCAACGCAACAGTTGACGGCTATGACGAAGGGTTATCAACGCTTCGAGCTATTATAGATCAGCACCAACTTAAAGCCGTTGATTTAAAAGAGGTGATTGGTGGCCCTAGTTTAGTTTCAATGATCCTTAACGGCTCACGAAAGCTGACAACTGGGCATATCCAAGCACTCTCTACCAAGTTTAACCTTACACCTAATCTTTTCTTTTCGTAGCGCTCGATATATTAGACTAGCTTATATTTAGATAAATCTGAGTCAATTAGGAGGCTTCGCGCCTCCGCGCTATCCATCCCCGCCCTAACGGGCGTGAGGTTACGCGGAAACTGCTAAACGCTAACGCTCATATCTGTAGTCGGAACAGCGCAACATGATGCGACTTCATCAGGGTATAAACACGCTAACACGTCCTCTTGGTATTCAAACTCACCTTCTAACAGCTTCACCTTGCACTGACCACACATGCCTTGGCCACAGCCTAAGTCAACCATTACCCCTTGAGCTAACAATTGCTCATAGATGGTTTCTCCACTGGCTGTCACATTGAACGCATTGCTAACCATGATGAACCTCTAATCATTCGTTAAAACAGAAAAATCATCCAGTGTGGGTACGCCGTTAATGATCTCAAAATCACCCGATGCCGTTTTAAAGATCACTGCAGGCGTACCGCCACCGATTTGAATTAAAGCCATGGTGTTTTTAGCTAAATCAAGGAATGATTGATCTGTCGTTAGCCAATCATCTGATAACACTAAGCTGTAGTCGCCGTCTACAAGTGCGGCTAGGGCTGCACTGCTAAGTAACTGCTTGTCTGCATTGAGAGCAGTGATAAAGCGTTGCGATATTAATACCGATTTATCATTATCAAGAAGCGCGATAGCGGGTATCCAGTTCACCGTAAGATCAAGTGTGTCAGCCCAACCACCGGCCATTTTCTTATAAAGTGTGTGGCAGTGAGGGCATAGGGGGTCAAAAAGCACGTAGACCGAATGGGAGCCGTTGCCTTGTTGTATTGACTTCATGTTAACCAAGGCCGCGTATGCCTGCTCTCTGGCTTCCTCTATGGTGACATTATCTTCAATGACTTGAAAATCACCACTTCGTTCAACGAGCATCTCTTTAAAGGTAGCTGCTAGGCCTACGGTATTATTTGAACTGGGCTTGCTTACAATGGCCAGTGGTGGGGTAATGTCGTTGGGTGGTGTTTGGTCGGAGGTGTTTTCCAGCAACCCTAATTCAAGGACAGGCGCCGGTTGAGGATATTTAGCGTCCTCTAATTCAAGTGGCTTTGGGTAGGGAAGAGGTACAGGGTAGGGAGATGGACTTGTAGTTGGTTCAAAATGCGTCTTGATCGAACCAGTAAGGATAAGCGTCGCGACTACGCCACACAAAAAACTGGCCAAAAGCGGCGTGTATTTAGTCATATCTACGGACATCATGAATCCTTCAGTATAAAAACGTATTTGATTGTTGTTAAATACCTATAATAGTATTACCATGTAAGTTATAGTGCAAAGGTTTTTTCCATATTTACATAAAAAGGATGCCGCATTGAGTGACCATACTGAAACGCCACTAGATGAATTTCTGGCAGAGACACAAATGCCGGTCTATGCGGTTACGTTAGCGACCCTGATTGCCGAAGGTCGCCGTAAAACACTATTCATCGTTGGGCTGTTTGCTTTGTTGAGTATTTCGATGGGAGGCAACCTAGTTCAATTCAACTACCTGCCTCAATCCGTTATCCTGAGTGAAACCGAAGACGGTCGCATACGGCCTCTACCTACGATGGACAACCCCATATTCACCCACGCACATGTTATTAACTGGACAGCCAATAAGCTGGAAGCCATTTATGATCTTCCTTTCACCAAGGTCAGCACATACCCCTCTAAATTGCGACAATTCATGATGCCAAAAGCGGTAGAGCAATTCATTGACGGATTACAAAAAGCGGGTATTATCGACAAAATTATTAATGAGCGAAGCATTATGCGCGGGGTACGCAAAGGCCCACCGGCAGTCACCCAAACAATGACTAAAAACGGGCGCTTTATTTGGACGCTAGAAATGCCGATTAGCATTATCTTCGAAGGGGCAGGGGGTACGGCTGCACAAGAAACGCAAGAGCTTGTGATTAGAGCCTTTGTAGGCAGAGAACACCTTCTAAAAGCCAAAGACGGCCTTATTATCGGAGCGATTGAAATATACGCTGGCTCTCAACTGAATTAACGGAAAGCTTATGTTGACTATAAATAAGATTATCCTGCTTTTAGCATTAGCATCCTTGCCCCTGGTAAGCCATGCAGAGACAAAAAAGCCCGAACGACCTGCCGATGAGCAAGCCATTTTTAAAATGACCCCTGGCGATGTGTTGCGTTTACGCGAAGCGGCGGGAAAGCATGAGCAAGCGCAGTATAGAGAAATTATAAACCCTGACGTTAGCGCACAGTTAGTTGAAATAACACTCGACCCCGAAGAGAAAATCCATAGCGTTTACTTATTACAAAGAGCCCCCACCACACTAACCTTTGTAGATGTGTCCGGCACTCCGTGGCCCGTGAGCACGGTCAAAGGGTATGACGGCGAGTTGTTTGGCGTAGAGGCCATTGAGAATGAATTTAACAATGCCGTTGTATTGCATGGTGTACTACCAGCGGGCGTGTCGTTTGTCTCTGTATTCCTAAAAGGCCTACCAGGTCCGATTACTGCACGTATTGTTGTCGGGGTGGAAAAGTACAACTCAAACCAAACCTTTAAAATTATGAGAATTGGACCTGAAACTGAAATGAACATTGACACGATAAGTGCCGCTTCTCAAATAGGCCTCCCCTCCGATGTTGACTTGAATAACATCATGTATGCGGTAACACCAACAGGTGCTAGAAAGATCAAAGTCAACCAGACTGATGTACAAGTGTGGGAAAAAGACGGCCAGATCCTTGTAAGAACAAGCCTAGCAATCTTTAGCCCTGCACACATTCGCCTTAAAACGGGGCCAAACGGATACAATGCGTACCGTCTTCCAGCGACCACACGCATATACGCGTCCAACGAAGCAGGCAGTGTGATCAATATTGTGTTGGAGAACCTATAGTGAGCGATAGCAAAAATCCATTTAAAAATATTCTCCTGCCTAAAAACAGAAAAACGCTGATTGCTGTTATCGTTTTAATGAGCGTTGTTGGTGCTGCCATTGCGATTAACTTTAATAATATAGTGGCGGCTAATAGTGGATTGACCGGTGGCTCAGCCTCTTACAATGCGTCTCAGGTTCAAGAAGGAAGCAAAGCGTCTGGCACCGGCGCTGAAAGTGACGAATACAACAAACAAGTCAGCGTCTACAATACCGTGACCATTGCAGAAGCACGTTCCAAGAATCCGTCAGTACACCCTATCCCTGTGTTTGGAAAAGCCAAGGTCGCCGCAGTAGGGGTGGTGGAGCCAGTTAAAATCAATATGCCTGCTCAGCCGGTGGCTGATACGAAACCTGCCCAACAGTCTGAACCCTGTGCCGCTAATGACCAAGCCTGTATTGAGACCCGTGCTGAATTAGCAGGGTGTCTAGAATCGGACACACAATGCTTGCGGGATAATGTGATTATTGCCCCTGGCGGCTGCGCGATCATTGACCTAAAGTGTGTGTCCACCACATACGCTTCTGGCAAAAGCGACCAAATGTGCCGCGCGACTGATATGGCGTGTATATTAATCTTAGCGGATAAGTTTCAGTGTTCACTAGCAGACACACAATGCTTGGTGGCAAGGTTGATTATACCATCGAACGAATGCGCCCCATCTGACCCTGTATGTCAGCGCCAAGATCAAACGGCCACCGTAAATACCAGCGAGGGTTTAATGGGTGAAAAAAACCCAATTAATCGTAAAGCCGTGGCGGTAATAGGGCAAACTAGCAGTAAACAATATGGTGAAATGACCCCGCAGTTCACGCAAACGAACACCACCAGCAACGATCAAGCCCCTGCGCCAACGAAATACGACCAAGCGTATATGGCGCAAGCCGTTAATTTTGTCGCTAACAAGTCGGCGTCAAGAAAACCTGTGCCAATCTCAATTACCTTCAAACGCGAAGAGAATGTAAATACCGAACAAGCACAGCAAGAGTTTATACCTCAGCCCACGTACAACGAAAACGAAGTGCAAGCCATTAATCACGATAAACCTGCCACATTCATTAAGGCAGGCACTCAGATGTTTGCTGTGTCTGATTTAGCACTATCGTCTGACTACCTTGGCCCTGTGTCGCTGTCCATTTTGGAAGCTGGGCCTTTGTATCGCGCAAAACTATTGGGTTCAATGGTACACCTTGAGGACAAGATGAGGTTAGAGCTGACTAAATTGGTGTTGACCTCTGGTGAAGAGTTTACAGTGAATGCCGTAGCCCTTGATCTTAAAACAACCTACGCGGCAGTGGCGAGTAAGGTTGACCACCACTACCTATCCCGCTACGGCTGGTGGGGGTTTGGTACGGTATTATCAGCTGTGGGGAATGCGACAAAGCTCTTGGCCCAACAAGTACAGCGTAACAGTGATGGCTCAGTGACAGAAACAGTGTCACTCTCCACACAACAGCAAGCGCGTATTGCATTGGGTGAAATTGGGGCTCAAATTGGCAGTGTAATGCGAGACCGTGTTAACCAGCCCACCACCGTTCACATTGACTTGCATGAAGAGTTGGGCATTTTCTTTTTAGACACTGTGAACAAGGCGCGATAATGTCACTCTCAGATCACGCCACATCATTTCTTTCAGACAAAGGTGTCTCTAAAGCCCTTGTGTCGTTTGCGACCGACTTCGGAGCCATGTTTGAAAGCATTCTCTCCCTGTTTAGCGTAATGGCCGTGGTGGTGTTTTTATGGGGTTTATGGCAGCTTATTAGCGCAAACAAACAAACCAGCGGTATGGGCGCACCTACCGTCAGCGGAGCCATGTTAAAAATCATATTCGGCGCAATTCTTTATACGTCTACCACATGGCTTGAAGCCGCAACTTTATCAATTTGGGCGGGCGCTTCCCCGATGCAGCCAATGAGTTATGTTGAACAGGCTAATGCCGCCTTTGAACAAAGCCCGTTTGTCGCCGCTTTACTGGCCATTGCTGTATTCATCACAATCACAGGCTGGATTTTCTTCAGTATGGCTTTATATGGGTTCGCGTGTATGGGCGAGCAACAAGACGGTCATGGTGCATTTTGGAAAAACACGTGGATGGCGTTGGGTGGTGTGATGATGGCTAACGCGGCGCTTTTTGTGACCGATTTTTCTGAGAGTTTCGGCTATACGGGCGCATTGTATTCAGGTTCAGGATTTTAGTAGTTAAAGTGAGGCCGCATATGTTTAAGTGTGGGCCAGTATGCAGGTTAATGAGTGTTAATTAAGTAACGAGGAAATTATGTTTAAATCAAATTTGAAGTATGCCTATGCACTGGTGTTTTTCTATTACCCCACCGTGGCCTACGCCAAGTTGTCAGACATTGCAGGCAATGTTTCTGGAGAAGCAAAATCCATTTTAGGTGAAGTCGTCTACTGGTTTCAAATCCTTGGCGTGATCGTTGCGTTTTCTGCCGTAGCGTCACTGATTCGCAAGAAGAAGAATAACCGTGACGTTGACTGGGAGCCATACGGCATTGTTTTGGGAACATTGCTATTTTTAGGCTTAATGATGTTGGGTGAAGTGGCAAGCTCTGTTTCCGGTACTGACGTTAATATTAATGTTGATCCATCGTCTAGTACAGGCTTTTAATGATAGCGTCATTAAGTTGGCGTGTTAAAGGCCCGTGGCAGTCGTTTCTAGGACCTTTAGCGTCAACCACTAAACCAAGGCAGGCATTCATTGAGCGTGTGGTGAAGGCCCATTCTCATCAGTGCCAAGGGTGTGGCCTTGCGTCTACTGGAACGACAGAATACCCCACCGGCTATCTGGGGGTACGTCCGGTCAATAACGATTACGATGAACCCACCGAAGACCTTTGGCAAACAGTGTGTGCATTTTGTCATGCCCAAAACCTATTAATCCCTGTACTGGAATCTAAACGGTTTAAATTAATCGCTGCACCGTGGTTAAGTCAAATTGACTTAAATCAAGCGTTGTGGCCGTTACTGGTTGCCCTGAACGACCACGAGCATAAAAGCTATGGCAATGCCCTTCTTGCCTACAAAACCTTTGAGAAGCAGGAAACAGCAGTAGGGACACTCATTAGTTGCTTACCCACCACCAGCACTAAGATACAAGACAATATCATGGATTTTTTACGGTCGGCTGACCTGACCATGACCGATGAACAGTATGAAAACAGGGGCCGGTTTTTAAATGGGTTACGCTTACTGCCAGTGCCTAGTTTGTTCGCAGACGAATCCACCTTTATGCAGTCCCAGGTGTTCACACATCAAGCAATCACATCGTGAATACGGATAATGGGGTGGGCATTGCCTTGTTCAATGATCCTCAACCCACCAACAAAAGCAATCTTGCAGGCGTGTATTGTGTCGCAGGCAGGGAACCCGTTCGGTTCACAGAGCAAAATGCGTTACCCGCACACATGCGCTGGCTAACTAACTTGAATCCCGAAGCGATCAAACCGACCGCTCCCATTTTATCGCCTTACTTTGCGACGACTACGGTTGACCAACTTAAAAAAGAACTTGGGTTAACGATGATGCCTATTGAGC
>Ga0307994_1000587_pt1 | contig 25221 bp, 17 predicted proteins | sample EllFjometagen261_FD_203171 | JGI IMG/M metagenome (GOLD analysis project Ga0307994, IMG submission 203171) | Marine microbial communities from Ellis Fjord, Antarctic Ocean - #261 | ecosystem: Environmental > Aquatic > Marine > Unclassified | place: Southern Ocean | collected 2014-11-02 | reverse complement strand
GCTATTGCTACATCACACGTTATTTTCAGGCCTTCCTTTTTAGCTCTCCTTACTAAGTCTACAGACTCTGCAGCAGATATAGCACTAAAATGTAAAGCAGCATCACAATATTTGGCGACCTCTATTTGCTCTTGTACATTTAGATACTCAGCTAGCGAAGACGATGTTTTGAGACCGGTATGCAGCGTATTGGCACTTTCATTTACGAGGCCGTGTTGTTCTAGCGACTTATCGCTTGGGTGTGTTATTACACGTGCACCAAATGGTTTAGTATAGAGTAAGGCTTTTTTTAGCAACCCATTAGACACGGACGCGTCACCATTAGTAAATGCTATAGCTCCTGCACCATACATATCATACAGTTCTGCTAAATTTTCTCTCTCCGCACTAGATAGCACACCCGTAGGTTTTAGGTCTACCAAGTGAGACTCAGATGCTTGTTGCAAATATTTTACTCCAGACTTGTCTGCTATGGGTGGCTCACTGTTGGGCAAGGTAACTAGCTTAGTAAAACCACCTGCAGCTGCAGTATCCATAAGGTTTTGCAAGGTGTCTTTATGTTCATTACCTGGGTCTGTAAGATGGCATCTCACATCTACCCAACCATTGGTCACTATCAGATCTTCACCTTCTATAATTGCTGCATCAGCAGATTGCAAATTAGCTCCTATAGCTTGAATTACTCCAGAGGTCACAAGTACATCCACTTTTTTCAAATGGAACTTATGATCTGTTTCTATGAGTTTTGCATTTTGGATTAGATACGATTTTAGCACAAGTATTTATGATTTTAAGAATCTAAGCAAAAGTATCTCTATCAGTAGAAAAATCAAACATAGAATAATGAAGACTTTCCACAGCGGCTTACCAGAGCTGAGTGTATTTGTAGCATTTTTTATTACTGAAGAAGAAGCATTGTCTATAGATACACTAGAACCTACATACTGTTTTCTAAGCTCAGAGTCGCTAGCAAACCGCTGCCTAGACTCCATTCTACTATAGTTCAGGGCTATCTTTCCTAGTGCTTTATTCACACCAGAACCTAGCGAATAGATACCTGCTGTATTTATTTCTTCATTAAGCCAAAAGCGTAAACCACCATGGTTATTTGCACTTTCTACCAAAATACTTTGCTCTCCAAGTCGCAGCCTCAAACTTTGCTCCGCACCATTTACTGTATTTATCGCAATGGGCTCTTTGTGAAACAAAGGATAAGCGAGTCGCTGTTTCTCCGTTTTACTAAAAGCCATTTTCAGCATGGTCACTACAAAAAGCTCGTGAGTTGCTATATTACTATATGCCGCATCTAGGGGCATAGCAAACTGAAAAATACTTCCATTGCTTATTCTAGTACGAGCTAGGACCACCTGATTATCTTTGAGTGTAAGTATGGGCTGTGCTGCTTCCATTTTCAGATCGTAGCATTTATTTATCTTAGGCAGAATTACGTTTTGAGGAATACGCGTGTACACATCTCGTATAAAAGGCTGCTTTAGATTATTAGGCGTAATACTTATCTCCTTAGTAGTAAGCTTACCGTAAGTAGCCACACCTAGTGTACTAAGAGCTTTGTATTGTGTTGTATTGTCAGATGGGATAATGGCAACTACACCGCCTTTTTCTGCAAATTGCCTTAACTGCTCTGCAAGGCCGCTTCCTATTTCTTTTAGTTCGTTTAGAATAATGAAGTCGTATGCATTGAATTGTCCATAGTCTACCCTACCCTCTTGCACTTGCTTGAGTGTAAATATCTCGTCACCCTCGAAAATCTTATTGAGCTCTGCTGCTCTTTTCCCAATTTGCAAAACGCTGATGCTAGGTTTTATCTCCAAGGTAAAAAAGTAGTTATTATCAAAAGTCACTGGCACATCCGACAGACTAACTTCCCCATCTATCCAGCCTGTTTGAGAACTGGCAAATGACAAACTAAGAACCTCTACTGCCTTAGCCGAGATACCAAAACTCTCTACACCTTGCTGTACTCCATTTATTCTAAGCACCACGGTAGACGACTCTACACTTTGGTCTCCATTATTCACTATTTTTACATTCAGTTTTACTGGCACACCCGGTCTTACTACAGGCTCCTCTAGCCACACAGAGTCTATACTCAAGTTTTGTAGAGCTACAGGAGCAGTTCTGAGTAAGTGTATATTGACACCACTATCTACTAGCGTTTCCTGCATAGTTGCACTATTCTGAAAATCACTAATCCCAAATACATGATGAGAAGCATACCCTTCAGACACAAACTTATTTCTTGCTTTTTGAATTACAGAATTTAGATTATTGGGATAAAAATCAACTTCCAAGTCATCTACTATTTTGGTAGCATTGGCCGGAGTAAAAGTTCTATTGCTAAAAGGGCTCAGTGCATTATCTACTATCTGAATCTCCGCATCAGGCGGCAAATTTTGAAGTATTTCTCTAGCCGTATTCTTTGCATTTTCAAACAACTGACCACTCTCCCCTTCCGCACTCATACTCTGCGAATTATCTAGGTATAGACTAATAAGTTGTCTCCCATTCTGTAGGCCTCCTTGCGGAATATAGGGCCGAGCAAAGGCAAGAACTAAAGCAGCCAAAGCCAACATTCTAGCGGCGAGAATCAGCCATTTTCTAATTTGACGAGTTTTTCTACTCTCCGTTTGTATCTCTTTGAGCATAGTTACATTGCTAAAGAGGACTTTCTTATATCTTCTAAAATTGAATAAGTGAATAATAAGCGGGATAGCTAGTAATAGCAACGCCCATAGAAATGTAGGATTTTGAAAATTCATGTATTACTCTCTGCGAATTTAAGCAGCCTTTAGCAAGAAACGAATTTTAAATATAGCTACGTATATATAGTATTATAAACTTGCCAAAAACTCATCAAAGGAATGAGGCTCAGAATAGTTGAAACCTGCATAGTAATTACACTGCAGTTTAAACTGAACGGCATTTTTCGCATCTTTTTTAAGCTCTATTATTACATTGCCATAGCGTTGCACTTGTTTACCTTCACTAAAAGTAGGTTTTGGCTTTAGAAAATAAAACCAAGATTCTTGAGTAGCACAGCTCCTTCTCTGGCAAGTATGCTTATTGGCGTGTAGAATGTAGTCATCTTGCTGCAACTGGATTTTAATATAGTCTATAAGAAAATGATGAATGTCAAGATTTTTTTGCTCACCCACTTTTATCACTATTCCACGAGCCTCTGGCTGATTAATAGCGTATGTAGAGATACTTTCATTGGCTGTTTTGGCGGTTTCCCACTCCGTTTGCAGATAGAGAATCAGGTCATTAATGGCAGGAAAATTATGACACATCTCATCTGCAAAATTCTCTGGCCTCTTAATGGCTTTGGTATAAGAAAAGTCCTCGCTCTCGAGCTTGGCAAATAGATTTTTAAAATAGGATGGCATAAAACCTAGTGTCTATAACAATCTTGAATTACGTATGTTTGCCGCCAGGGTTTGAAACTATCTATAGTCATAGTAAATTACAACGTAAAACACTTCTTGGAGCAATGCCTAAGATCTGTTCAGAATGCTGTTAATGAGATAGATACAGAAATTTTTGTAGTAGACAATAATTCTGTAGACGGCTCAAATGAAATGGTAAAAAATCTTTTCCCAGAGGTCGTACTTATTGCCAATTCGGAAAATGTAGGGTTTAGCACGGCCAATAATCAAGCAATAGAAAAGAGTTTAGGCGAGTATATTTTGCTCCTAAACCCAGATACCATAGTACCAGAAAATTGTTTCACTAAACTATTAGCCTTTGCTGACAGCAAGCCAGATCTTGGCGGGTGCGGAGTGCATATGGTAGATGGTCAAGGAAACTACCTGCCCGAAAGTAAAAGAGGACTACCCACACCAGAAGTTGCACTATACAAGATGATAGGCTTGAACAAAATCTTCCCAAAATCGAAGAAATTTGGCAAGTATCATTTAGGTTATCTTCCAGAAAACGAGAACAATGAAATAGACGTACTCTCAGGAGCATTTATGCTGATGCGTAAAACAGCTTTGGACAAAGTAGGGCTGCTAGACGAGACTTTCTTTATGTACGGGGAAGATATAGACCTCAGCTATCGCTTAACCCAAGGGGGTTGGAAAAACTACTACTTTGCAGACACGAGTATTATCCATTATAAAGGAGAAAGCACTAAGAAACAAAGCACCAACTACGTACGTGTTTTTTATAAAGCGATGATCATTTTCGCTGAGAAGCATTATAGCGGAAACAACAAAAAGTTTTTTAAACTATTCATAAACTCTGCTATCTACGCAAGAGCTGGGATAGCTTTGGTAGTCAATTTCTTTAAAAAATTCTGGCTTCCGATGCTGGAGATACTACTCACTTTTGGCCTACTCTACTGGCTCAAGGGATACTGGGAAGAGCACATAAAAAGGGATAACGAACGCTACCCAATAGAGATGGTAACTATACACCTACCCTACTATACTCTTAGTTGGATAATGAGTCTTTGGTTTGTGGGCAGTTACAAACACAGATTTGATTTCGGTAAGCTAGTACGAGGTGTTTTAATAGGAACAGCTATTATATCTATAGTATATGGTCTGTTGCCAGATCACCTTCGCTATAGCAGAGGTATTATATTATTTGGCACTTTACTAGTGCTAGCCGCACTACTCGTATGGCGTAGCATCTTTCATTTTGCTAAGTACAAGACATTAGATTTCAGCCAGCAATCTCAAACTAGAAGCATATTGGTGGGGAGCAAAGTCAAGTGGGAACACGTAGCCAACCTACTAAAAAGCTACAACAAAGACTACCAGCAAATAGGCTATGTGAGCGACCCTCAGACTAAAGATAGCCAATGGCTAGGAGGCATACAACAGCTTAAAGAAATCGTAAAAATCTATGGAATAAATGAAGTCATTTTTAGTAGTGACAGCATAAGCACGGAGGATACTATGCAACTGATGGCAGAGATAGGACCACAAGTAAACTACTACACCATACCCGAAAACAGCAATTTTGTGATAGGCAGTCACTCTAAAAATGCAAATGGCCTTTACTTTGGTGAGCAGATAGAGCTCAATCTTAGTACGCAAGAGTATCGCACACAAAAAAGAATTTTCGATATATTTTGGGCTTTGGCGAGCATAATACTGGCTCCAGTACTTATACTTTTACCCAAAACACGCAAGTGGACTATGAATGCTGGCCTGGTTTTGATAGGCTACAAAACGTGGGTAGGATACAGTAGTAATAAGACTAGCAAACTACCCCATCTAAAACCAGGTGTATTCACAACGGATTACCAACTAGTAGAACCAAACGAGCAGTTCAGTCACAACCTAGATTTACTATATGCCAAAAATTACAAAGTGGCTATGGATGTGCAAACACTTGTTCAAGCTAGTACGAAATAAGACCATATACCCATTCTTCTAGCTATCCGACTATATTTGTAAGGGTTAGCAGTATACTAACGCTTAATTTGAAAGGGAGAATATCATATATCATCGTGGCATGCCTTTGGTCCATTTTTAGTCTAGGACAGAGTAAAGTCAATATAACCATAACTAACCCTACGGACATTCATCTATGTACTAATTCGGATTTTTTAATCATAGAAGTACGCAATATTTCTGCATCTACAGTTAGTGGCATAGAGACCAAGGTAGAGCTACCCACTGGAATCACCTACATCTCTGGCTCACTGAGCAGTACTAATGTTACCGAAAAAAATATCAGCAACTTATCAAATCCCGTTTTTAATATCCCAAATTTAGGCATAACCCAATCGGCGACTTTTAATATAAAGCTAAACACAAGTTGCGGCTTGAGTGCATTTCTGAATAATGGAGGCTTGGCACTAGCTAAGACTACCACTTTATACTCCGGCGGTTCTGTAAGTCAAAATTCCTCTGCATTCAATATCAAACAACCTTCCTTACAAATACAAAGCATTACTAATCAGTTAAAAACAGCAGATTTAGGTGAGGTATTTGAACGAAAGATTACCGTAAAAAATAGTGGGGCAGGAAAACTAGGCACTTTCAGTCTAATAAGAGAATACTTCAACGGGCAGCGACTTATAGCTTCTAATGGGGGAACTACCACCACTGCGGGCAACAAAACCACCTCACTACTAGATAGTACAGATTTTAAAACAATAGGCAACTCAGATATCTTTTTAGATTTTGGAGAGAGCTTTGTGTTTACAGACAGTATACGTGTGGTGGCATGTACTAATCTATCTGCAAAATACATCCTAGAATGGGGATGCAATGGCACCACTTGTGTGAGCAGGAGATCTGCAGCCAATACTACTATCAATTCCAAAGTAGCTCAGCTAGTCTTCTCTCGCACCTCTTCTACATCCTCTTGCTTATCAGACCAATACGAGCACGATCAAGAAGTAGTGATTTTCAATAGCGGAAATGATACTGCGAGATCTATGGACTTTAATGTTTTTCAAAACGCGGGTTCTGGGTACTACGCCTACGCTATATCTCAAATACTCACCAACACATTCACCTACAAAATCTCAGGAGATACTACATGGCTAAGTGCCTCACCCTACAAAACTACAGCAACTAATAACACAGGGAGGTTTGCATGTTTAGGGAGTAACCCGAAAGGAGAAGCTTACCTAAAGCTACCCAACATGGCACCAAACGACTCTATAACCATTCGATGGAAAACAAAGTCATGTTGCCCTACTGTATGTAATTCTAATTCTACACTATATAACCAGCGTTGGCGTTTCAAAACATCGTTCGAAGACCAATGCGGCACCGTCATTTACTCTGGAGAACAAGTTGGATCTTACGGCTCGTTTCAGAGTATGATTATAAGTAAGTTTATTCCTACGGACATATCTGACGGGGAGACAAAACAATGGGAATACAGCTTTAGCAACGGATACCTATTTAGCCCAAGCAACAGGACTAGGCTAGTAATAGAACTAATACTCCCCACTACACTTAGTCATACAATGACCAGTGCCGACCTGAAGTTTATACATCACAATGGCAGCAGCTGGTCTCCTAGCAGATTTACCCAAAGTGGAGATACCATAAGAGCATTTTTCTATGGGCCACCGAGTGTCACCTTACCTCGATCTGAATTACTCATCAACTTAGAAGCTTCTTGCAATTCTGCCACCAGCAATAGCACTAGCACATATAAAATGAATATGAGCTACAACCCAGATACCACGTGCAACTCAGGATGTGATATCCCGGTATACTGTGACTCAGACAATATTCGAATACACTGTTCTTCTGGTTGTAACACGGGTCTTAGTTTTAGCAGTTATGATGCTAAAAGGATAACATACGGTCTACCAGATAACAATAATGATGGAGTAGCAGATGCTTCAGGATCACTAGATTTTTCTAGTATCAAAAGGCATAGAATAATGTATGGAGATACTGTACATACCACTTTTAGAACTAAAGTGAACAATGCTGGCAGCACAACTACATGGGAGCATGGTAAAGCCATATCTAAACTAAACTATGGAAGATATCTATCTGTAGCATCTGCACAACTTTCTATTTATAGAAGTGGCAGTTTGGTAGTTACTTGCCCGGATGTACAATATACCACTACAGCATCTGGCAATGCAAAGACCTTCTCCTTTAATTTTGGAGTAAATAGCTTAGTGGGTTCTGGATGTTCCATCTACTATTACTGGCAATACAATAGCCAAGATAGTCTAGTGCTAGATGTGAAATATATTGTAGACAAAAATATAGGGAATAACAATGTCACGCTGAGAATAGACAATGAAGTATACACTAGCACAGTGGCAAGCCCATCTAATTCTCAAAAATATTCATGCGATAGCTTTTCTGCTAATCTTAGTTTGATAGGCTACTATTTTGCAAATTATGGACGAAACGTACTAACGATAGATGGATGCAGCAATGTGCGAACTTCACAAAATTTCTATCTAAGTATAGGCAGGTGTTGCTCTAACTATGCTGGAGGGAATATCTTTCCGTACGAATACAGAAAGTGGGCTAAGTTAAAAGAGATAATCGTATTAAAAAAACCTGGATTCGATATTTTAAGTGCAAGTTTAAGACAGTATAGAACTAAAGGAACAGGAGCTAATGCCTCTCAATATATTAGCAGCATATCACCTTACTCCACAACCAATAGGGAATACAAGTACAGAGTAGATAGCCTGTACGAAGACTTGGGCGGAGTATTAAAGATAAGTGACGATGGTTTTACCGGTACTTTTAGCGTTTTACAGAAACCTAACTGTAAGGCTATAGATGGCATTTCTGAAGTAATGTATGGTTTTGTATTCGAGAAACTCGGAAACTGGGCTAGTGGTTTAGATACTCTTTTTTCTACTACCAATGGTGATGCCATTCGGTACATTAAACCCTCTGTGGGCATCACCATAACTAATGACTACGTATACCCAGAAAAAGATACCGTAGTGTGGGAAGTAAGGATAAGCAACACAAAAAGCGGCTCTGCGGCTAACAATGTTTGGCTTGGAGCTTACGATAAACCTAACTCTAGAATAGTGGCCGTACAAGATAAACTTACAGGCAATTTTCTTACCAAGACTAATGACATTTTCGAGCTAGGCAACTTGGCTTCCTCTGGTTATAAAGATGTACTTATTTATGCTAAATATATTTCCTGTGACAAAGACAGTATAGCACTAATGACCAGCTCAGATTGTGGAGGATATCCAGACTCCATATCTGTTTCTACGTGTAATAGAATGGTAAGACAACTATACTACGAACCAATAAACTCTAGATTAGAATCTAAGATATTGGGCACTATAGATGCCATAGACCTGTGCGACGAGCAAGAAATAACTGTACAAATAAGAAACACGGGAACGCCTGATGTTTTCGGGTCTTACTTAGACATCATCTTAAGACCTGGGATGGAGTTACTAGACAGTGCATGGCTATTTGTAGATGGCAGAAGTGATTCTATACGAGTACATAGTTTAACAAACCCTGGGCCCAACACCTATCGATGGACTTTCGCAAACCACGATACGCTTTTTAGAAACAGTGGTCTACTAGGAGTAAACAGCAGCACGGGGTACTTTATGAACTTGAGACTCAAACTCTCTACTAATTGCGATTTCACTAGTGCTACTGGATTTTTATTAAAACCTGGAGGATTCTTAAAATGCGGAAAAGCAGTAAACGCACCTTATACCGTAGGAGATGTGATTAATATAAAAGGAGTAGTAAAACCGTATTTCTCCGCTATAGATTTCCATATAGAACCATTGGATGTTTGCAATTACAAAGACAGCACTTTTGCGAAATTTATAAATCTAGGACCAGATACCACAAGAACTTCCGACCGATTTACTCTTAGTTTACCAAACGGCATTTTTGTGGATACTAATTTCGTAGACAATCAAAGAAACTCGCCTATAAGTAAGCCAAAATACGCAATGGTGAATGGAGAAAACACCTACTCTTGGGTATTACCAAAAGGCATAGTACCAGGAGACAGTAGCCTATTTAAGATTAAAACATACCTAAACACCAACTTACTTAGTTGTGGTACGAAGCAAATGTATGCACAGGCCGTAGTGAGTCAGCCGGCACTGTGTGTGGCCACCAATACATATTGCGATATAAATGTAGCTACCAGCTCGCTACTCACAACAGACTCCGTAGTAAAAGGTGAGTATCAACTTGATTTCCTCAATGCAACGTCACTACCCAATGGAGCCAATGAAGATATTTCGCTTAACTATAGGATAAGCAACTCTGGTACATCAAAAGCTCTTGGGGACTTATTGATATGTGATATTTATTACGATGCAAATGCGAATGGTATCATAGAATCTTCAGATTCTATGATTTACAGAGATTCTATATTCTCAGCTATTGGCACAGATTCTAGTCTACAAAGAGCCCTATCTTTCAGTACATCTTCTGGTTTCACTTGTAACCTGATGCTCTACATATCTGACAGCAACTGTGTGTGCGGCTCCACATCTACGGACATAGCTACCATACAATTACTAAATGCGGGTAAAGACACGCTGATATGCCACAACGAAGAGATAATAATAGGCTCAGCAGGAAATATACAAAACCAGTACGAGTGGAACAATCCTACTCTTTTAGTCCAATATGATACGAGCACTACTACATTAACTGGCAATAACACAACTCCACTTGCAAGGCGTATAGAGATGATACTGACTACCACCAAGTCGTCTTGCTCTAGCAATGACACTATGTACGTAAATATGCATCCTGGTATGATAGTAAATCTAGCAGACTCCTTAGCTATATGCTTAGGTGAAAGCACACTAATAGGAGAACCTGTAACCGGGGGTGCCGGACGAGTAAAAAAATATAGCTGGTCGCCAAGTGATAGCCTACAAACTACAGATAAGGTAAGAACTTTTGCAAATCCTACCCAAAACACCACGTATTCCGTAGTAATTACGGATGACGTAGGATGCCAAATATTCGACTCTACTCACATTAGAGTAGTACCAAAGCCAACTGCACAAATCTCAATGGAAGATAGCTGTGCAAACACTTTATTTAGACTAAAAAACAATTCAGACTACTTAGGTTCTGCAAAAGACAGCACACACTGGGATTTTCAAGATTTAGGAGAATCCATACTAAATGACCCATTACTAATAATAGACTCTTCTAGAATACTGCCTGTGCACTTGTATGTGTCCAACGAATTTGGATGCTGGGACACAGCCACAGATTACCTAGAAATTTTTCCTATTCCAGAAGCAAGTTTCACGTACACTCCTGCGTGCGAAGAAAAATTAGCCGAACTGACAACAAGCTCTACCTTAGCGTATGGTACTCTCTCTCATCTATGGACCATAGAAGGAAATACCTATACCACAGACACTGTAGCGTATAGACTACCCACTCAAGACTCACTAGCTGTAGCACTTACAGCCACTAGTGACCAAGGATGTACAAACCAACGTATCACCAAAGTAAGCATACTAGATAAGCCAGACATAGCTCTCACTGTACAGAGTGGTTGTTTGCAAGATTCCATTGCACTCGCTCCTACCCTACTACCAGGCACTAAAAGCTACATAAGCAGCTACGAGTGGAGACTAGGTAACGGAAATATAAGAACTGACTCCGCGTTTAATTACAGCTACCCAGACACAGGCACATACACTATTTGGCTACAAGCAAGCAATGCGGACGGATGTATGGACACTGCGGAGTATACTGCATCTATCTATCCTCTGCCGGTAAGCGGATTTACTGTGCAAAATATATGTCTTGGGGATTCTATATTCGCTATAAGCACCTCCTCCATTTCAAAGGGAAGTATAGCTACTATTCTTTGGGATCAAGGTAGCGGATACACCGCAGGAACTGATACGCTAAGAGAACTACCAAACACCATTGGTATGAAAACCATTAAACAAAAAGTAATCTCAGACTACGGATGTGTAGACTCATCTACATACGATTACACTGTATATTATAAGGAGCGAAGCTTATTTACTCAGCAAGGAAATTGCCAAAACGAAACTATAACTTTCACTGCTACTCCTAACCAAAAGGACTCTGTAGCTCAGACTACTTGGATAGTGCTGGCAGACACCTTTAGGCAAGAAAACTTCAGTTACGATTTTACTTCGGATGGCCTATATACACTAAGCCAACGAACGGTGACTAATAGAGGCTGCATTACAGATAGTACATTTAATATCCTCATAAACCCAGCTCCAAATGCTGCCATCAGTACAGATTTACCTTGCGACGATAACCAAACTAGCCTAAGCAGTGCAGGCAACTATACTCGCTACACTTGGGATCTAGAAGACGGCACCACAAATAGTAACAAAGCATTTAGCCATACTTTTAGCACCATTGGCACGTATACTATAAACCTAGAAGTAGAGAATAAATGGGGATGTATAGATGCCAACACGGACTCTATAACTATAGATAACATAGTAACTCCAGACTTTGAGATAAATGACATCTGCGAGGGCGACGGACAGTGGGTGGTGAACACTACAAGTGGCCAGGGCACTCCTATATCTTCCGCTTCTTTTGATATGGATAATGGAGATGTAATAGCCGAGCTAGATTCTTTCCTATACACCTACTCCCAAGACCAGACCTACAATGTCACCTTACAAATAACAACGCTACCAGGTTGCGACTACGACACATCTAAGCCTGTAACGGTGCATCCATTGCCTATTGCTGGGTTTAAACTATTCCCAGAAACTGCAGATATATTTACCGCAGAAATAGAAGGAACTGACCTAAGTGTGTATGGCGATTCTATAGTTTATTTCTTTAGTGATGGAAACCAGAGTATTTCAAAAAACTTCGCTCACAAGTTTATAGACAGCGGCCACTACGAAATAAAACAATGGGTAAGCTCACAATTTGGATGCTTAGATAGCATCACCAAAAAACTCTACATCTCCTTTGCTTATAATCTGTTTATTCCAAACGCATTCACTCCAACAAAAGATGGTCTTAATGAAGGTTTCAGACCTGTAGGACTAGGAATGGTGAGATATGAAATGAGTATCTACAATAGATGGGGCGAAAAACTTTTTGAATCTGAAACAGACCAACCTCAGTGGGATGGGAAAGATGCCTTGCCAGGATACTACTTGTATCACATTAGAGCATTCGATTTTCGGAACAATGTACACTCGTATTCCGGGGCAGTCTATCTTATTAGATAAGTAAATCTATTTTTGACTTTTTAGATTGGCATTGGTTTAGCATAGTGCCTCAGCATTTAAACCTTTAGCTCAAAAGCTTCTTTACCATATCGGCAATCATCTTGCCATCTGCACGGCCTTTTAGTTTACCATTTGCCATACCCATTACCTTGCCCATATCCTTCATAGAGCTAGCACCCGTTTGAGCTATTATAGCATTCACCTCTGCAGCTACTTCTTCTTCGCTCATCTGAGCAGGGAGAAATTTCTCTATCACAGCAAGCTCCTCTTCCTCTATCACAGCTAGGTCTTCTCTATTTTGCTCCTTGTATATGGTGAGTGAGTCTTTGCGTTGCTTCGCCATTTTCACTAGAGTAGCCATCTCATCTTCTGCCGTCACTGGTTTACCACCTTCTTGGGTAGCTAGTAGCATAAGGGCAGATTTTATGGCTCTGAGACCTCTTAGGGAAACTGCATCTTTGGCTTTCATAGCCGTTTTCATTTGTTCTGATATTTGTTCTGAAAGACTCATAGTACAAAGGTAGTTTTATCAGGATTAAGTATAATATTAAGTTTAAGTCAAAGTATGATGTGATAAAATACAAAGGGTGTGGTATTTTTACATTTGGGGTCTGTGGGGAATAGACTAGAACGACAACTTATTTGCAGCAGGTATATACAAAGTGCACTAGATTACGAAAGCCCAAAAACTACAGAGATCTACACTCGAGTATTGCCTATCGACTATACGTGGCCTCCGGAATATGATGAAGGAGGGAGACCATACAAAGTCCACTTGATATTCTTATGAAAAAAGGTAAATTTGAGGAATAGAACCTGTCTACCGACAGGCAGAAACAATAAATAGACATGAGATAACTTGTCTGCCTCTGGCAGATATGTGCCGGTCACATATACAAGTGTTGTATGCAATTAAACCAAAACAAATATGACAATGGATTCAAGAGATATATTAATAGGACATATTAACGATGGCACTGACACTACGCATATAGGTGATAACTCAAACAAGAGTATTCTTATAAGAGGTTGCGATCCAGAAATGGGTAGACGTGCACTTAAGTTATTACCACCAGTATTGGGTAACCCTGAAATGGTTTCGGTTACAAACGATGATGATTTCATCACCGAATTACAGAGAAAAAAGTGGTCGGTTATTCACTTTGCACCTGGAGCTTGTAGATATGATGCAACAACATCACCCATTCCAGGTAGTCGTTCACAAACAAAAGGTTGGGGGCTTGCAGAGTATCGAAATTTGGTGCGAAAACACCAAGGTGAAGATATTAATATTGTTGAAACTACCGATGAACGTCAAATAGTTCCTCTACTAAGGAAAGCCTTGGAGATTATTAATGAGAGCTGAAAAAACTACATACAACAATGTGTATAGTGCACATCTACCCTGCGGGATAGCTACGACACCATACATGCAACGTTAATAATAAAAAAAATGAGATACTCGTTTCGTCATACACTATTAAGCATATTAATTCTTTTACTTAGCGGTCAGACTTACTGTCAAAGTCTTAGCGATATTTCTTTTGGTACTGATTCAACTTTTGAAGTTGTCACATGGAATATTGAGTGGTTTCCTAAAAACGGATCAATAACAGTCGATTCAGTAAGTAAAATTATAGAATCTCTTGACGTGGATTTGCTTGGCTTACAAGAAATAGATGACACTACCATCTGCAGGCAAATGATAAACAATCTATCTGACTACGAACTCTTTATGGATAGTAATTGGTTTGGAGGACTTGCCTATGTCTATAAGTCAAGTTCGATACGTATTAATTCCATTTATAAAATCTATGATACCTCCCCATTCTGGAATGCTTTCCCTAGATCACCATTGGTTATGGATCTCACATATATGGGGAAAGACATTATTGTGATTAACAACCATTTCAAATGCTGTGGTGATGGCCTACTCGATATTGGCAATTCTTCTGATGAAGAAGCCAGACGTCATGAAGCTAGTTCATTACTCAAACAATATATCGATATAAACTTCCCTTCATCTAGGGTAATTGTACTTGGAGATCTAAATGACATACTAACCGATGGAAGTGCAAACAATGTGTTTCAGATGTTTTTAGATGATTCAGCCAACTACTTATTTGCAGATGAAGCAATTGCAAATAGTTCGTCTACAGATTGGTCTTTTCCTGGATGGCCTTCTCATCTAGATCACATCTTAATTACAAACGAACTATTTAGCGAGGTTTCAAATTCTGGTTCCGAGGTTAAAACAATTAGAATAGACGATTTCATGGCAGGGGGATTAGCAAACTATGATAATAACATTTCTGACCATCGCCCTGTTGGTCTGAAAATTAAATTTAATCCAACTAACGTGAGTTTAGTTGAAGTGCTTAAATCCAACATCAAGATTTTTCCAAACCCTACAAATGGCTCTATCAATGTTTATTCAGAAGAAACAATGTCTACTATTAATCTTCGTTTAACGAATGCTCTAGGTCAAGTTATATCGACTAAGAACTACAAATCAACTAATCATATCAACTTTGATCTAGACGCTCCTAAAGGTGTTTACTTTTTGCAAATAGATATAGATCACCAGGTCGTTACTAAGAAAATTTTTAAAAACTAACGATTTTACAATAACCTCTATATTTCATTATGTTGACTGATTATCTTATATTTGGTTTCAACCCCACGAAAACATAGAGTTATCATAAAAAAAATAGTGAAGCACAGAATAATGGGAATTGATAAAACAAATGCACGTCAAAATCTTTATTAAATTAGTACTTTGTGCCTTATCTTAACTAAACACAGCAAACTGCTACAAAACATTAAAAGAAACATGAAAATAAATATCAAATCTCTCTTTCTTTTTTTCATTCTTGCATTTACCCAAAATGCTTTCAGTCAATGTGATTCCATCACAGTTCAAAATGTAACAAGTTTCACCCCATTTGCACTGGACTCAATAGTAGAATCTGATGGTCTTAGAAATGGCCCAGACTACGATAATGCAACTTTATATTTCCCTACAAATGGAGATGATAACTTAAAAAGCATAGTGCTAGTTCCAGGATCTCTTGCTTCTCAAAATTTTGTTGCTTTCTGGGCTAGGTATTTAACATCTCGTGGATTTGTTTGTATGACAATAGGTACTAATTCATTGAGCGATGACCCTACCTTAAGAGCCAGTGCTCTACTAGATGGGATGAAAACTATACGTCAAGAAAACAACAGAACCTCTTCTCCTCTTTTCGAAAGAATAGATACCAGCAATTTTGCAGTTGGCGGATGGTCTATGGGTGGCGGCGGAGCACAATTGGCAGCTAAGATAGACACTAGAATAAAAGCAGTATTGGCTATAGCTCCTTGGCTTGGCTCCTTCGTTTCTTCAGATCTGAATCATACGTCACCTCTTCTAATAATAAGTGGACAGCTTGACGCTCTCGCACCGCCTATTTTACACGCAGATTTGCATTATACCAATACACCTAGTTCTACGAATAAGTTACTTTTTGAGGTTTCATTGGGCTCCCATTTCACCCCGTTATATCCTTCCACAGGCAATGGAGATATTGGGAATCTTGCTTATGCCTGGCTAAAATTATTTTTAGACGACAATCATTGTTATTGCGAAATGCTTGGCGTTGACTCTTTAGACCAAAATTTAACCGCCTCAAAATACCTGACTAATCTGAATTGCTCTACACTTTCGGCAACAAACATTGAGCATTCTGCCTTAAATATTCAGATATTTCCTAATCCAGCAACTGAAGAAGTAAATATTAAATTTCCGAAACAGAATCAACTTGAATATTCTATATATGATGTGTTCGGACAACAAATCAAAGATGGGAAAGTAGACTCAGGCGATAAAATAAAAATAGAAGGATTTGCAAGCGGAACATACTTTTTGCACGTAGACCAACAAGTATTCATATTGCTAAAAAAATAAAAAGGCTTTAGGACAAGGAGTATAGTAAACCGCTTAGTCTACCAAAAGTCAACATCCCAAATTTAATAAAACAAGGACTTAACAGGAAATGGAGTGCTTCGAAACTTGTTGCTAGTCCTATAGCAATCGATAAGCTATGCAAAAGGAGACCATTCCGTTCGCCGCAATATTTTCTGAGTTATGCTATAGGAAAAGCCCTTCGTCTCTGACGACGCGGCTCGTGTTTATGGCAAGCCTAAATAAGAAAAACTATCTTTGTAATTTACAATACAATTAATACGTTATCTAAATTCTATCCTATATATGAAATACATTATCACTCTATCTCTAAGCCTTCTTATTTTATGTTTTGCCTATAGCTGTAAGGATAAGCCAGAAGTAGAAGTAGAACCTATAGCAACGTGGGACGTAATTCAACAAAAAATATTAAATACCAAATGTATCTCTTGTCATATAGCAGGTAGCAGCCAGGCAAATCAATCTAATTTAGTATTGACTTCTGATGTGTCCTATGCTATGCTGATAGACAAAACACCACACAATACCGTCGCAGCCTTAGATGGCTATAAGTTGATAGGTACAGCAGGATTAGAAAGTTTATCAAAAAGCTTTTTCTGGGAAAAAGTAAATGCTCCAAATCAAGAACATTTCTATGAAGACCACCCAGAGTATGGTGAAATAATGCCTCCAGGAGCCATTCCTTTGACCAACGGAGAAATAGAATTTATAGGTCAATGGATAGTGGCAGGAGCCCCTCAAACGGGAGAAGTAGCAAGCGTTACTTTACTAGATGATGACTCTTATTTTATCTCAGATACTGCTTTCCATGTATTAGCACCACCCTCTTCAGGTCTACAATTGCACTTGGGCCCTTTCAATATACAAACTGATTTTGAGCGAGAACTATATTCCTATAAATTATTGGGAAACACACAAGACATCTATGTAAACCATATAGAAACCGCTATGAGAAAGGGTACGCATCATCTTATCTTATATGATTTCGCAAACAATGCCACACTACCTGAAGAAGACGTCTTACGAGATCTCCGAGATGAAAACGGAAACTCTTTAGGCAGCACATTTCAAAGCACAGCAGACCATATTTTTATGTTTGGCACCCAGTTTAGAAATACAGATTACAAATTCCCAGATGGAGTAGCTCAAAAGATTCCTGCGGGAAAAGGGCTTGATTTAAACTCGCATTATGTGAACTATGGCACACAAGACATTACAGGAGAAGTATATGTAAATCTGCACACGGTTGACAAGTCTCAAGTACAATACGAAGCTCAAAACCTATTTCTAAATAGAGGATCTATTAATCTGCCAGCGAATAAAGAAACTACACTTACGTCCGATTATTCGTTTAATGATACGCGAAGTATCTTTATGCTTACAGCTCATGCACACAAGTATATGACCGAGTTTAAGATTTTTATAAAAGGAGGATCTCGTGATGGGGAACTCGTATACTATACAGCTGACTGGGAGCATCCAGAGATTAAACAATTTGACCCGCCTTTGGAGCTTAATCCTAGGGAAGGGCTAAGTGGTGTGGCTACCTATAATAACACTACTAATGAAACCTTAAATTTTGGGCTACTAAGCACAGATGAGATGATGATTATCTTTGGTGCTTATTATCAAAAGTAGAGACAACAATTTGCCGCCATTATGAATGGCACTGAAAGCAATAGGTCGTAAATCCTTTGTCTACTTAAAGAATAGTGAGTCTGCTACTCACTCCTCCACATCTACTCCCTCCTTTAATACGCTCGGTTTTATAAGCCCGTGTATGAGATTTACTTCGTCTTTGCCAAGCTTTTGCCCTGTGCGGCTAGTAAACCAGAGCACAAATATGCCACCTAGCACAAAGGGTACCAACCATAGAATGTAGCTAGACAGACCCAGATTATATCTAGAAAACCCTATGACGGAAACTACCATAGTGACAAATCCTAAAAAGAAATACGTAAACATATAACCTAGCCAGATATCAGGTTTGGGTCCATATAGTCCACGCACCTCGGTGCCTAGTCCCGTCTCTTCCAGATTAAGCGAGAGCTCTGGTGACCAGAAGTGCCTGTCTGGTTCTACTATTCGTATTCTAATATGGTTATGAGTGATTCGGCCCACTATCTTATCTTGATTTTCTACAAGTAATAGTTTTACGCTTTCTACAAGTTGCTCAGGAGTTTCTGGCACTAGTTTTTTGAACCGCAGGCGTACTTCGAATAGGTCGGTAGACATATCACGAAATTAGTGTTTAGCACCCTATCTTAGCTGCTGATATTACGCAGCTAAGCAACTGACGGACATCAGATAATTCACTAAAGCACCTGACGGCCTTTGATACGTATTACATCTTTCACAGTTTAAAGAGTTTAGGCGAAAAACAAAGCAATACAGACCAAACCTATTTTCATATCCTTAAGACTATAAAAACGGGAGTTTGGTTGTCTTGGCCTTAACCGTCTTATTACGTATCTGCACGAAAATCTCCGAATCTGCAGCAGCATATTCTGGTTTCACATACCCCATACCTATAGCCTTGCCTAGTGACGGGCTCTGAGTACCACTGGTTACCTCTCCTATAGTATTACCCTCAGCATCTACTAGTGTGTAATGCTGTCTTGGGATACCACGCTCTACCATTTCAAAACCTACCAACTTACGGCTTACACCATTTTCTTTTAAGTTTTTATGATACGCTTGATTATTAAATGGCTCCGCAAATTTGGTAATCCAACCAAGTCCTGCTTCTATAGGACTTGTAGTATCATCTATATCATTACCATATAGGCAATATCCTTTTTCTAATCTTAGCGTATCTCTAGCAGCTAGGCCACAAGGTATAATATCAAATTCTTTGCCAGCTTCCATTACTGCGTCCCACACCATACTAGCATCCTTATTCCACACATAGAGTTCGAAACCTCCTGACCCAGTATAGCCCGTGTTGCTAATTATAACATCAGTACTGCCACCCAAATCTCCTGCTGCAAAATGATAAAACTTGATAGTATCTAGGTCTACATCTGTAAGTTTTTGCAAAACCTTAATTGCATTGGGACCTTGCACTGCAAGTAAAGACACATCGTCTGATTGATCTTCTATTTCACAATCGAAACCTTTTGCCTCTTTTTGTTTCATTATCCAATCCCAGTCTTTGGCTATGTTGCCTGCATTCACTACCAGCGTGTACTCCGTTGCATTCCATCTGTAGACTATCAGATCATCAACGATCCCACCTTCATCATTTGGCATACAATTGTACTGAGCTTGCATATCTATAACCTTACTAATGTTATTAGAGCATATCCAAGCTACTAAAGCTTCTGCATCTTTTCCTTTCACTCCAAACTCGCCCATGTGACTCACGTCAAACATGCCTACGCTATTTCGTACTGCGTGGTGCTCTGGAGCTAGACCTGCATACTGCAATGGCATATCAAACCCTGCAAATGGAACCATTTTAGCACCTAGTGCTATATGCTTATCGTGTAATGCTATTCTTTTTGATGCTGTTGAATCTGTAGACATAGTTGCAAAGAAAACATTTCTATTTTATTTTTATCTGCCATTATAAAAAAGTAAAGAAAGCTAGCAACAAATTATCTTTCTACTATGGCCTGATCTCTCTCTCACCACTAATCTAATGCTAACCCAATGAACCCAACTACACACATGTGACATCATCCGAATGGCCTGAATAGTATTTGTCATCTGAGCCTTACACACTAGCAAGGTGCAGATCATTGGAAATGTAAAAAGACCCTTATATATATACCTTATTCTCACACTAATCAAATCCATACTTTCATTATTACATAGTGCGAAATACGCTGAAGTAGAAAAAGTTAAACCTAAGAGAGATCCTTTAGATAATTAAAGAACTTCATATTGTTAAGTTCGTGCTTTCGCATACCAAAAACTTCAATTGAAAAGGTAAGAAAAAAATGTGCTATAGTTAGCCTAAGGGAACGCTGTTTTGACACCCTCTATTCTATAGCTCAATGTCATTATAGTTCGGCGACCGAAAGCAGTTTCTTTAGATACGGTTTTAAGAATCCCTTTATTCTTTATACGCTTAGATAAACTTTGGTCAAAAGCAAGAAGCATATTTTCTCTTTTGGAACCTTTTGCTTTAAGAACAATCGACTTTATCGTATCGTTTTCGACCACCATTTTTAATCTGAATTTGCCTACATTTTTCCATGTAAAATTCTTAATCCTAATCACAGCTCCATTATAAAATGAATCCGGAAACGGAATCATCAAATCGTTCGGATCAAACCTTTCGTAAGGCAACTGTAAGGTATCACAGCTCCATTTTCTTTGGTAGTGCCTGATGGTCACCTCTTGAGCAAAAGCTCCTAGTGTGAAACAAAAAATCAGAAGAGTAAAAAGTACTTTCATAAAAAAAAATCCCTAGGCTACAAACCTAGGGATTTAATGCATTTGATTTTCTTTTACTACTCGCCAGTTACAACTGTAACTATTCTAGTAACAAATAAACCCGCTTCTATTTTTTGATCTACTGTAGAAATTTTTGTAATCCCTCCATTTTCAGCTGCTGATCTGATTGAGGCGTCTCCACCATCTAGTGCAATTCCTAGAATAACTCGATAGCTTGACTTACCAACTTTTCCTCCATCCGGATTATCTGTGATAAATAAAGGTCCACTTATGCTACATGCAGTAAAGGACATAATCAACAACCCTCCTAATACTAATTTCATTATATTTTTCATAGTTCTTAATCTTCTAGTTCTGTTCCCGTTACAATTATTTTTACTGTTGAAAATAAATAGTAGTTAGATGCTTTTACATCTACTGTAGCTACTTTAGCAATATTCCCATTTTTAGCAGCCTCTATTACTCCAAAATTTTTGTTGGTAGAGAACATTCCCACTTCTAATTCGTCGCCTACAGAACTTCCCAATATTATGGTAGTTTTAGACACACCTACAGCATCGCCTATTTCGTTATTTGTAGCTGCATATGGTCTTACCACAGTACATGACGTTGCTAAAAACGCAACAGTTGCTACTATTAATACTTTAATGTTTTTCATAATTATTCTCCCGTTACAGTTAGTTTATACTTAGGAATAAAAAATTGAGTCACTTTAAACTCAGCGATACCTACTTTAGAAATGTCGCCATCTTTTTTTGCAGCTTGATACGAAAGATCTAAGTCCTTCTTAAAAGGTGTACCTTCTACAACGCCTACTTTCGATCCCACAGGATTGTTAGTCAACACTGCTGTGTGTGATAATACGCAGGAAGAGAAAAATACTCCGATGCATAATGCCACTAATAATGTTTTTAGTTTCATACTTTTTGATTCTTTATTGTTAATTGACGTCGAATATAAAAATAAATAACCTTACAAGCAAATGACTCTGAGCAGCACTCCTTTCTATAACCCTATAAACTCTTCAAAAAATTGCTGATTACTCTCTCTACTCGTAAACACTTCCAAAATCATAGGGTCCACAGTAGCCGTAAGAAAATCCATACCTTGAGCAAACTTGCCTATAGTATCTGCAGCATGGTATTTTAGTCCAAAGTGCTCAGCTAGCTTTTCTGCTGTGCGAGACTGAGGAGTAGTCTGATAGTGCAAAGCCTCTCCCATTTTATCAGGACCACTTATCATTTCAAAGATGCCACCGGCACCATTGTTCAATAGTATTATTTTTAGATTTTGGGGTAGTGACTCATTGTACAATCCATTGATATCATAAAAGAAAGCCACGTCTCCTGTGATCAGATATACGTCTTCTTTGGCGAGCATAGCATTACCCACCGCAGTACTCGTACTCCCATCTATACCACTAGTGCCTCTATTGCACTGCACTGTAATATTGCTTATATCACTATTGAGCAAAAACGAAACATACCTAGGCGGCATACTGTTGCTCACGTGTAAAATAGCATTCTTAGGAATTTTGCTTAGTACGTAGTTAATTACACAAAACTCATTATATGTGCTCCACTTTAGCTGGCTAAATCGCTCTTGAAACTCGCGAGTCATATTAAGCCAAGCATTCACATACGCACCTTCACGTTCTCCATCTACATCATTCTCAGTTTCCTGTACTGGGTTTATATCTTTGGGGTGAATGATAGTAGGCTTAGTCTCAAACATATCTCCTACTTCATAGAAGCTACTGATATGAAAATGGTGCTCCGGTTTGTGAAATTGCAAAAATCTTTTGAGTCCTTTAGAGATAGCCGTAGTACCTGTAGTTATCAGTACATCGGGTCGCAATACGCTTAAAAAATCTATCCCGTTGGGTTTGCTTTGTGCAGAAAACAACATCGCATCCCAATAGTGAACATCACTGGTTTGGTTAGATGTAAGGTCACTTAATATTACACTATTATCATCACTGGCTAAGCGAACATCCTCGCCATCATCCATTCCATTAAACATTAGGACTTTTTTTAGATTAAAATCTAAACCTGTATGCTTAGCTATGGCCGCGGCACTTATCTCAAAAGTCTTAGGCTTTTTTACCTCATTCACTATTTCTTCTAATCCTTCAGTATTGAAATCATAAAATGGTTCTCGTATAGAAATATTAATATGAATAGGACCTGCTATCTCACAGTCCAAGCATTTTTGAACTCTTTGGGCTATTTCCTTAAATGCGGTTGCATCCTCGTAATTATCTGGTGTCTTAAACTCTGCACGAATATGATTTTTGTACACCCCTTTTTGGCGAATAGCCTGACCATCCCAAGCGTCTATTTTCTCTGGCGGTCTATCAGCAGTAAGTATAATGAGGGGCACTCTAGCATAAAATGCTTCCGCGATGGCAGGATAATAATTAAGTGCAGCCGTGCCACTAGTACAACTTAAAATAACAGGCTGCTTGGCGTGTTTAGCCATGCCTAGTGCTACAAAAGCCGCACTACGCTCATCTACTATGCTATGGCAAGATTTACTACTGTGGTGCAATGCGTAGATTACCGGAGCATTTCTACTTCCTGGAGATATCACTGCATTACTACCTGGCAAGTGACTTACCAATGTGTTGATACACTGCTGTACATTCATTTACCCCTCAAATGTACAACGGCAATGTGTGTAATAACGCACTAGAGTGAATCCTATGTATAGAGAATCCTACTATCCATTTTATATAGCTTGATTAAAAACCGACCACCTCCAAATCTTTAACTATTTATAAAGATGAAGTTCAAATTCTATCCTAAATTTGCCATTCATTATAAAACAATGGCAATCGAATTAAAAATTCCTTCTGTAGGAGAATCGGTAACTCAAGTGACCATAGCCGCATGGCTAAAAGAAGATGGGGACTATGTAGAAATGGACGAAGCCGTAGCAGAGCTAGAAAGCGATAAAGCTACAGTAGAACTAAACGCTGAAAAAAGCGGTGTCCTAAAGATACTAGTAGAAGAAGGTGAAGATGTAGAAATAGGCGTAACTGTAGCCACTATAGATACAGACGCTGCTGCTCCAGAAGGGACTCCAGCTAAATCTGAAGCTCCTGAAGCTGCTGCTCCTAAGACTGAAACTCCTTCCGCAAAAGTAGAAGCTCCTAAAGAAAACACAAGCTACGCTACAGGTACTCCGAGTCCTGCTGCGGGCAAAATATTAGCAGAGAAAGGAATCAATACTAGTGCTGTACACGGCACCGGAAAAGATGGTCGTATCACTAAATACGATGCGATGATGGCTGAGGCTGGGGCAATGGACTACTCTACTCCTGCTGAACCTAGCAGAAATCAAGAACGCCAGAAAATGAGTAATCTTCGTAAGACGATAGCTCGTAGACTAGTATCTGCTAAAAATGAAACTGCTATGCTCACCACTTTTAATGAGGTGAATATGCAACCCATTTTTGATACTAGAAATAAATACAAAGAAAAATTCAAAGAAGTACACGGTGTTAATCTTGGCTTTATGTCATTCTTTACCCGAGCCTGTGCTCTAGCTCTACAGCAATATCCTAAAGTAAACGCTTTCTTAGATGGCGAAGAAATGGTGATGAATGATTTCGTAGATGTATCTATAGCTGTGAGTAGCCCAAAAGGCTTGATGGTTCCAGTGATGCGTAACGTGGAGAATATGACTATGTGGGAAATAGAAGCTGAAGTAAAACGTCTCGCTCTAAAAGCAAGAGACGCTAAGCTTACTATACCAGAAATGACGGGTGGTACATTTACTATTACCAATGGTGGAGTATTTGGTTCTATGCTCAGTACGCCTATCGTAAACCCACCACAGAGTGCTATTTTAGGAATGCACAACATCGTGGAGCGTGCCGTAGTAGAAAAGGGCAACATAGTAGCCCGCCCAATAATGTACGTAGCTCTAAGTTATGATCACCGTATCATAGATGGCAAGGAGTCTGTAGGATTCCTAGTAACCGTGAAAAACTATCTGGAAAATCCAGAAACTATGCTAATGGGCAAAGACCCAATGGAGGTGTTGATGGGATTATAGAATAATAAGTAAAAAGCAAAGTTTAAGATTAAATTTAAACTTTAGCTTACACTTAATCTTTAGATATTGAAACTCTCTTACCTTGCGGTAAGGGAGTTTTTTT
>Ga0307994_1000586_pt1 | contig 25268 bp, 25 predicted proteins | sample EllFjometagen261_FD_203171 | JGI IMG/M metagenome (GOLD analysis project Ga0307994, IMG submission 203171) | Marine microbial communities from Ellis Fjord, Antarctic Ocean - #261 | ecosystem: Environmental > Aquatic > Marine > Unclassified | place: Southern Ocean | collected 2014-11-02 | reverse complement strand
TTATATTGAACTGTTTTACAATCCAACACGACGCCATGGAAATAACGGTGACTTGTCACCCATGGAGTTTGAAAATAACTATTTTAGGAACCAAGCGGGTGTCTAGAAAACTGGGTGCGTATCAAAGATCAATTTCCACATCTCTAAAGTCTCAAGTAAGTTGATAATGGCGTCATCAGATAACTCTAATTTTTGAGAGATCAAACTTCCATAATATCCTTCGCTTTTACCACATCGATAACTAAACTCACGGACGGTGATGTTTGGATCAATTGCTTTCATTTCATTAAATATTTGTTTGGTATAACTCATACATTATGTTCTCCGTATTAAGATGCCCTTCGGGCAATCTACAAACTTCACCTCACTTAATATTTCTTTCAGAAATATGAATCTCGCTTTGTTTGTGTTTCTTTAATTAATTATTGTTTTAATTTTTATGTGTCATTACTTGAGCCATAGAAGCCCTAGCCAGAGCCTCTAATAGTTTCCATTACTGTCACCATTCTATTCTGCGATGCTTTGAGGAAGTGGCGTGCTTTTACTCCCCATACATTACGCTGCCGATTTCACGCGGGATCATCCAAGTCATAGAATAGGTACTACTTGGATAACTTCGTTTTATTTCCACTCACTGGTCAATGAGCACGAATCTTTACTACTAACATTACTGCTTTCACTTGCTGTCCGTCTATTTTGCGACTTGGGACGATGGCGGAAAGCCCCTGTTAAACATTCTTTAGCGTGAATGTCAGCAACGCTTTGGGTACTGCTAATTAATTTGGTCGCGTGTATAACTTCTTTATACTTTTATTTATCTCTTTTTGATGAAAGCGTTAATTAATGCGATTAAATCGGCGTTTTTAGGGGAGTAGGGGGATTGCTTAGTTTATCTACTTATTTATGCGCAATAAAAAGCCCACAATTAAGTGGGCTTTAATTTGTGTTGATTAGAAGTCATTACTCGGCAAGTTCCGCTTCATCCGCGATACGTTTGGCTTTTGCTAATGCAACTTTTGCTTTTCTTTTAGCAATAGCATCTTCGAAGTCGGTGGGTTCGTTTTCTAGACTGGCTTCAAACTCAGCAAGTTCATCTAAGACTGCTTGTTCATCATCAGTTGCTATATATTTTGCTCCACCGATAATGATTTTGCTGTCAGTTCTATCAGTGTATAACGCTAGTGCTTCGTCAGGCTTTATTAAGTCAAAATTGAAGTTACCATTATTGAGCAAAACTGTGCCATTATTTTCATCATTATCTCCCTCGCTCGCCAAATAAATATCATTGTCGCCATCACCGTCAAAATCTCTGAATTTTATATCGAAAATAAAACCGGTTTCCTCATTCGTTGGAATTATTCCGTGGTCTTTAAACTTCTTGTTACCTAAGTTTTCAATTATTTGTATGCCTGGATACTCCCACTCATGTGATCTACTGTATACGATATCTAAGTCGCCGTCATTGTCTAAGTCTGACACTGAAACTTCTGATATTGTGCTGAATTTCTGTTTATGTTGAGGTAAGCGGGTATTGTTATGCTTGTTAAAATTACCCCTACCATCATTCCAAACAATACCAGTTAGAGATAATCCATCTCTTGCTGTGTATTCGTTTTCGTGACCGCCAACCAAAGCATCTAAGTCACCATCACCATCAAGGTCCGCAAGTTCTAAAGCGAATGAATCTGCCCCACCACACTTACGTTTCGTTAGAAAGCCTGTGCCATCATTCATTAAACACCAAAACGATGTACCACGTCCCCAAGAGTTCAAGTCAGTATAGACAACATCCATATCGCCATCATTGTCGATATCACCAACAGCACCGCCGTGATTATACGCTTCGAAGTTAGGGTGACTAAAATGTGTCTCTGACGACTCTAGCCAAGTTCCATCTGGTTGACTCAGAAAATAACTATCCCTCGCGCCCTCATTGTCTTCTATTCCGATGTCATTAATATAAAAATCCAAGGTGTCGTCATTGTTGAAATGAGCAACTAGTAGTTGTCCTCCTATCGACATGCCTGGAGTATCACTATTATCAATCAATAAGTGAGGCGAGTAAGTCAAATTGCCATCAGCATCACCTAAGAACAATGATGGTAATGGCTGTGTGCCGCTACAATTGTTGCCATCCTCACATCTTACGTGACCATCCCCTTCATAGTTAACCTTAATAAGATTGCTAGGTCTATGGGTGCCCACGTAGAGGACATCACTAAATCCATCATTATTGTAATCCGCGATTTGCCATTTTCGGCTAAAGAAATAAATTGAGTCAGTTGGAAAAGGCTTCAACGGTGGCTTAAAGAATTCTACAGTTGGGTCATTTTCAATATCAATACCAGCCAAAGCCCGCTCTACTTTTTGCGAAGAACTACTGCTTTTTTGTGTAACTGATCCACCGCAACTTAGCCCTCGACTGGTCAACTCGGCTTGATACTCAACATTGTCAGGAGTCGCTTTCGCAAGACGGCAAATAGTCTTATCAGACCAAGATGAAAAGTGGTCATTTGCTAATGAATACATAGGCGTCAACAGGACACATAACGCAATCACGTTTCTAAGGTGTATAGTTTTTGATGGTTTGATCAGTGCTTGGAGAGAAAGAAACAGCATTGGGAACACTCCTTGTTGGATTAACTATTACTATGAATAACACAGAATTATAGAATTAACTAATTAGGCATATTGCGACTATGGAAGCCGTTGGTGCGTGGTGTCACAATAATTCATATAGAGATTCTTAATTGTGAGCAATAAAAAGCCCACAATTAAGTGGGCTTGGTTTGTGTTAACTAGGAGTTATTGCTCGGCAAGTTCAGCCGCAAGTTCTGCTTCGAATGCCGCAAGTTCATCTTCGATGTCTTGCTGAGATTCATTTTCTTTTGGAACACTTCCAACAACTGCACCGAAATCAACTAATGGATAATTTGCATCATCGGGATAGATAGTATCGTAAGTGAGTTTTTCTGTACTTAAATAAACTGTACCATCTACTACTCGTTGGCTGTGACCCATGTTATATTTAAGAAGTTCTGATCCACCCACAACGATATCAACTAATCCGTCTTTATTGAAATCACCGAACTTAAAGGCACTAATAAAACAACCGGCTCCAGCGTTGCCCTCATGTAGAGCCCAATCAGATTTCTTCTTTGGTCCGTCACACATTTCATCGAGCATTATTGTTCTGAACTGTCCATTACCAATATTCTCTTCAATGGTTAATGCGCCACCGTGATACAACCTACCCACATGGCTTCGAACAACATCTAAGTCCCCATCACCATCCAAGTCAGCAACCGAAATAGCAGGAACTGTTGCATAAGTGAGTCCATTACTACTGTCTACTAATTCACCAAAATCGAATCCGCGTCTGTTGAAATTGCCTTTACCATCATTCAGTAAAATCCCGTTATACGCACCGTTACAACGAGACCGGTTACATCCCGGTAGATATTGGGTTTCGTTCCACTCTTTTGCATTACCATGACTAGAGCCACCAAATACAATATCTAAGTCGCCGTCGTTATCAATGTCACCAAGTTCAACTTCAAAGCCAAATTGATTGCCACATCTACGAACTTTCATATGTCCGTTGCCTTGGTTAACGTAACATAAGATTTCGCCATTGTTGCCAACCCAGTCAGTACTTGTCACTACGATATCAATATCACCATCACCGTCAATATCACCAAGTGATGCTCCGTGAGTGAATTTTATCAAACCTTTTCCTCGTTGTACCCCAGTTCCGGTGACATGAGTGGCAGTAGATTCTAACCAAGTACCGTCAGGTTGGGATAAGAAATACAAATCATTCTTCCCTGGTCTGACCGCCTGTGTCTGACCGATAACTTTAATTTGCATTGAAACATCATTAACGAAAATGTCTGGTACTCCATCTCCATTAAAGTCAGCAGTCCTAATTCCATTTGCTTCTTGTCCCTTTAGTTCAATCGGGTTGTTATCGATTACCAACTCAGATACTTCTGTTGCCGAAGGACCAGTTTTTATAACCCAGTCCTGTTTCTTGCCATCCCAAATTCTATAAGTCACGTCATTTTTCATTGAAAAAACAGCGACCCAAGGCTTTGAGTGAAAACAAGGATGACCTGAGTTTGGGTCACACGCTGAACTATTAGTTATTTCAGGATTGTCACCGCCATATATAAGACCACTAACTGCTGGCATACCTAGGTGAAAAACATCATCAATACCATCGCCGTCAAAATCAGCCATAGCGAATCCACTATTTGCCTGTACTCTGCTCAACATCTCTGTTTTCAACCTAAAAGGATAAATAGATTGCTCAAGCCAGTCGCCCGAATCAGGTTTCATTGCTACTTTACCTTTCGTAGTCGAACTCTGTATTTTGGCAGTAGATGAAGATGTAACTGCTCCACCACCACAACTTAGTCCTCGACTGGTCAACTCGGTTTGATACTCTGTATTGTCAGGGGTCGCTTTCGCAAGACGGCAAATAGTCTTATCAGACCAAGATGAAAAGTGGTCATTTGCTAATGAATACATAGGCGTCAACAGGACACATAACGCAATCAAGTTTATAATATATATTGTCTTTGATGGTTTGATCAGTGCTTGAAGAGAAAGAAAATGCATTGTGAACACTCCTTGTTGGCTAAACTACTACTATGAATAACACAGAATTATAGAATTAACTAATTAGGCATGTCGCGGATATGAAGATTCTAGTTCACTAGACCGAGTCTAATCTTCCTGCTCTTCAAGCCGCAGCGTTTCGAATCTTCCGCTATGAATGTCATAAGGAATAAAACTTCTTTTTTCGCTTCGATGTTGCTCGTAGGAGGGCAGAGGGTGCAATAACGTCTTCTGTCATAACTTCAGGCGTATCAATGTCATCAATGGCTCGCTCAATGGCGGCAATCTTTATTTCTTGTTTGTTCTGCTTAGCCATCGCTAAACCGCCGCCTTGATTAAAGCGCGAGCGTGAAGTGATAACTTGAGGTAATGATTCTGGTGTTAATCCACTATCGTCTTCATCAGGAGATCTATCAAACCACATTTGCAAGCCTGGATTAGTCTGCAAAATATCGTGCAAAAATTCAATTAATTTGTCTGCTTCTTCCTCGCTCTTGTAAAACATCTTCACTGCAGTCGTGCTTCTTTTTTGGTGACTATAATTCTCAGCACGAGAATAAGTTAGGGTCAATTTTTGCAGTCGCTTTTTGTATTCTATGATTTCTGCTGGTGGGGATGCTAAGTCATCACGTATAGATTGCTGAGATTTCCAGTCATTTTCCATTTGCTCAAGTAAATCATCGCCAAGCCAAGTCTTTAACTGACGATTTTGGACGTGTTGTCCGTCCAATAACTTGTTCTTTAACTCAACAAGTTTTGCACGCTTTTTTACAGACTGTGTATCCATTAATCTTCCTGTTCTTCGCGCCACATCGTTTCTAACCTACCGCTATGAATGGCAGCGTTCATTTGTGGGGATACCTTGCTATAGAATGTTTCTAACATCTTCACACTGGTTCCCATTTGAGTCGCGAGTTGATGAATATCAGTGCCAGAAGCCAATCTAAATGTGGCGTATGTGTGACGTAAGCAATACAGACTGCGAGTCACGCCATTAGTATCTCGCAAGATATCTGCGTGTTCTAAGTACTGTCTAAAACTCCCCCTGAACGCGTCTGTTGTTGGGGTGTAACCACTGCGAGTTCTAAACACATCAACATCTAATTGCTTGGACAACAACTCCTTGAGCGTTAGGTGCTTAATGCTGTCGTTTAGGTCACGTAATCGTTCTAAATACCGAGCAGTGTTGTCGCGTGCCACGAGTTGCCGTTTGCCAACTTTGCCATCAACAGCGACTTCTAAATATTCTTCCTTATCCAATCCAGTGAAGTAACGAATGTTTGACCACTTGATGCCTATTGCCTCAGTGCCGTGACGAATACCTGTGTTTGCCAAAAACAGCACATACTCACGTAATACTTCTCGTAACTCACGCGTTTCTTGACGATGACCAGTTCCAGTCCAAGAACGGAGCCCTGTGTAGATTGCTTGATATTCATCCAATGAAAAAGCACCACGACTTTCTGCTTTAATACCTTTGTTTAATACAGTGGGTTTAATTGAATCTGTAATCCAGCCACGCAATAATGCTTCATCAAAAACACGATTTAATGCTGAGTTGTGCGTGTTAATGGTGCTTTGTTTTGCCTTAAATGGTTTCGGTTCTTTGCCGAGTTCTTCTTTAAGTCGCTGATAGTCCTTGATCTTGTTCCGCAATCCACGAATGCGAACCTCTTCCTTGGCAGATCCCATCTTCATATCACGCCAAGATGCGTATTCCGTTAATTTACGAGTGTTTATACTGTCTACTTTTTGCTTGCCGAAATAAGGAATAAGGTAGTTGTTAATGACGCGTATGTAGTCTTTATAGACGACTTTTCCACCACCAGCATCAAGTTCATCACTCATACGAGTGACGGCATAACGAGCAACATTACCAAACTTGCGTGTGTTTTGTGGGAGGTTGTTCTTGTCGCGTTCGTCAGCACCGTAATACAACTTGAATGCGATGTCTTCTGCTTCTGCTTGCTCGTCCGTGCCAGTGCTTTGACGATACCATTCGCCATTATCTAACTTGTAGCGACACTGCCAAAGAGGACTTTTAGGTCGCTTATAAATGGAAAGTTTGTTGGGGCGTAGGTTGATGCTAGACACTAATTAGATCCAATGTGTTGGAGTCAATTCAGTGTATTGGGAATGCCGGTGGGGGTCAACACGACAAATTAGTGTGCTACGAGTGAGTGTGCCAGTCACTCGTACAGATACACGACTAGTATTTAATAAAGTGGAGGAGTAGAGTTATATCGAGTCTGAGGATCACATGTCTAGTTGGGCTTTATATATTGGTCTTCAAATGACGAAGCCAGCAATTTTATAAGGAGAGTAAAATGTCTATAGAAGTCAAAAATTTTGCTAACGATTCAGAAGTCGGCACCCCAAATAATGCACGTGTTGAAACTGTCAATGTTGGCGGTCAGCGTGTTATGAAACTTGTCCTTCAGCCTGGTTGGGTATGGTCTAAGGACATACAACCTGTTGTAGGCACCGATAGTTGTAAGGCAAAACACCTGGGCGTATGCGTAGAAGGAGCCATTACCTGCAAGCATGACGATGGAACCGAAGCAACCTATTCAGCAGGTGATTCATACTCAATTGAGCCTGGTCATGATGCGTGGGTAATTGGGGATAAACAAGCAGTTTGTTATGAATTCCACGGCGCTTGGGGCGACTAAGACGGTTGTTTGATCAGCGCCCTGTAACTTAGGGCGTTGGTTAATGCCTTGGATTCATTTCGCCCACATAAGCAATATCAAAGTGAATAGTGGTCAATACAGCCGTTAAATGACTGAGCCAAAAATTTTATAAGGAGATTAAAATGTCTATCTATAATCCATTAATAACCGCTATCAATGCAAAAGATATTGATAAAGTCATGGGGCTTTACGCCGATGACTATGCGTTTGTCCGTCACCAAACCAATAGCACGATGAGTAAAGCGGACATGCGTGCTCAATTTGAATACATGATGGCAAGTGATAAATTTAAAACATCGGCTGAAAGATGCTTATATGAAAACGAGGAAGTATTAGTGATTCACCAGTTTATCGATTTCCCAGATGGCAGTCGTGAAGCCCTGCTGATGATGCACTCTCTTAGAAATGGAAAGATTGTTCGATCTGAAACAGGTGCAACACCACTTTCAGTTCAATGAGCGCGGGCGGCTAAGCAACTTTGTTTACGAAAGGAGAGATGTTAGTTTAAGCCACTTATTGTTACATCTAACCGTGACCGTAAAACGCACGGTTTTTTTACGCCTAAAAACGGTCAAACGGTCAAAACAGTCGTCAAAGTGTGCTACAGGAGTAAATTACAACTTTCGAGAAAGTAGTGTATTTTAGAAGACTTTATAATATGTTTTTTGATAATAAGATGGACTAACGAGGTTCTGGAGAACCCCGTAGTCTGGCAGTAGTATACACTTACCTGATCTAGGAATTTTTCTGAATTTTTGTGGCTAAGAAGTTAATATCAGATATATAAACAATATGGTCAATTGATTCGCAAGACCGGATATGCGGAGAGTGACGATGTAGTGTTGAAATGCCATCTATCTTGTAAAGCGCCGGACTGAGAGAATTGGTATGAGTGGAATATGCGAATTTTCTTGAATTTGGTATAGTATTATTGATGTAAAGATTAATAATATAAATTCAATTTGTGACGGTTTTTGGGATGTGACAATGTATACACCATCTGGTTTTGTTGAAAAATATAGCCGAGTAATTCATCAAGTAATAGAAAACAATCCTTTGGCGACTGTTGTGATCAATGGCGATGCTGGGTTGCTTGTGAATCATCTGCCTTTAATGCTTGAGAATGAATCCGTTTTGATTGGGCATATTGCTGCGAATAATGAAATGGTAAATCTGGATGGAGTTGATGTTACGGTGGTTTTCACTGGAGAGGATGCGTATGTTTCCCCTAACTGGTATCCCAGTAAAAAAGAGCATCATAAGTTAGTGCCGACTTGGAATTATCAAGTGGTCCATATTCGGGGGCGATTAAGTATTCAGAGAGATGATAAGTCTAAGTTGGCAGCAGTTGGTAAGTTGACAAAGTGGCAAGAAGAAAAAGCGAATGGTTCCAAAGCGTGGAAGATGAGCGATGCTCCGCAAGAGTTTATGAGTCAGATGCTTGGTAATATCGCAGCAATGAGCATCACGATTGATAGCGTGGAAGCAAAGTCAAAGTTAAGTCAGAACAGAGAGTCAGGGGACTATGAGAATTTGAAAAAGATAATGGCTGAAAGCGGTAAGCGATTTATCTATGACTGACCAGCACTGTCGTCAGAAAGTGCGAGAGAGCGGGTAATAGCGGTCAATACAGTCGTTAAAGTGTGCTACGAGTGTGCTATGGAAATAAATTACAACTTTCGAGAAGTTAGTGAATTTTAGCGACAAGATAGAAGAGGATGGTGCCCGGAGACGGAATCGAACCGCCGACACGAGGATTTTCAATCCTCTGCTCTACCGACTGAGCTATCCGGGCAATACTTTTTGCTTTCTTCTGTGCTGGTTACTAGCTGTTGAGCGACCAAGAAGAGGGCCGTATTAAACCCGTTTTGAATTTTCCTGTCAACAATAAGTTGCTGAAATTTGGTTATTTTCTTTATTGTTAAGGCTTTTTACTCAGCAGAAGGTGGAACGTAGCCCTCTGCTTGGTCGTAATCATCACCAGAGGCAAATTTATCCAGTTCGCCTTGCAGGTACGCACGGCTTTCTGGATCCATCATGTTTAAGTGCTTTTCATTAATAAGCATGGTTTGGTGTGCTAACCAGTCTTTCCATGCTTGCTTGGATAAGGTTTCAAATAGCTTTTGGCCTTTAGCACCTGGGTAAGGTGGGCGATCCATGGCTTCCATGTCAGCTTTATATTTGGTGCAAAAAACGGTGCGGGTCATTGGGTTTTCTCGAGTAGTTTTTTGATCGGTGTTGCTAACCCTATTGTATGCAGTTGTTGGGTGTCGTACCACTGACTTTTATTATTTTCTGAAACTTTCTTTGAGGTATTGCTTAGCACCAAAAGGTGAGGCTCTATGGTGAGCTTATAGTGGCTGAATACGTGTTTAATGGGCGTTAAAGGGCTAGTGTTGGTGGGTAAGCCATCTAAGGCGAGCTGTGTTTTGAGTGCTTTAAGATCGGCGAATTCTGGCAGGCTCCAAAGCCCGCCCCAAATGCCTTTGCTTGGGCGCTGCTCTAGTAAAGTTTGTCCCTGTTGTGTTTTGAGCAGTAATACACTGATGGTTTTGTGTGGCAATACCTTTTTTGGTTTAGGTGTGGGGATAGAGGCGACTTTGTCTTGTGCTAGTGCTTGGCAGCGGTCTTGCATAGGGCAGGCCACACACAAGGGCTGTTTGGGTTTGCAGATGGTTGCGCCTATGTCCATGATGGCTTGAGTGTAATCGGCGTTGCGTTTGGTTGGCGTGAGGTCTGTTGCTATCTGCCAAAGCTGTTTATCTATAAGGCTTTGTCCGGGCCAACCTTCTATTGCATGTAAACGAGTGAGTAGGCGCTTTACGTTGCCGTCGAGTATTACACCTGGGTCGTTATAGGCTTGGCTAAGGATCGCTCCTGCGGTGGATCTTCCGATACCCTTGAGCGCAATGAGGGCGTCTATGTCTTTTGGCACATTACCTTGATGTTGTTCTGTAATGGCTATGGCGCTGGCATGAAGGTTGCGGGCTCGGCTGTAATAACCCAGCCCCGTCCACAGGCTTAGTACTTCATCACTCTTGGCTTGGGCTAAGTCTTGCACTGTAGGAAAGCGCTCCATAAAGCGCTCAAAATAGGGGATGACCGTGATCACTTGGGTTTGCTGTAACATAATCTCAGATACCCACACACGATAACCTGTGCGGTTTTTTTGCCAAGGCAGGTTGTTACGACCATGTTGGTCGAACCATGTGAGTAATTGTTCAGCAAAAGCGGCGTTTGTAGTCATTAATTGATGGCTTGTGGGTGAGTAAATGCGGGTTATGCTGAGTATACAATTGTTTTATCGCTTTTAGGGGCGTTTGTGCTTTGTAAAATAGCGCCTAAAGGCCGTATAATCTGAGCTTATTGTGTAGCTTTACTCATTATCAAACGCGAGGACATCTCATGTCGGCACGTACCGCCACCGTAGAACGGAATACCCTAGAAACTCAGATTAAGGTCAGCGTAAATTTAGATGGCACTGGTGAGTTTAATTGTGTCACTGGATTGCCTTTCTTAGATCATATGTTGGAGCAGGTTGCGCGTCACGGATTGATTGATTTAGACATTAACGCCCAGGGCGATTTGCATATTGATGCCCATCATACGGTGGAGGACTTGGGCATTACCTTAGGTATGGCCATAGACCAAGCCGTGGGTGATAAAAAAGGCCTAACACGTTATGGTTCTGCCTATGTGCCGCTTGATGAAGCGCTGTCTCGTGTGGTGTTAGATTTCTCTGGGCGTCCAGGTTTATTTCACCATGTAGCTTATACCCGTGGCCGTATTGGTGGCTTTGATGTGGACTTGTTTGATGAATTTTTCCGTGGCTTTGTTAACCATGCCAAACTTACGTTACACATTGATAACCTCGCTGGTAAAAATGCCCATCACCAAGCAGAAACTGTATTTAAGGCATTTGGTCGTGCTTTACGCATGGCTTTAAGTGCCGACGAGCGTATGGCAGGAATGATGCCTTCTACTAAAGGCAGCTTATAGGCGCCCTATGAAATCCATTGCAGTGATTGACTATGGCATGGGGAATTTACATTCCGTTGCCAAGGCCCTAGAACACGTTTGCCCTGATACCCGTGTGTACGTAACTAACGATGCTGCTAAAATTGAAGCTTGCGATCGTGTTGTTTTACCAGGTGTGGGTGCAATTCGTGATTGTATGGCCGAGATCCAGCGCTTGGGGGTTGATCAAATTGTGGCCGACCAAATGGGCAAGAAGCCCATGTTGGGTATCTGTGTGGGCATGCAGGCGCTGATGCAGCATTCGAGTGAAAACGGCGGCGCAGATTGCTTAGGCCAATTGTCTGGTGATGTGTCCTTCTTTGGTGACCAGCCAAGTGTGCAAGAAGCCCACTTGAAGGTGCCTCACATGGGTTGGAACCAAGTACAGCAAAAGCCTCACAAACTATGGAATGGTATAGAAGACAATAGCCGGTTCTATTTTGTACACAGCTATTATGTGCGTACTGAAGCGCGTGATTTAGTGGCTGCTACCTGCAACTATGGCCTTGAATTTGATGTGGCCTTGGCTAGGGAAAACCTTTTTGCGGTTCAGTTTCACCCAGAAAAAAGCCACTCTGCAGGCCTCAAACTTTTACAAAACTTTTTACAGTGGGACGGTAGTTAAACGCTGCCGTAAATAGTCTATGTCTCAAACCCCTTTATTAATGATTCCAGCCATCGATCTAAAAGATGGTGAATGTGTGCGCCTACGCCAAGGTCGCATGGAGGAGTCTACTGTATTCTCCGCAGACCCAGTCGCGGTAGCTAGCCAATGGGTGGCTGCAGGCTGTAGAAGGTTGCATTTGGTGGATTTGAATGGCGCGTTTGCCGGTAATCCTGTGAATGGCGATATCGTTAAAGCTATTGCTAGGGCGCACCCTAAACTACCGATTCAAATTGGTGGTGGTATTCGTAATGTAGACATTATTGAGGCCTATCTTCAGGCTGGTGTTGAATATGTAATTATTGGCACTCAAGCTGTGCGAGACCCAGACTTTGTGACCCAAGCATGTCGAGATTTTCCGGGCCGTATTATCGTGGGCTTAGATGCTAGCGATGGCATGGTTGCTGTAGAGGGCTGGGCTGAAGTGACAGACGTTAAGGCGGTAGACCTTGCTAAGCGTTTTCGTAACGATGGGGTGAGCTCTATTGTTTATACTGACATTGCCCGTGATGGCATGATGCAGGGTGTTAACGTAGAAGCGACACGTCATCTAGCCAGAGAAGCAGGAATTCCTGTGATTGCCTCTGGTGGTGTGACTAACATGGACGATGTCCGCGCGCTTGCTGCTGTTGCTGGAGATGGCATTGTAGGTGCTATTACCGGCCGGGCTATATACGAAGGCACGTTAGATTTAGCTACTGCGCAATCTTATTGTGACGCTCAAAGCTAACGACTACCTATTGTAAGGACATTCCCATGGGCTTAGCCAAACGCATTATTCCCTGTTTAGACGTGAACAACGGCCGTGTTGTTAAAGGCGTGCAGTTTGTTGATATTAGAGACGCCGGCGATCCTGTGGAAGTGGCTAAACGCTACAATGAGCAGGGCGCTGATGAGATTACTTTTTTAGACATAGGCGCTACCCATGAAAACCGGGACACCATGGTGCATACGGTTGAGAAGATGGCCAGTGAAGTGTTTATTCCTCTCACTGTGGGTGGTGGTATTAGAACCTGTGAAGATATTCGTCGCATGCTTAATGCGGGTGCGGATAAAGTAGGTATTAATTCAGCTGCAGTGTTTAACCCAGATTTTGTGCAACAAGCTGCAGACCGTTTTGGTGCCCAGTGTATTGTGGTTGCTATAGACGCCAAGCAAGTGAGTGGCCCAGGGGAAACTCCTCGGTGGGAAATATTTACCCACGGTGGTCGCAAACCTACGGGGATTGATGCCGTTGAGTGGGCTATTAAAATGGTAAATTATGGTGCTGGTGAAATCCTACTTACTAGCATGGACCAAGATGGTGTTAAAAACGGCTATGATTTAGGTGTAACCCGCACTATTAGCGACGCCGTGTCTGTACCGGTTATTGCTTCTGGTGGTGTGGGCAATTTGGACCACTTAGTCGAGGGTGTGATTGAAGGCAAGGCCGACGCAGTATTGGCCGCTAGTATCTTCCACTTCAACGAATACACTATTCCTCAAGCGAAACAATATATGGCATCAAAGGGCATTGAGATGCGGTTGTAGTTGCCAGATTAACGCTGAGGCTGAGACAAGCTTGATGCCAGCTTCATCTAACCTACCAAGAGATTTTTCTAAAAAGGCTGCTGTGGCTGGGTATGGATGGCCAATAAGAACAGAAAATCCATGCTTATTGGCGATATCTATGGCCCTTTGGAACTGCATTTCCAATGCCTCTATGTCGGTATCGTTATCTAAAAATACATCTCGTTTTAATGCTGGAATAGCTTGATCTTTAGCCTGTTGCCAAGCAATACTAGCTGCACTTGTGCGACTATCTACAAAAAACAAATCTAACTCTTTGGCAACATCCATAGTCCATTGCATGGGCAGGGCTTGTTCGGTTAAGGCACTACCCATATGGTTGTTTAGCCCTTCTGCATAGGGCACGCTGGCCACATCATCTCGTAACACTTGTTTGAATTGGTTTTCCGCCATGTCTAAAGTGAGGCCGCCTGGGCCAAGCTTCAGGCCTGCGTGGTTTTGCATGGGTACGTGGAGCATTATTTGTTTATCTGCTGCAGCGCCTTTAAGCGCTAACACAGCGCCGTGAGGTGTATGGGGCATTACTGCCAGGGTAATGGGCCCAGGTAAATTTACAATACCTAGCCCGTTGGCAAGGTTATAACCTAGGTCGTCTATGATAATTACCATAGAGGGCTGAAAGACGTCAGCTTTAACTATATGTGTGGTGGTCATGAAAGGTATGAACAGGCACCATATAAAAGGGTAGAGAATTGCTTTAATGCACTTAGGCAGCTTTTTATGCTTAAGGGACATGTTATTTTTCAGCGTCTAAGGGGTAAAGTAGGTCCAGCGCAGCGGCAAGTTGCTGGTCGTCCTGGGTATTGCTATTGCTTATGCTTATGTCTGGCTCGATGCCCTTTAGGTGGATATTATGACCGTCAGGTGTGTAGTAATATGCCGTTGTTAGTTTAACGCCAGCACCTTGGGGTAATGAGATAATAGACTGTACCGAGCCTTTTCCAAAGCTGGTATTGCCAATCAGTTGGCCACGTTGATGATCTTTTATGGCACCAGACACAATTTCAGATGCCGATGCGCTCCCATTGTTAATGAGAACTGCCAATGGCCAGCCTTCGCTAGGATCCGTCGCTTTGGCATCAAAACGCATGTCGCCACTTGTTTGACGCGCCTTGGTGGTAACGATAACGCCCTTGGTTAAAAATGCATCGGCCACTTCTGCAGCAGCAGCTAGAGTGCCCCCAGGATTATTTCTTAAATCTAATAACCAACGATCTGCCCCAGCTAGCTTCAGAGCCTGCATTTGTTCTACTAAGTCTTTCCCGGTGTGATTTTGGAACAGACTAATACGCAAATACCCTACCTTATTGCGCATTAGTTCACTGCGAACACTTTCTGTAGTGATAATCTCGCGAGTTAGGGCGAAGTTAAGAGTTTCACCTTTTCGTAAGATAGTGAGAGTCACCTTGGTTCCGGCACTGCCAGTCATAAGTTGATTTATGGCATGCACATCTAGCCCTTTAACGGCCTTGCCTTGGGCGTGAGTAATCCAATCTCCAGGCAGTATTCCAGCACGGGATGCCGGGCTATTGTCGATAGGGGTGATGACCCGAATGTAATTACCTTCTGGTACTAGTTCAATACCAATGCCAGGGTATTCGCCTCGGGTGTCTTGTTGCAGGCGAGCCATATCGTCGGCATCTAAATAGCTTGAAAAGCGATCGAGTTTTAAAATCAGGCCTTTAAGGGCTAGTTGCAATAATTCTTCGTCTGTCTTGGCTTCAACGTGCTCTAGTCGGATGCGTTCATACACAGCTACAAAAGACTGTAATGCGGCTATTGGCACAGGGGACTGCTGGGCGGGTACTGCGGCTATGGTGTTGGTATAGGTTAATGCACCTAGCGCAAATGCTAGTATCAGGCGAACAGCTCGTCGTCTAAACTGGGATTGGTGCGTGAGCTGGCTCAGTCTAATGCGCATAACGTAATTCTATTGCAACCATTGTTTAGGATTTAAGGGTTTGCCCTGTTGCCGCAAAGAAAAATATAACGCAGATTGAGTGTTACCACCAGATCTACCGCTACTAGCGATAAGCTGTTGAGCAGCTGCGTAATCTCCAACGGACAAGTAGAGGGCTTGGTTTTGCCCATATAGGCTTAAAAAGCCATCCCCGTGATCAACAATAATAACCAACCCATAGCCTTTTAACCAATCGGAAAAAACCACTTGCCCACCATGGATGGCCAATACGTCTGAACCTTCGGGCGCAGCAATTAACCAACCTTGCTGGCTCAAAGGATAGCTGGCTTGTGATACCCCAAAACGGTTAAGTACATTGCCCTTGACGGGCCAAGGCAGCTTGCCCTTAGCGTTAATGAGGGGTGTGTCGGCTACTTGGATGTTGGCTTTAGCAATGGCTACTTGGATTTGCTCTAGTAGCTCTTGGGCTTGTATTTGATCGGCTTTGGCACTGCTTAAACGTTGGGCTTTTGAGGCCTGTTTGTTGTTTAAGCGCTTAAGGTTGTCTGCAAGTTTAGCTTTAGCTTGTTTTAGACTTTGGTTTTGCGTCTGCAGCTGCTTGGCACTGAGCTGTAATTCTAGAGTTAAGTCGGCTTGCTCCTGTTGCACCAATGCGAGGCTGTTTAGCGTTTGGCGATAGGCTGCCATTTGCTCGGCGCTGGCTTGGTTTAAGTATTGGTAATAAGCCATATTGCGAGCAACAGTAGTAGGGTTATCTAGACTGAGTAACAGATTGCCAACCGAATTCTGACCTTGCTGATACTGACTTTTTAATTGGCCACTAAGTTGCTGCTCTTGTTCGGCTAAGGCATCTTGAAAATGGCTGGATTGCTGTTGTAGTTTGGCTAGATGGGATGCAGAATTTTTTCTGCCTTGTTGGTTTTGCTTTATGGCCTTACGAAGGTTGCTGATATTTTGTTCGTGGTTACGTAGCTGTTTTTGTAAATCGGAGGCTTGGTTTTGTGCGGCGTTAAGCCAAGACTGTAAACTGCCAATATCGCTTTGCAACTGCTGCATCCGCTGCTGCACTTGTTGCTCACTATTGGCAGACAGTCCGGTGCTTATCAGCAACAGCAAGCTACACGTTAAGTTGATAATAAATCGCAATTTAGCTAAATTCCACCAAGTTATGGCCAGTCATTTCAATGGGCTGGGCTATGTTCATTAAGTGCAGCAATGTGGGAGCTAGGTCTGCTAGGACACCAGAAGAAAGTTTTGCGTTGCCACTTCTGCTGCTCACATAAACCAAAGGTACAGGCCATAAGGTATGGGCTGTATGAGGTTGGCCGGTGGTAGGATTAGTCATTAGCTCTACGTTGCCATGGTCGGCGGTAATTAACGCCTCACCGTCAACTTTTTCCAAGGCGCGAACGATACGCAAAAGGCAGGCGTCTATTGCTTCAACAGCCTTAACCGCAGCATCAAATTTGCCGGTGTGTCCTACCATATCTGCGTTGGCAAAGTTGCATACGATGAGGTCGTAGGCGCAGCTTTCGATGGCGGCAACCAGCTTGTCGGTGAGCTCTGGTGCACTCATCTCTGGCTGCAAGTCGTAGGTGGCCACGTTGGGTGAAGGGATAAGCTCACGGCTTTCACCTGGGTACAGTGCTTCTTGACCACCACTAAAAAAGAAGGTGACGTGGGCATATTTTTCAGTTTCGGCAATGCGTAATTGAGTTTTGCCATGGTTGGCCATTACCTCACCAAGATCATTTTTCACCGAGCTTGGTGGGAATGCACAGGCTGTGTCTATGCTGGCACTGTATTCCGTCATCATTACAAATTCAGCCAGATCAAGGGGCTCGCCACGATCAAAACTATCGAATTCCTCATCTACGAAAGCACGGGTGATTTGGCGTGAGCGATCGGGTCTGAAGTTGACACAGATCATCGCATCGCCATCTTCAATGGTAGCAGGCTGGCCGCGCTGGTCTAAAATCACCGTAGCAGGCACAAACTCATCGGTGATATTATTTAAGTAGGCTTCTTGTAATGCATTAAGCGCCGACAAACATTCATGTTCTGCTTCACCGTAACGCATTGCGCGGTAGGCACTTTCAACCCGTTCCCAACGTTGATCTCGATCCATCGCAAAATAACGGCCACATAAACTGCCTATACGACCACCTATGGGCTCTAAGGCATCCATAAGGGCTTGTATGTAGCCTTGTGCAGAGCTGGGAGCGGTGTCTCTGCCATCTAGCCACGCGTGCACAACAATTGATGTAGCTCCGCGCACATGGGCTAACCGGCAGGTTGCAAATAGATGGTCCTGATGGCTGTGTACGCCACCATCAGAAAGCAAGCCACAAATATGTACCGTGCCTTTGTTGGCTACGGCTTTATCAATGGCAGCAAGGATGACCCGGTTAGTATTGAAATCGCCATCTTCAATGGCTTTACCGATACGCGTATAATTCTGATACACCACACGGCCAGCGCCAATGTTCATGTGGCCTACTTCGGAGTTACCCATTTGACCATCGGGTAGGCCAACATCAGCACCAGAAGTGCCCACTAACGTATGGCGATGATCTGTCAGCAGAGCATCCCAGGTGGGTGTAATTGCCGCTTTAATGGCATTAGAAGAAGATGTTTCGCTTTGTCCCCATCCATCAAGAATGATGAGGGCTTTTGGGCTAGAAGTGGTCATGGTGTCTATTATCGGCAAATGGCACTTGATATTTTAGCAGTCCGCCCCCAATTTATCCATGCTATGGCGTATAATGCCGCCGAACTTGTCGTCCTTATGGCGGCCCAGAACCTATTAATCGTTTGGAATAATAAAGCTTATGGAACGTTACCTCGAATTTGCAATCAGTCACTGGGAAATGGTATTGGCCTTGTTGCTGACATTGTCGGTGTTATTGATCACAGAACGGCGCAAAGCTGCTCCGTCTGTTTCTCCACAACAAGCAACAGTGTTAGCTAACGGAGAAGATGCCTTATTGCTTGATATCCGTACTCCAGCAGATTTTAACGCTGGGCGTGTAATTGGCTCTAAGAACATCCCCTTTGCTGATCTAACAAAACGCATGTCAGAACTTGAAAAACACAAAAATAAACCCATAGTTATAATATGTAAGACAGGACAGACCTCCTCTAGTGCAGCGAATGTACTAAAAAAGGCGGAATACACCAACGTCCATCGCATGGCGGGTGGTATGGCCGAATGGACAGGGCAAAATTTGCCACTTGTTCGTAAATAAAAGTCTGAGACCGAGGACATGGCTATGACAGAGCAAGTAAGCGCACAGGTGATAATGTACAGTTCTAGTTATTGTGGGTTTTGTTTTCGTGCTAAACGGCTGCTCGACAGTAAGGGCGTAGCCTATAAAGAAATTAGTGTTGATGGACGTACCGATTTACGTCAACAAATGATGCAAGCCACTGGTGGCCGCACAGTGCCTCAAATTATCATTAATGGCAACGCCATTGGCGGGTGTGATGAATTACATATGCTGGATCGCCAGCAAAAACTGGACCCCTTGTTAGCCGCTTAGTAAATTAAGCGCTACTATATAGATTATATTAAAGAGAATTAAGCATGAGCGAAGAAGAAAAAGGCGCAGCAGCTTCAGAAGCTAGTGAGCAGCCACAAATTATGATCCAACGCGTGTATTTGAAAGACTTGTCTTTTGAGTCACCTAATTCACCACAGTCGTTTACAGCCGAGTGGAAGCCAGAAGTAGGTGTGGATTTAAATAGCCAAGCTCGCCAGCTTAACGAAACTAGTTTTGAAGTGGTTTTACGTATCACCATTACTGCTAAAGCAGAGGACAAGACAGTTTACTTAACGGAAGTTCAGCAAGCAGGTTTGTTCCACATTGCCAACGTGCCTCAAGAATCAATGGGTCAAGTATTGGGAGCGTTCTGCCCTAATATTCTATTCCCGTACGCACGTGAAGCTATTGATAGCCTAGTACAAAGAGGCAGCTTTCCGGCCTTAATGCTAGCGCCAGTTAACTTCGATGCTTTGTATGCGCAGAGCATGGCACAGCAAGCCGCTCAAGCGGTTGAAGCTGCTGAAACCGCAGAAGCGGGCGACGCTGTACCAGAACAGACACACTAATTTACCTGCCTAGCTAGCGCCTTCGTAGTTAAGTTGGCGCCATGCTTCATAGACGGTAATGGCTGCGCAGTTTGATAAGTTCAAACTGCGGCTTTCTGCAGTCATAGGTAGACGAATTCTAGCGTCACATCTTGCCCTAATGTCTTCGGGCAGGCCTCGGCTCTCTGGGCCAAATAATAAAGCATCATCCTTTTTAAATTTAGCTTTGCTAAAACAATCGCTGCCCTTTGTGGTCATGGCGTAGATGGTTTTAGGTTGCACGCTAGCAAGAAATGCGTCGTAATCTTTGTGCACCTGCATGCGCGCCCATTCGTGATAATCCAATCCCGCTCGTCTTAGCGCCTTATCTTCTAGCTTAAACCCTAGGGGTTCAATCAAATGTAATTGAAACCCTGTGTTGGCACATAGGCGAATGATATTGCCCGTATTTGGTGGAATTTCTGGTTCAAAAAGTACAACGTGTAACATAGTATGTGTATGTCCCTACAAGTATTTAAGCATCAGACCTGCTCTGCCTAAAGACCTAATTCGTTAATTTTTCGGGTAAGGGTGTTTCTACCCCAACCTAATAATTCTGCAGCTTCTCGACGACGGCCGTGGGTATGTTTAAGTGCAGCTTGTATCATAACTGTCTCAAATGCAGGCAAGGCCTTACCTAGAAGCTGTTGTTGGCCGAACTGTAGTTCTTTCTTAGCCCATTTTGATAATGAATCTTGCCAGTTTTCTTCCCCACTAGCCTTGGCACTGTGCTCCTGTAGCTCTGGGGGTAGGTCACTAACTAATATTTGGTTGCCGCTGCCCATAACGCTTAACCAGCGGCAGACATTTTCTAATTGACGAACATTGCCAGGCCAGTCTAATTTTTGTAAATGCTCTGCGGCTGCGCTGGAGAGCTGTTTTGTTTCTACTGCAAGCTCTTTAGCGCTGGTCACTAGAAAATGCCTTGCCAGAGCAGGGATGTCTTCGCTACGCTGGTTAAGGTTTGGCAGTGGTATACGAATAACGTTAAGCCGGTGGAAAAGGTCTTCGCGGAATAATCCTTGTTCTACTCGTTTGGTTAAATCTTGGTGAGTGGCTGCAATAATCCGCACATTCACTTTAACTAGGTTGTGGCCACCCACGCGATAAAATTCACCGTCAGCCAGTACTCTTAGTAATCGTGTTTGGGCTTCAGCTGGCATGTCCCCGATTTCATCCAGTAATAATGTACCGCCATGGGCTTGTTCGAAGTGGCCTTTGCGCTGGTTTACGGCGCCTGTAAAAGCGCCTTTTTCATGGCCAAAAAGTTCAGATTCGATTAGGTCTTTTTGAATCGCAGCCATGTTTAATGGAATAAATGGTTGGTTAGCTCGTGGGCTATGTTGATGCAAAGCTTGAGCAATTAGCTCTTTACCTGTACCTGAGGCGCCGTTAATCATAACGGTCATGTTAGATTGTGAAAGGCGACCAATAGCCCTAAATACTTCTTGCATGGCGGGGGCTTCACCAATTATTTGGGCGCTGGCTGGTGCGGGTTCTGGGGTGATGGCGCCTGCTTGCTGCTGGGCATGTTGCAAGCCTCGTTGCACTAAAGCTACGGCCTCATCAATATCAAACGGTTTTGGTAAGTAATCAAAAGCACCGCCTTGATAGGATGCTACTGCACTGTCTAGGTCTGAGTGTGCAGTCATAATAATAACGGGCACATGGGCAATCTGCTGTTGTAGTCGCTGTAGTAAGCTAAGGCCGTCAATGCCTGGCATACGAATATCGCTGACAATCAGGTTGGGCGAGTCAAACTCAAGGGCATCAAGTAACTGTTGGCCATCTTCAAAGCTGCGGCTGCTGATTTGCGCCTGCTGTAAGGCGCGCTCTAACACCCAGCGAATAGCGTGGTCATCGTCTACAATCCATACATCTTGGCTCATGGGAGCTTCTCCATGGGTAAGTAAATATTAAAGCAAGTGTGGCCTTGCCGGCTGTCACATTCGATGAGGCCTTGGTGCTGTTGTATAAGGCTTTGGGCGATACTTAATCCCAACCCTGTGCCTTGAGCACGACGGGTTACCAGCGGGAAAAAAATGTCTTCTTTAAGGTCTGCAGGAATGCCAGGCCCGTTGTCGCATATACTGATGCAGCAGACTAGGCGGTGGCAAATATTGCCGATTGTGAAGCGCCTCACAGCCCTTGTTTTTAGGCTGATTTGGCCGTCACTAATCTGGTGTTCAACGAGTGCTTGCAAGGCATTGCGACCTACGTTTAAGAACACTTGAGTCATTTGATTGGCGTCAATGAGTAGTTCTGGCAGGCTGGGGTCATAGTCCCGTATTAGTTGCACTTGGTCGCCAGCTTCGGCGCGTAATAACTGGTCTATTTTATCCAGGACCTGGTGAATATTGTAGCTTTGCTTGTGAGTTTGGCGTTGAGGGCCAATTAAACGGTCCACAAGGTCTCTTAGGCGGTCAGCCTCGGAAATAATGATATCGGTGAATTCGTGCAAAGACGGGTTAAGTTCCCGTTGCAATAACTGCGCTGCACCACGAATTCCGCCCAATGGATTTTTGATCTCGTGGGCTAGATTGCGCACAAGATTAGAAGACGCCTGTTGTTGGGTTGTCATGCGCGCTTCTTGTGTGAGACGTTTCACGCGTTCTAAAGGTTGTATTTCTAAGGCTAAACTACCTTGTTCGTCTACAGCGGTAACGCTTAAGTCTACGGATAATCTACGGCCATTGGCTTGTTGTATTTGGGTGTCACGACTGGTGAAGGATTGCTGGTGGTTTGAGCTATGTTGTAACTGCTGCTTAAGAAGTGGGTCTAAGGATAGCAAGTTACTGATGGGCTCTAGTTGCATTTGGTGCTGACTGACTCGAAATAAATCCTCTGCAGCTAAATTAAGAGCTACAACTTCCATGCGAGCGTTAACCAACACTATGGCAGTGGTTAAGTGGTTAACCAAACTAGCGAGAGCTTGGCGAGCTTGCAGTGGATTAGGCATTGCACTCCGTTTGGTTGTCGATGATAAATACCCGGCGCACCAAATTAGTGCACAGGGTGCGCTTAAAAAGCCCTCCTTAGAGGGCTTTTGTTATCCGATTAGCAAGAGTAATAAAGGGCAAACTCAACAGGGTGAGTTACGCTGTTTACTGCTTCTACTTCGGTGTACTTAAGTGCAATGTAAGCATCGATCATTTCGTCGGTAAATACACCGCCACGAGTTAAGAACTCACGATCTACTTCTAGTGCGTCAAGAGCTTCTTCTAAGCTTCTAGCAACTGTTGGGATTGCTGCTGCTTCTTCAGCCGGTAGGTCATACAAATCCTTGTCGGCTGCATCGCCAGGGTGGATTTTGTTCTGAATACCGTCAAGGCCTGCCATCAACAATGCTGCGAAACACAAGTATGGGTTAGCAGTAGGATCAGGGAAACGCACTTCTACACGACGACCACGTGGGTTGCTTACGTATGGAATACGGATAGATGCAGAGCGGTTACGGGCAGAGTAGGCCAGCATAACAGGTGCTTCATAACCAGGTACTAAACGCTTGTAAGCGTTGGTAGAGGCGTTAGTGAAAGCGTTAAGCGCCTTAGCGTGCTTAATCACACCGCCAATGTAGTATAGCGCTATGTCAGATAAGCCACCGTAGCCGTCACCAGCAAAAAGGTTAACGCCATCTTTGATAATAGACTGGTGCACGTGCATGCCAGAACCGTTGTCGCCAACGATTGGCTTAGGCATAAAGGTAGCCGTTTTACCGTAAGCGTGAGCCACGTTGTGTACACAGTACTTAAGAATTTGTACTTCGTCAGCCTTGCGCACTAAAGTGCTGAACTTAGTGCCGATTTCGTTTTGGCTAGCGGTTGCCACTTCGTGGTGGTGTACTTCTATTTCAACACCCATCGATTCCATTGCGTCACACATTGCGCCACGCATATCGTGTGCAGAGTCGACTGGAGGAACTGGAAAATAACCGCCTTTAACACCAGGACGGTGACCCATGTTGCCGCCTTCAATAGTGGCGTTAGACTGCCAAGCACCTTCTTCAGAATTGATTTCGTACATGGCGCCTTGCATGTCGGCTTTCCACTTTACGTCATCAAATACAAAGAATTCTGGCTCTGGGCCAAAGAATGCGGTGTCACCAATGCCTGTAGACTTAAGGTATTCTTCAGCGCGAGCAGCAACAGAACGTGGGTCGCGGTCGTAGCCTTGCATGGTGGTTGGTTCAATAACGTCACAACGAACGTTAACTGTAGTTTGATCTGTGAACGGGTCTAACACAGCAGAGTTGTCGTCTGGCATGATGATCATGTCTGAATCGTTAATGCCTTTCCAGCCAGCAATGGATGAACCATCGAACATTTGGCCTTCAGAGAAGAAGTCTTCGTCTACAACGCGTGCAGGAATTGTTACGTGGTGCTCTTTACCTTTGGTATCGGTAAAACGTAGGTCCACCCAGCGCGCTTCGCTGTCTTGGATCATCTTAAGGGTATTCGCAGACATAAAGTCTCTCCAATCAAAACCAGCTTTAGCGCCGGTGGGTTACATGTATGATTTCCAGCACATTGGCTGACACTGCTGGTTACTGTACTTACCTATAGCAATGGCCGTGCCAACTTTACGTAAGGCTTTAAAAACGACTCTCTATGGCGGTTTTGGTCGCATATGCGTGATTTTTTACCCGCAATCGCTCTATTAAGCGGCAAAGCCCTAATGTAGGAGATCACTTGGAGTGCAGTTTGCACTAAAATGGGTCGTAAATGAAGCCTTAATGCACCAATAAAGTGCAAAATACTAAATCTGTATAAATATCTTCCTTGTTTACCCTTAGGTGCTGTGTTATCGCTGTACTTTTGCTATAATTCGCGCTGCATTTTTTTGGCGCTGCGCTGTTGCAACGCCCATACGTATTTTGGCCATGTTCAATTGAGGCCGTTTGGAGTAGTGAGATGATCGAAAAGTTAAGAAATGTGGCGATTGTAGCCCACGTAGACCATGGTAAAACCACCTTGGTAGACAAGTTGCTAGAACAATCCGGCACCCTTGATCGTCGTGACCAAGGTACAGAGCGCCTTATGGACTCAAACGACCAAGAAAAAGAACGTGGTATTACCATCACAGCAAAAAACACTGCTGTAAGCTGGAATGGTTACCATATCAACATCGTAGACACACCAGGACACGCCGACTTTGGTGGTGAGGTAGAGCGCGTTCTATCTATGGTAGATTGTGTATTGTTGTTGGTAGACGCAGTAGACGGCCCTATGCCACAAACACGGTTTGTAACTCAAAAGGCCTTTCAACAAGGTCTTAGCCCAATCGTAGTAATCAACAAGATCGACCGTCCGGGCGCACGTCCTGATTGGGTTATGGATCAAGTATTTGATTTGTTTGACTCTTTAGGTGCTACCGATGAGCAACTAGACTTCCCAGTAATGTATGCGTCTGCCATTAATGGCATCGCCGGTACATCTGTTGATAACATGGCTGAAGACATGACGCCATTGTTCGAATCATTGGTTGAGAACGTTAAATCGCCAGACGTAGACCTTGAAGGACCTTTGCAGATGCAAATTTCTGCCTTGGATTACTCAAGCTATGTAGGCGTTATCGGTGTAGGCCGTATTAAGCGTGGCAGCATGAAGGTAGGCCAGCAGGTTAAGGTAGTGGGTGCCGATGGCAAAGCCCGTT
>Ga0307994_1000584_pt1 | contig 25296 bp, 20 predicted proteins | sample EllFjometagen261_FD_203171 | JGI IMG/M metagenome (GOLD analysis project Ga0307994, IMG submission 203171) | Marine microbial communities from Ellis Fjord, Antarctic Ocean - #261 | ecosystem: Environmental > Aquatic > Marine > Unclassified | place: Southern Ocean | collected 2014-11-02 | reverse complement strand
GTGAAGTGCGTTTGTCTGCCGGTGCTGGTTTCATCGTAGTTCTTGCTGGTGACGTTATGACAATGCCTGGTCTTCCTAAGAAGCCTGCTGCTGAAGTGATCGACATCAACGAAAACGGCGATATCATCGGCTTGTTCTAAGCTAACAGCTGATTAAAAAAAGCCCCGCTAGGTTCTGCCTTGCGGGGCTTTTTTGTGCTCATTGCTACACTAGTAGCGCTAGTTTAGGTGGTGCGGTGGAGTGCCTCAGCTGCAACTTAACTTCAAGTTGCTGTTGGGCTTGAGGTGTTGCTCCGGCTAATCGGTCTATCAGGTATTGCGCTGCGCGCTGACCCATAAGTTTAAAGGGAATGTGCATAGTAGTGAGGCTTGGAGTTAGGTTAGCACTGATTGCTAGGTCATCAAAACCTGCAATAGACACATGACCTGGCACCTCAATACCACTGGCCTGGCATTCCAATAAAGCCCCCGTAGCCAGTACGTCATTGCTGCATAGTATGGCAGTAGGTGGAGAGTTTGATCTGAGTAATTGGCGACAAGCAGCACGACCTGCTTCAATGCTGTAGTTACACTCAATAATAGAACTTTGCGCTAATGTAATGCCTTGCGAAGATAAGGCGTCCGTCATGCCTTTTAAACGGTCAAAGGCTCGGTCGTTACCTGTTGAAATACCACTAATAATGGCAAATTGTTGGTGACCAAGAGTTGTGAGGTGTAATGGTATGAGCTTAGCTGCTTCATAATTGTTAAACCCAACGCAAGGGTGAGGGCAGTCACTGCGGTAGGCCCATGTCAGTACATAGGGAATTTTTCGTTGCTGTAGCAGGGCATAAATTAGTGGGTCGTGGTCCAGTCCTACCAGCATCACAGCATCAACACCACGCTCTATGAGCGTTCGTACTTGGGTTAGTTCGTGTTGCGAATCATAACCAGAAGTAGTGAGCATTAAGCTAAGGCTAGCCTGGTTTAATTGAGTCTCAAACGCTTCAATGCCATCAGCAAAAATGGCGTTCGCTAAAGTGGGAATGACCGCTCCGATGCATCGAGAGCGCTTGCTTGCCAGCGCTCTTGCGGCTGCATCAGCAACATATTGAAGTTCAACAATGGCCGTTTGTACTCGTTGACGAATAGCGCTGCGGACCGAATCAGGCTGATTGATAACGCGGGATACTGTAGCGGTAGAAACGCCAGCTGCTTTCGCAACATCGCCTTGAGTGGCTGGCTTACTAGGTGGGTTCACTTTAATTGCTGTTGTTTTAACATCATGAAGCATTATACACAGATACAAATGTAAGCGCATACAAATATATCTTATTGGACTTGTTTGTCTCATTTTAATGGTCTAGTATAGCTGCAATAAATAGATGTAAGCGCATACAAAATACATTAAGGATTCATATTATGGCCGTTAGTTACTTAAAAAAAGCGTCGAAGTCTTCTGCCACCGGTGAAGATGATACTCGTGCCACAGTGGCAAGAATGTTGTCAGAAATTGAAGCAGGTGGCGAACAAGTTTGTACTGAATACGCAGCAAAGCTAGATGGCTATCACGGCAATATCCTCGTTACGAGTGACGACATAGACCAAGCTACAGCACGTTTGTCGCAGCAAACAAAAGATGACATCCGTTTTGCCCATGAGCGAGTGGATAAATTTGCTCAAAAACAGCGACTAGCTCTGATTGATTTTGAAGTTGAGCTCTCTGCTGGACTGTGGGCAGGTCAGCGCCAAATACCAGTGCAAACTGCAGGGTGTTACATTCCCGGCGGGCGCTATTCACATGTGGCTTCTGCAATTATGTCTGTAGCTACTGCCAAGGCTGCAGGGGTGAAACATGTAGTGGCATGTTCACCACCAAAACCCGGCACAGGCGTTAATGATGCCATATTATATACAGCCAATTATTGTGGCGCAGATACCATTCTTGCTTTGGGCGGAGTGCAGGGCATTGCGGCCATGGCCTTTGGTTTATTCAGTGGCAAGGCTGCCGATGTGTTAGCGGGCCCTGGCAACCGTTTTGTGGCTGAAGCAAAACGTATGTTATTTGGCCGTGTGGGTATTGATATGTTTGCAGGTCCCACAGAAATTGCTGTTATCGCAGACCATACGGCAGACCCAAGAATTGTTGCAAGTGATCTTGTAGGGCAGGCAGAACACGGTCCAGACTCACCAGTGTGGCTTATTAGTTTAGATGAAGAAGTGGCCCGTAAAACCATGGAACTAGTGCCTGGTTTGATTGAATCTATGCCAGAACCATCCCGTTCTGCGGCCCGGTCTGCATGGGCAGACTATGCTGAAGTGATTGTTTGTAGTAGCCGTGAAGAGGCTGTAGAGGTGAGTGACAAATATGCTGCAGAGCATTTAGAAATTCATTGTGAGAACTTAGATTGGTGGGTAGATAACCTTAACAACTATGGTTCTCTATTTGTTGGTGAAGAGACTACAGTAACTTATGGCGATAAGTGCTCTGGTACTAACCATATTTTGCCCACAAAGGGAGCAGCGCGCTACACCGGTGGCTTGTCTGTTGGTAAATTTATCAAAACCGTCACCACCCAACGCATGACCAGAGAAGCTAATCGAGAAGTCGGTGCGGCGGCGGCGCGTATTTCTCGCCTAGAAGGTATGGAAGGTCATGCTCGTAGTGGCGATGACCGATTGAATAAGTATTTTCCGAAAGAGAAATTTGACCTTGCTCGCTAAGGCTTGGCAGGCATTTAGCCTACAAGGCAAGGTGGCCTTGGTGACGGGTGCGTCATCAGGTATAGGAGCTCAACAGGCGCGAGCTATGGGTGCGGCTGGTGCCAAGTTAGTGTTGGTTGCGCGCAGTAAGGAAAGCCTGCAAAATTTACAGCAAGAGTTGGCGCAGCAGCAAATTGAGGCGCGTTTTTTGGTGGCCGATTTACTGCAGAAATTGCAAACCACAGGGCTTGATGCGCTGGTAGAACAGGCGGTAAATTGTTTCGGCAAGGTCGATATTTTGTGCAATACAGCCGGTATAAATTTGCGTGAACCGGCACAGCAAGTGACTAGCCAAAGCTGGGATCAAACTCAGGATTTAAATGTAAAAGTGCCTTTTTTGTTGGCGCAGAAGCTAGTGCCTGCTATGCAAGCGCGTGGTTGGGGGCGGGTGATTAATGTCGCATCATTGCAGTCCAGTCGGGCTTTTGCCAATGGCATTGCCTATGGCGCATCGAAGGGGGCGGTGGCTCAACTTACTCGAGCCATGGCTGAGGCTTGGTCGGCTAGTGGTGTTACCTGCAATGCTATTGCGCCAGGTTTTTTTGCTACCGCATTGACGCAAGCGGTTTTTTCACAACCACAATTGTTGCAAGACTTGGCGAAACAAACAGCGATTGGGCGCAATGGTGAGTTAGAGGACTTGGATGGTATTAGTGTGTTCTTGGCCAGTCCAGCGTCTGCTTATATTACTGGACAGGTGATCCATGTTGATGGTGGTTTTACTGCTAAATAAATTAACAGCACAGTTAGGATGAAGTTATGAAAGCGCTAGTCTATACAAATACACAGGAGATGCAGTTCAGGGATGAGCCAAAACCCCACGCGGCGGCTGATGAGGTGCTGTTAAGGGTTGCTTCTACAGCCATTTGTGGCTCAGACATGCATGCTTACCATGGCCTTGATAAGCGTCGAGTACCACCATTAATTTTAGGCCATGAAGTGGCCGGCTATGTTGAAGGTGGTGAGTTAGATGGTCAGCTAGCCGTAGTAAACCCTTTAATGAGCTGTGGTCATTGTGGCCACTGTTTGGGTGGGCGGGCCAATTTATGTGCTGAAAGAGAATTGATTGGTATGTATCTGGCTGGTGCGTACGCTGAGTATGTCGTTATTAAGCGTTCTAACCTACTGTTCCCAGATCGATCTATAGAGCCTTGGGTTGCAAGCTTGACGGAACCAACCGCCACGGCTTTGCATGCGGTGGTACAAATTGAACGCTGTAGCTATCGGCCGGTCTCTGAATTGCGAGTGCTGGTCATTGGGGGTGGTGCCATTGGTTTGCTGGCAGCCTTGATATTGCATGCCAAAGGTTGTCACAAGGTGGCCTTGGCAGAAACCAATGCCTTACGTCGGGGAACCGTTTCTGCACAGAAGATTTCAGGTGTTCCTGTTGCCGAGGTGTTTGATCCACTCAGCGAGGCTGTGCCTAATAGCGCGGAGTATGACGTTGTGATTGACTGCGTAGGCAGCGGTGCAACTCGTCGCATGGCATCAGCGGAGGTGATGGCAGGAGGTATTGTATCCCATGTCGGTTTGCAGGACAGCAACGAGGGTATAGATACTCGCCGTTTGACCTTACAGGAAGTGACCTTTTTGGGTAATTACTGCTATACCGATGCCGACATGAAGGCCTCTCTAGACATGTTGGCACAAGGGCGTTTAGGAGATTTGGCGTGGGTGGAAACACGCGCTTTGAGTGAAGGGGCTGAGGCTTTTGCTGATTTACATAATGGCAAGGTGGCAGCAGCGAAAATTGTATTAGAACCGACTGTAGAGTGTGGTTGATATAGGAAATGTATATGAATAACAGTGAGCGTATTTGGGGATCTTTGGCGGCCAATGAGGTGGATGTTGTTACCTACTTGCCCTGTAACAAGATGAACGCTTTGATGTGCCACAAACCGTCTGATATGACGGTTTGGGATATGACTAAAGAGTCTGCCGGATTGGGTTTGTGTTTTGGTCGTAGTTTGGGGCACAAACGCTCAGCTATGATGATTCAAAATACTGGCTTAGGTAATCTGGTTACAGAATTATATACGTTGCAGAAGCTGTACCAGGTTGGTTTGCCTATTTTTGTCTCTTGGCGTGGTTACTTCCAAGAACCGATTGAAGCGCAGATTATTTTCGGTGGTAAGGTTGAAGACCTGCTTAATGCCATCGATGTGGAATACAAGATTCTGGCTAAAGCTGAGGATCTAGATAATATTGATGAAGAAGTGGCGGCTTGTTTTACGCAAAACAAAGTGAAAGTATTTTTGATGTCGCCAGAGTTGTGGGAACAAAACTCAGCAGATTACCATGACTTCGGCAGCCCTGCTTTGCAACCGGTTAATGTGGATGTACCTGCATATTCTGGTGCGCCAAGTGTGACACGTCACGGTGCCATTGGTCAGATTATGCCCACTGTTGCCGCCGGTGATATTGTTCTGTCGCAAATTGGTTTTCCGTCTAAAGAGGTTTATAACACAGACGATCGTGATACCAATTTCTATATGCTGGGCGCTTTAGGCGCGGCTGTGAATGTCGGCATTGGTTTGGCCATGGCTGTACCAGAACGTCATGTTTATATCGTAGATGGTGATGGTTCTATGTTCTTTAATCCGAACCAGATGTTTGATTTGGCGGCGCTCAGGCCAGATAACCTAACGCTTATTTGTTTAGATAATGGCAGTTGGGGTTCTACCGGCAATCAACCCACGCTCAGTTCGAAAGGCTTTAACCTTTCAGGTATTGCCCAAGCCATTGGTATTAGTTCTCGAGTGATGACCGACAATGCCGAGCAGATGCAGCAAGCCTTGCGTGATAAAAAGCAATTTGTGCATTACTTCATTAACGCTGGTAATGATAAAGTAGGTGGTGAAATCCCTCTCACAGCGCTGAGTATTAAGCAACGGTTTATGGCGGCTATTGCAGATTAGGAGAAACCGATATGCCAGCTGTGGATCGAGCCTATTGTATTGCTGACCTAAAACGGCTGGCACGCAAGCGTATTCCCAACTTTGCTTTTGATTACATCGAAGAAGGCTGTAACGATGGTATTGCCGTTAGCCATAACCGGCAAGCTTTAGATAGTGTGCAATTAGTGTCGCAATATACGGCTCAATACCAGGAACCAAACTTAACCACAACACTGTTTGGCAGACAGTATGACGCCCCAGTGGGTATTGCGCCGTTGGGGTTGTCTGGTTTAGTGTGGCCTAAAGCGTCCATAATGCACGCGAGAACGGCACGGCAGGCTAATGTCCCTTTTGTGCTGAGTACCGTGTCTACTATTAGTATAGAAACGGCGGCGCAACATGCTGCAAACAACTTGTGGTTTCAGTTGTATCCACCGGCTGATCGCGAAATTTGTCTGGATTTGCTTTCTCGCACGCAAGCTGTAGGCTGCAAAAATTTGGTGGTAACGATTGATGTGCCCACTCCAAGCCGCCGCATCAAAGCGCTCAAGAGCGGTTTGAGTGTGCCGCCTAAAATCAGTGTAGGTAGTATTTGGCAGTCGTGTCTTCGGCCACAATGGAGTTTGGCGACGGTGGCCGCTGGGTTACCACAATTTGCCAACCTTACTCCCTACATGGATACTAAAACCATGGCCATGGCAGACGCCGCAGAATTTATCCGTAACACCCTGCGGGATGTGGTCGATTTAGCATATTTACAGTGGCTTAGGCAGCACTGGCACGGGCAACTCATTGTGAAGGGCGTAATGAGCGTTGCCGACGCTAAAGCGATACGAGACATCGGCGCCGATGGTATCATTGTGTCTAATCATGGTGGTCGGCAATTGGATGCGGCACCCTCGCCGGTGATGTTATTGCCGGATATCATGCAGGAAGTCGGGGCGGATATGACAGTGTTGGCAGACAGTGGTGTTGAATCGGGCGTAGACGTAGCGCGCTATTTAGCACTAGGTGCTCAGGCCGTATTGAGCGGTAGACCGTTCATGTACGGCGTTGGGGCCGGCGGTCAAGCGGGCAGTGATAAGTCTATTGAGCTATTGCGGCTTGAGTTGCAACAGGTGATGTCGCAACTGCACTGCGGGCGGGTCGATGATTTTCCCAATTATTTATACCATTTCTAAGCATTTAGGCATCGAGCTGAAAAATAATACGGCTAAGACAGTCAGCTACAGTGTTGGCCCATGAAACGCCACCGATGCATGGTAACGACCTTGGGGGTCGTAGATTGGCACGGCCAAGGCAACCATACCCTCAAAAAACTCTTCATTGTCTAGGGCATAGCCTTGTTTTTTAATAGTCTCTAGTTCGGTCAATAGTGCTGGCTTGTGGCAAATATTGTTGGCAGTTTGCTAGGTTAGGTCGATGGCGTCTAGCACAGTGTTTAGAGCGCTGGCAGACAGGCTTGCTAGGTAGGTTTTGCCGCCCACGGTGAAGAGGGTGCAGCCCATGCTATTGATTTAATTGTGGCTGAGTTAGAGCAGATAATGTCACAGTTACATTGCCCGCAGCCTAGTAGTCTTAGGGAACATTTAATTAAACTGAAAAAATAAGCTGGCTTAGCTGATCGGCGGCAGACCTTAAGTCGTCATAGTTGTCTTCAAGGGCACCGATATCCAAACGCACAGTAGGTCCGTGCATGGCAACTGCGCCATGGTAGCGGCCCTTCGGATCTAACACAGGCACAGCAATAGCAATCATCCCGTCATAAAATTCTTCATTGTCTAGTGAAAAACCCTGCTTTTGTATCAGGGCTAGCTCCTGCATTAATGGCTCAACGCTGCTAACCGTGTTATCAGTGAGACTTTTTAGGTACAAGCTTTCCAGCATGGTGCGGCGGTTTTTAAGGGTTAGGCTGGCAAGGTAAGTTTTGCCACTTGCTGTGCAGTGAAATGGAACATGGGTACCCACAGGAAGGTGAATTTGAAATGCCCAGTTGGTTTGTACCCTATCTCTGTAAATCATGCCCGGATGCTCAGGGATAACAAAGTTAACGGTTTCTTTTACCTTACTACTGAGTTTTTCCAGAATTTGATGCCGGGCACTCGCATGCCAGTCGCTGGCTAACAGCCCGTTGGCCAAAGTTCGCAAAGATGCGCTTGGTAATAGCCGTTTACCACTGGCGTCATAGTGCAAAAAACCCTCTTCAACCATAGATTTACATAGCCGATGCACTGTTTGTTTGGGCCAATTTAAGTGTTGGTTTATTTCTGATGGTGTTAAAGAACTTTGCTGTTTGGCCATCACATCGAGTATGTAAAATAGGCGCATATTAGTGGCTATTCTGTCTGAATCGGACATTTGGTAACTCTCCTTAGGTACAGATCACCTTAAATAAAAGCTTGAATTAGATCAAGCGATGTGTTTTTCTGTACCTAGTATGCATTAAATGAGCACAAAAGTCTCATTTATCGATATAAGTATAAATTTAGAGGTAGTTGATGCAAAAGCAATATGACTACATTGTGATTGGTGCAGGTTCAGCAGGGTGTGCTGTTGCCAATCGGTTATCACAAGATGGCCGTCACACCGTAGCGTTGTTGGAAGCTGGAAGTCGCGATCTAAATCCTTGGATTCATGTGCCTGTGGGCTATTTTAAGACCATGGGCAATCCGTCTACCGATTGGTGTTATAAATCTAAACCCTGTAAAGGGCTCAATGGGCGCTCTATTCCTTGGCCTCGAGGTAAAGTGCTGGGTGGTAGTAGTTCCATTAATGGACTTTTATATGTTCGTGGCCAAGCGCAAGACTACGACGACTGGGCTAACTTAGGTAACGAAGGGTGGCAATGGGACCAAGTGTTACCCTACTTCAAGCGTTCTGAAGATTGGCAAGGTGTGGCCAGCAGCTTGCGTGGACAAGGTGGGCCGTTAACAGTATCCGAAACACGCTTAAGCCGTCCCGTTGTTGATGCGTGGTTAGAAGCAGCCCAAAATTTTGGTTACCCCGCTAACAATGATTACAACGGTGAAGATCAAGAAGGTGTGGGTTTATTTCAACTCACAGCTAAAAAAGGGCGGCGCTGCAGTGCTGCTGTAGCCTATCTTAATCCTGCTCGTAGCCGCACCAACCTCACTATACTCACAGGCTCTTGCGTGGAAAAACTTTTATTTGAAGGCCGTCGAGTTACTGGAGTGCAATTAGCCAGTGGCCAATTAAAGGCCAATAAAGAAGTCATCTTGAGTGCTGGTGCTATAGGTTCACCACAATTGCTCATGGTATCTGGCATTGGTGCTGCAGAGCAGTTAACCCCTCACAAGATTGACATGGTTAAAGAACTACCAGGAGTGGGGCAAAATTTACAAGACCATTTACAAGCTAGGCCAGTATTCAAATGTGCCGCTAGTACAATTAATACTGAAATAAGCAGCTGGTTTAAACAGGGCGTAATTGGCCTAGAGTACCTATTGAAGCGCACTGGACCAATGACTATGGCTGCCAGTTTGGGCACAGGTTTTGTTAAAACACATCTAAGCCCGCACCGGCCAGACATTCAATTCCATATCCAACCGTTTAGTGCCGATTCACCTGCCGAAGGCCCGCATAAGTTTGATGCATTTACCGCTTCAGTATTACAAATGCGCCCTCAAAGTACAGGGTACTTGAGTTTAGTGTCTAATCGTTTTTCAGATCACCCCGATATTCACCCCAATTACCTCGCCACCGAGTTGGATCAAAAAACCATTGTAGCGGGTATAAAAATAGCCCGACTTATTACCCAGCAAGCCCCCTTAAAGTCATTAGTGACAGAAGAGTATAGCCCAGGCCTTAGTGTTGGTGACGAAGCAGATGCCGATATTCTTAACTGGGCAAGAGACACAGCAACCACCATCTACCATCCCACTGGCACATGCAAAATGGGGCAGGATGACATGGCGGTAGTGGATGCTCAGCTCAGGGTGCATGGAATTGAAGGTTTGCGCGTCGCTGATGCGTCAATCATGCCAGCCATCACCTCAGGCAATACTAATGCACCAGCGATTATGATTGGTGAAAAAGCAGCCGCAATGATTTTGCAGGAGACGGTTAATGTTTAATTGGTTAGATATTGGTCAGATTGTATTTGCCGATTTAATTTTGTCTGGTGACAATGCTTTAGTCATAGGCATGGTAGCTGCTGGATTAGCCACTGACCAACGCCGTAAGGTGATTATGTTGGGCATGGCATTGGCTGCCTTCTTTCGTATTTTATTTGCTGTGGGTGCCAGTAGCATTATCAATGTACCGGGAATTTTGTTGCTAGGCGGCATTTTATTAGCGTGGGTCTGCTGGCGTTTTTATGGCGAAATTAAAGACTTTGCCTTACCTCCAGTGGATGGGGATATTGATTCTAGCCAGGGTAAAAGTAAGGCAACGATGGGAAGTGCCTTAGTGACTATTGCGTTGGCAGATATCTCCATGTCCCTAGACAACGTGTTGGCCGTAGCAGCCATTGCTCGAGATAACACCCAGTTGTTAGTAATAGGCTTGGTGTTAGCGATTGTATTGATGGCTTTTTTCGCCACCTTAATTATGCGTGTGATGTTGAAGTTTCCAGCCATTGCTTATGTGGGACTGATATTTTTAGTCTATTTAACGTCAAAGATGCTGTACGACGGATGGTTTGATCTGCTGGACTATTTATAGCTTAGCAATGAGCTTTATTTGAATAAATTTACTGTTGCCAACCCAATTATAGGGACTTGCGTGAAGTCTTCCATGCATCTAGGTAATAGCTGACTGAAGGCATAACAATAATAATGGAGGACTATAATGTCCATCTTAAATAAAATGAAGTTGGCTGCTGTTGCTGGTGCTCTGATTATCAGCACCACCGCAGTTTATGCTAAAGACGTGACCATTCGTGTTCAGTCAGTGCTTCAAACTAAGTCCGATGAAGTGCACATGTTGCATGAATTTGCTAAGGATGTGCGTGAATTAACCGACGGTTCTGTCAATATTGAAATATTGCCAGGGGGGTCGGTTGTTGGTAACTCTGACCTCATCGATGCTATTGATGCTGGTTTGCTAGACGGTGGTTTTGCTTGGACTCACTATTGGGGCGGTAAACATCCCGCCGCTAACCTATTTGGTGCTCCTATCGCAGGTGCAGGTGTAGGCCTTGATAACATTGCGTTCCTTTCTTGGTTCCAATACGGTGGTGGTAAAGAGCTTTATGATCGTCTTTGGGACGAAATGGGCGTTAATATCAAAGGCTTTATGTTGCAGCCTGTTGGCCCAGAAGCTTTGGGATGGTTCCCTGAACCTATTGAATCCATGGATGACTTTCGTAAGCTCCGTTTCCGTGCTCCCCCAGGCATGGTAGGCCAAGCTTACAAAGACATAGGCGTAGCATCTGTTGCTATGGGCGGTGGTGACATACTACCCGCACTTGAAAAAGGCACAATTGACGCCGCCGAATGGTGCTGTCCAAAGCCTGATAGTGTGTTTGGTTTCCAAAAAGTATTGAAGCATTACTACCTACAGGGTCTTCACCAAGTGGTCGTAAATGCTGACATGTACTTAAACGGTGATGTTTATGACTCTTTAACTACTTTGCAAAAGAAAGCTATAGAAGTCGCTGCTAATGCATCTTTGTCAAAATCCATTTCCTACCGTATCTATGAGAATGGTAAAGCTCTGAAAGACTTGACCGAGAATCATGGTGTGCAATTACATGATACGCCAGCAGATTACTTCCCTGAGTATATGGCTGCAGCAAACGCACTGCTTCAAAAATCTTCTGATGAGAATGAATTCTTTGCAGAAGTTTGGCAGTCGCAAAAAGATTTCGCTGCAATCGCAGTGCCTTTCTGGGCTGGTGCACAGGCATCTAATGCTAGTTTAGGTAAGGCCTTTGCTGATAGCATCAAGTAATAGTTTTAATTGACTTGATATCGACCTAGTACTAAGTGCTAGGTCGATTTTTCGTAGCGTAATAATTAAGGTTGAAAATTTATACGATGGTAAGAGGTTTATCATAGTTTTCTCGCACTTTGCATACAGGAGTCTATGATAGATTTTTTTACATTGTAACGACTAGTTGCAATGCTTTTAAGTGAGTCTTTCTGAAGACAAAGCATGATAATAATTATAGACAATATTAAGAGGAAGCCAGCATGGCGACACAAGTAACAGAAATTGGCGAGCTTGAAATCACCGATGAATTAATCGCAGAGCGTCGCGCTGAAAAACCTGGAGAAACGCCAGAGGATATGACACCTTGGCAGCGCCCCATAACCGCTTTTATTGATGTGCTGAACTTATGGATGGGGCGTATTATTTGCTTGGCCATTATTCCTTTGGTAGCTGTGATGGTTACCGAAGTGTTTTCCCGTGGCATGTTTGCTTTACTGGTTTCTTATGACTTGGACGACCTTGCCCGTGCTATAAATTTGGGGCCTACCACTTGGGCGTATGACGTCAGTCGAATGCTTGGAGGTGTCATATTCATGGCGGCATCAGGCTATGCCTTAATGCGTGGTGTTCATATTCGCGCAGACTTCATCTACCGTAATTGGCATAAGAGAACCCAAGCCACTGTTGATGCTGTTTTATACCTGATGTTCTATTTTCCCGCTATGCTGCTGTTCTTTTGGAGCGCACTAGGCTTTGCTGGTGATGCTTTAGGCTTTAATGGTTGGGGTGAAGAGTGGGGTATTTGGGAAGATGCTAGTGCTGATTCCACATGGGCGCCTTACTTGTGGCCTGCCCGTATTTTCATGCCTATTGGTGCTGGACTACTGTTTTTACAGGGTTTTCCTGAGCTATTTCGTGCTTTTCACCAAATGGGTAAAGAAAGAGAGTCAAAATTCCTAAAGTTTTTCCCCTTCTATTTAATAGGTTTGGGGTGTGTTTTTGTATCTGTTTTCTATCCAGAAGTGTTGCCACTAGGGGATTGGTTCGCAAGTGTATTAGGTGATGTAAGTATATCAAAACCTATGATTGGTATGCTCATGTTAGCTGCCATGTTGTTTTCTATTTTCATAGGGTTCCCTATTTCCTTTACGTTGATTTTTCTTGGGTTTGTGTTTGCCTCGATAGGAGGCAGTAGTAAGTTGGCGTTCTTCTTGCTTACCCTACAAGTCAATTCCACGATGATGAATGACCAGCTTGTAGCGGTACCTTTGTTTATTTTTATGGGTATTATGATGGAACAAGCAGGGCTCATGGAGCGCCTGTTTAATGCCGTACAAATGATGATGTCTCGCACTCGTGGTGCGTTGTTTATTGCAGTGTTGTTTGTTTCAATGATTTTTGCAGCCGCTACGGGTATTGTTGGCGCATCGGTCACTATTTTGGGCATTATGGCGGCTAAAACCATGAATCGCTCTAAATATGATGTGCGTTTATCGGCGGGTGCTATTACGGCCGGTGGAACCTTAGGTATATTAATACCTCCTTCTATTATGTTGATTGTGATGGGGCCTGTGTTGGAAGTGCCTGTGACGGACTTATTTCGTGCGGCAGTGCTTCCTGGAGTGTTATTGGCTAGTTTGTATATGATTTACACTATTGGCCGATGCATGATTAACCCTGAGCTTGGGCCTATTTTGCCTGAAGACGAGCAGCCAGAAACATCACCTTATTACGGACTAGAGGTGATATTAGTGATGTCCGGCTTGGGCATGTTTGTATTCTTATGTGTTTTGGCAACCAAGGGTGCCTTGTCATTCTTCCCGCTTGCAGGGCTTGTTATTCCATTGTTATGGATTGCCTTGATGTTCTGGGTATTTAAATGGGCTCGCGAAGTAAGACCCAAAGGGTTCTATTTTTCTGATTTGTGGTATGAGTTCTTTATGGGTCTGGTGCCACCCACGGTGCTCATTGCCTTCTCATTAGGTTCTATTGTGGCAGGTCTTGCCACCCCAGCAGAGGCCGCTGCGTGCGGTGCTTTTGGTTCGTTAGTTCTATCTATTGCCTATCGGAAGTTTTCTATTGCCAGTGGTTATGATGCGTTAATTAAAACCTTAGAAATTACGGTTCTCATCATGTTTTTGGTGGCAGCATCAAACTTCTTTGGCGCGGTATTCTCTAACCTAGGCACGCCACAGATGTTGACCGAATTACTATTGTCCTTCGACATGTCGTCATGGGCAATGTTGTTTTTCATATTGTTATTGATTTTCGTGCTGGGTTGGCCGTTAGAGTGGGTGCCAATTGTATTGATTATCGTACCTATCCTGTTGCCAGTGGTAGAAACCTTAGACCTTGGCTTAAGTCAGGCAGACTTGCTAATCTGGTTTGCCATACTGGTGGCGGTAAACCTTCAAACTGCCTGGTTAAGTCCGCCCGTAGCACTGTCCGCCTACTTCCTAAAAGGTGTAGTTCCAGAATGGGATTTAAAGGATATTTACCTAGGCATGATGCAGTTTATGGTTATCCAGTTAATAGGCTTACTATTGATCATATACTTCCCACAAATTGCCTTGTGGTTGCCTAACTACTGGTAGTAACTATCTCAGTAAAAATTAAGCTAGCACCAAGAAATTGGCAAAATTAAAGTCGGGCAACCCATGATTGCATTCATGAGCGGCCTGGCTCATTGGATCGTTATGAGTATTTAACTTCCCTCAAAAATTGCCCTTTGGTTACCGGAATATTCATACGGTAAGTAATTTATAACCCTGTCTTAGTAGACAGATTTCGCCTCACCAGTTCAGCATATTATGTGCCGAGTGGGTGAGGCGCTTTTTTTGGTTGGCTTAACTGGGCTAATCGAAATAACTAATGTGGATCTAAGCCGTTAGCTAATAGTTTAGTATTCTCTACCCATGATCTAAGAATTCTAAAATTCTTTCTATTCATTTAACTCACTTTGAACCCAATTTAGGTGTAACCGATTATGAAAATGACTACAGAAGAAGCGTTTGTAAAAACCCTACAAATGCATGGCATTGAACACGCATTTGGTATTATTGGCTCTGCCATGATGCCTGTGTCTGACATTTTTGACAAAGCTGGTATTACCTTCTGGGATTGTGCCCACGAAGGTTCTGGCGGAATGATGGCTGATGGCTACACTCGTGCCACCGGCAAAATGAGCATGATGATTGCTCAAAATGGTCCAGGCATTACCAACTTTGTTACCCCTGTTAAAACAGCTTTCTGGAACCACACACCTCTTTTGTTAGTAACGCCTCAAGCGGCTAACAAAACTATTGGCCAAGGTGGTTTCCAAGAAGTTGAGCAAATGGCCTTGTTTGAAGACATGGTATGTTATCAAGAAGAAGTGCGTGACCCATCACGTATTGCAGAAGTTCTTGATCGTGTTATTGCTAATGCCCATCGTTTTTCAGGTCCTGCGCAAATCAACATTCCACGTGACATGTTCACTCAAATTGTGGATATTGAACTGCCTACGATGATTGAGTTTGAATTGCCTTCTGGTGGCGAAATGGCCATCGCAGAAGCAGCCAAGCTTTTGTCTACTGCCAAGTCTCCAGTAATCCTAAACGGTGCTGGTGTTGTGTTGGCTGCCGGTGGTATTGCTGCTTCCATGGCTTTAGCAGAGCGCTTAGACGCTCCAGTATGTTGTGGCTATCAGCACAACGATGCATTCCCTGGCTCGCACCCATTATTTGCTGGCCCATTAGGCTACAACGGTTCTAAAGCTGGCATGCAGTTAATTAAAGATGCTGACGTAGTATTGGCTTTAGGCACACGTCTAAACCCATTCTCTACCTTGCCAGGCTACGGCATAGATTACTGGCCTAAAAATGCCAAAATCATCCAAGTAGACCTTAAGCCAGAGCGTATTGGTTTAACTAAGTCTGTTTCTGTAGGCATTGTTGGTGACGCGGCTAAAGTAGCCAAAGGCATTCTGGCTCAGCTTTCTGCTACGGCAGGCGACGCAGGCCGTGCTGAGCGTAAAGCTCATACTGCTGCTACTAAGGCGGCTTGGGATGTTGAGCTAGCTGCAATGACCAAGGAAGACGACGATCCAGGTACCACTTGGAACGAACGTGCCCGTGCTGCTAAGCCCGAATGGCTAAGCCCACGCATGGTGTGGCGTGCAATTGCTTCAGTAATGCCTAAAGACGCCATTATCTCTTCTGACATTGGTAACAACTGTGCCATTGGTAATGCTTACCCAACGTTTGAAGAAGGCCGTAAGTATTTAGCTCCTGGTTTATTCGGCCCATGTGGTTACGGACTGCCAGCAGTAGTAGGCGCCAAGATTGGTTGCCCAGATACCCCTGTAATTGGTTTCTCTGGCGACGGCGCCTTTGGTATTGCGGTTACAGAATTAACGGCGATTGGCCGTGATGAGTGGCCAGCGGTGACTATGATTGTTTTCCGTAACTACCAATGGGGTGCAGAGAAGCGTAACTCTACCTTATGGTTCGACGACAACTTCGTAGGCACAGAGCTAGACGAGAACGTTAACTATGCCGCTATTGCTCAAGCCTGTGGCCTAAAAGGCGTACAAGCGCGCACTATGGATGAAGTTAGTTCTTCACTTAGCCAAGCCCTTACAGATCAAGCAGCGGGCAAGACTACGCTAATTGAAATTCTAATTAACCAAGAGCTAGGCGAGCCGTTCCGCCGCGACGCTATGAAGAATCCAGTAGAAGTAGCTGGTATTAGCCGCGACGACATGCGTCCTCAAAAAGGCGCGTAATCTTTTAGATTGCCGTCTAAGGCCTCGGAACGACAGTTTGCACTGTTATTCTGAGGCCTTTTTTTTAGTTTTTCTATTTCTCGTTATCCATTTTTCTACCACTCACTCTCCGTCTTTGCGAGCGCAGCGAAGCAATCCAATACCCCACGCCTCACCAATACACACAATGCTAGTTTCAGGTATAATGCAGCGGAATTTTATAACCACTGTTAGACCAAAACCATGACTGCTATTCGTACCCGCATTGCGCCATCTCCAACCGGCGACCCACACCTAGGCACAGCTTACATTGCCTTATTTAACTTGGCATTTGCACGTCAGCACGGCGGTGAATTCATTTTACGAATCGAAGACACAGATCAAGAACGCAGCACCCCAGAATCTGAGAAAGCCATTCTAGATTCATTGCGCTGGTTAGGCATTAAGTGGAGTGAAGGCCCAGACGTAGGTGGTCCTCACGGTCCTTATCGCCAAAGCGAGCGGGGCAGTATCTATAAAGATTACGCTGATCAGTTGGTAAAAGACGGGCATGCATTCTATTGCTTTGCGACTACTGAAGAACTCAATGAACTTCGTCGTCACCAAACAGAAAACAAACTGCCTATTGGCTACGATGGCCGTGGCTTAGAGTTATCTCCAACAGAAGTACAACAACGCCTAGATGATGGGGTACCTCATGTTGTGCGCATGAAAATTCCTCGCGAAGGTACATGTGTATTCCAAGACATGTTGCGCGGCAGCATCGAAATTGAATGGTCTCAAGTAGACATGCAAGTACTGCTAAAAGCAGACGGTATGCCCACTTACCATCTAGCCAATGTAGTAGACGACCACCTCATGGGGATTACCCATGTACTACGTGGCGAAGAATGGATTAACTCAGCCCCTAAGCACCAGTTATTGTACAAATATTTTGGTTGGGACATGCCAGAATTGTGTCATCTGCCATTATTACGTAACCCAGATAAAAGCAAATTGTCTAAGCGTAAGAACCCAACCAGCATTATGTATTACCAACGCATGGGTTACTTGCCAGAAGCCTTGTTGAACTACTTGGGTCGTATGGGATGGTCTATGCCCGATGAGCGGGAAAAATTTAGCCTAGAAGAGATGATTGCAGATTTTGATGTAAACCGTGTGTCTTTAGGTGGCCCTATCTTTGACCAAGAAAAACTTTCTTGGCTTAATGGTCTATGGATACGAGAAGACCTAAGCGATGCCGAATTCATGCAGCGCATGCAAACCTGGGCTATTAACAACGACTTTCTGGCCCCAATCGTACCCCTCATTAAGCCCCGTGTAGACAAGTTTAGTGATGTGCTGCCATTGGCTGGTTTCTTCCTCAGCGGCATGCTTGAGCTCACACAAGACGACCTAGCCAATAAAAAGCTAGAGCCAGAGCAAGTGCGTAAAGCACTGCAGTTTACCTTGTGGCGTTTAGAAGCCTTACGTCATTGGCAAAAAGATGACATCTTTGCCATTTGTAAAGTCATGGCAGAAACCTTAGAAATTAAACCAAAAGACTTATTTGCTACCTTATTTGTAGTGATTACTGGCACCGCAAATTCTGTGTCTGTATTTGATGCCATGCAAATACTTGGCCCAGACATGAGCAGGGCACGTATTCGTCATGCAGTAGACCTATTAGGTGGTGTTTCTAAGAAAGAAGCTAAGCGCTGGGATAAGGAATACCAAGCACTATAAACCGTATTAGGCAGATGAGCGGAAGTGATTGATTAAAAACAGTCTTTTTCTATAAAAAACTGATTGAACTGATTAAAAGGGGCTTGCAATCCAGCCTCATATGCCTATAATACGCCTCGATCAAGCCGCAACAGTAACATCCTAAATGACTTGATTACCCTCGTGTGGGGCCTTAGCTCAGTTGGTAGAGCGCAACACTGGCAGTGTTGAGGTCAACGGTTCGACCCCGTTAGGCTCCACCATTTATTCGTTCGGCGATGACTTACATCGTCCACCAACCCTGCATTCGCGGGGTTTTTTGTGTCTGTCTGTTTAGTATATTTTTCATATTTCGCCACGAGACTGCGACGATTGTGAAAACTGTCTCCCTGAACCAGTTTTGCCGATAAATGAACTATTCACTCTTAAAGTCCCTCTTGATAGATCAATTGCGTATCCAGTAACTTGTGAGCGTTGGTTTGCTTAATCTGATTTGGATGGCATTTGGCATTCTTGGCAATCTTATTTGCCAATGAGTGAGCACTGTGTATGGTGTATATTGAGTGAATAAGTTAAGTAAATAGTATCGTTATACGGATTGATTAAAATATGACTTCAAGAGAAGTTTTCAGGCGTATCAATTTGTTTCAATCTCCTATGCTTACTGTTGGTCATCGATGGATAGGTGTGGCGGCTTTGTTAGGCGTTCTTTGGGTTGCTTTCCATTTGGCAACAGTGGTTGTTACCATCTTAACGGACGGCCCAGATTGGGGCATTAACGCTTGGTTGCTGGATATTGTGGGGCTACTTGCGGGCCTCTTTTTCGCAATTCAATGCTGGATATCGTCGAATAGAAGAAATGATAATTACCGAAAGGTAAATTATGGTATTTTGATTTGGGCAACTATAACGTTCTTTAGCCGAATTTTTGACAGCCTTATGTTATTTGGACTGTTTAAATGGGATGAGATTTATTTAACGCCAGTGGGTGTAACCCTTTGGTCGAACATTGTGAGCGAGGTGCTTTTAGGCATGGCGTTCACTGTTACAGCTCTTATCGGTGCGCTAATTCTTCTTTTTTGGCCTCAAGCATCAGATCAGCGAGCAGCATTAAAATAGTCCAATATAATACTTTCATCATCTATCTCCGCCAATTTAGTTAGAAACCTTCTAACCATAAATCTACAACATTATTAAAATAATTGACTGTAATGATTTTAGTACAAAAATTGGACTAGAATTAGAGGAAGGGGTGGAGTAGTCTTCACTCAAAGTTTAGTTACTAAGGGTATGATATGACTACAAAGTACACAGGTGGCTGCTCGTGCGGCTCAGTAAGATATACTTTATCAGATGACCCCATATTCACGCACTGTTGCCATTGCCATTTATGCCAGCAGATAACAGGATCTGCGTTTATTACTAACACGCTAATAGAAGGCGCCAATTTCCAATTAACATCCGGAGAGCTTACACCTTTTGCTGGCCCGTCTGGATCAGGGGGAAAGCACATAATTAAACGATGTTCAAATTGTGGTGATCCCGTAGTAAGTTATTTTGGTGGTACGGAGTACTTGGCGGTAGTCAAAGCAGGTACTCTTGATAACCCTAACTTAGCCCCGCCACAGGCGCACATCTTTGTGGATACAAAAGTTGAATGGTTACGACTGCCAATAGATACGCCGGCATTCACAGCATTTTATGACTTTGAAGAGACTTTTCCCGCAGAATCATTCAGAAGGTATCAAGCAATACAAAGATTAAGGGCTCAGCAGGCGTCATAACGTCTCTTGTTAGGTAGCTAAATTCGCTATACCACTACAACTGGACACTCATAATTATAGTGTTAGTTAGCGATACCGTTGATAAAAACATCAATATTAGATTGAGACCAGCGCTTTAGATAGCTTTGGTCGTTCAAAATGTCTGTGCCAAATTCATCGTTTACCCAAGGCGAAAATTGAACTTGGTTGACGATTCTATCTAGTATGAAACCGGTTATCATTGCCGAATCCAGCTCCTTTCTGGCAAAGCCTTTGTCAATGCCGATATCTATAAATGCCTTGAACCCAGCCATGTATTCAAGCAAAGCGTTGGGACTTTGCTGTTCTCTGATGGTGATCATCAAGACGAGGCGGTTTTCTATACACGCCTCGAGAGTTGTCTCAAAAACGAGCTCGATTCTGCAAATAAAATCCTCTTTAGACTTAGGTTCTTTTGATAAAAGTTTCAACGGGAATGCAAAAACGTTTTCACCGTAGGATTCAGTGATTGCGTTAAGTAAGCCTTCTTTATTGCCAAAATAATGATGGATCATATTCATGCTGGTATCTGCATGGGAGCATATTTCCCTTACTGATACGCTAGAGTAACCTTTTTCACAAATCAAAAGGGCGCCTGAAGATAGGAGCCTTTGTTTTGTGGAATTGGAGTCTTTTTTATTCATTGGTGGCCAGTTTCATTTTGTTAATGGCTTTAACTTTACGAGGGTGGGGGGTTCCATTTTCAACGTAGAATTTGAGTTCTTCTACAATTTGCTTGACGAAGAATCCAAAGCCGAATTTGATGATCGGGTAGATGATAAAGGCTAATGGTTTTAAAGTAGATGTGATCGAAAAAGTCACAACCGATTGATTTTCTCCTTGCTCGGTGAGTGAAAATTCCGCTACGTTTTGAACCAGCGGGAAACCAAATGGTGTGTTGAGAAATTCAATAAGTACTGTACAGGTTTTGTTCTCTTCACTATAGGCGAGAAATGATTCCTTTGCTTTCATGCCGTTTGGATTGCTATCAAGCTCGCATACTCGACCAGCAGAGGAGGAATCTGGATATTTTTTACCATTGTCTTTGCCAAATGACTTTGGAATTGAGGCCATCCACTTGTATGCGTTATCAAAATCGTGGGCGAATACATCCCAAACTTTATCCCCGGCAGTGTCTATAGTAATTATTTTAGTGGTCTTCATGATGCTATACCCAGTTAATATATTGATTGATTCGTATAATGTAACAATTGTTACATCTTAGTCAAGTGTCATTTGATAAATGAGGCCGCTAATTGAACGGGTCGCCATAATGAACATTTGTCGAGTATTTGCTCTGTGATAGATGATGTTAGAGCCAAGAGGTTATTGTGATTAGGCTATTGGTAGAAGAAGGGGATTGGTAGAGCAAGGAGATTGGTAGAGCAAGGAGATTGGAAGGCCTTATATGTGTTTTGGCATTAAACAATCTTAAAGCCATGTGAGGTATCCATATTCCCACGAGACAACCATTTAGGCAGTTGTTCGGAACCCTGTCCAGTCCGTGCTGCTAGAGCACAATCAGCCATGCTGCCAAATCGCACATCACGTCCTGTTAAACCTTTGGCGTAGTGTGAATACTTTCCAGAGTTAGTCATCAGTGTTTTGGCACTAGGTGGAAATACCGGCTCGGTAATTGAACACCAACAGATGTCTGGAATAACTCGCACACCGGCGTCTTGGAGCCGCTTTAGAATGCCTTCGGCTTCTGCCTGCGCCAGCACATGCCTACCCACTGTTACGATTGTGTCAGTGCCTGTATGGCAGTGATGGCCATCGAGCAAGCTGGCTAGTAGCCTGCATTCTGAAAGCGAAGCATGTGGGCTTCCAATCGCAATGAGATCGACTTCTGTCTCTGCAGTATTGAACTTTAGCCACACTTGGCTCAAATCTGAACTAGTAATTTCCTTACGGTCCACATCTAATAGAAGTGGAATGTCGCCTTCTGGTGTATGCCCACGAACGTGCAGCATCGGAGCTGCAGAGGTTGTTCCAAAAGCTGCACATAGTGCCTTTAGATCATCTTGGGAGATCTTCGAGTTCTCTAAGCCTGTAATAATTGGAATACGATCAGGAGATTTGATGCCAGTTAGCCAGCCCAGCATGGGCCATAAGGCATCATCAAAGTCCTGAGGTATTGTTACATGGATTTCGCGTTTGGCCACTCTGTTTTGAGCAAGGTAGACTCCCGTTTTGGGTGCGCGTCCTGTCATTGCGATGAAGAGATCGAGGTAATCGGGGTGCTTCACAGTGCGCGCACCCAGTACCGAATTTGCGTAAATTACTGCATTAGATTCGGACCAACCAATCGATTCACCCTCGGAGGGCGGCTCTTCAAGTAAATAGGGTGCACAGGTAAAAGTAGGCCGTGCGCCCATTTTTACATAGGCGTCTGCCAATCGGCTGGCCTTATGGCCAAAGTCAGATGAGACACCCTGTGTTTGCCAATTCTCCCTATCCACTGAGATGGCGTTCATGGTTGTAGGAATACGTGTTTTAGCGCCCATGTCTGCCATCATTTCTGCGAAATCGAGATTGGCATCATGAGCCAAAATACAGCCGTCAATATGCGCCCGTGAAACATTTATCAATGTACTGGCCCCTTGCGCTGCGGCAATAAGGCACAGAATTTCCATCGCTACTTTTAACGCAGTTCCCTTAGTCCCTTGAAGCATGTCTCTATCATGATCAGTTAAGGTCAGTTCATCCACACTCAGTTGTGAGAGAGGGATGCTCTGCCCGTCAAACTCAAGTGTGTGACCAGAAATGCGGGCATACCGTGAAGCCGACAAGTGTTCGAACGTGTCAGGTGGTAGTCTCAAAACCGCAATAGGCCTATCAAAGAGTTGTTCTGCAATCATGGCACCAAGGGTGAGTATGTCTTCAGCCTCACGAAACACCAGGGCAGCGGGGGCCTTTGCATTTCTTGCTAGCTCCACTAAAACGCCGCTGCCACTGCAGGAACCACGAGAGGTAGGCATCATTAGAATGCGGCCTGCTAGTGAAGTGCCATGATTAGGATGATGGGCGTCGATGATGACTCCCGTTTTGGGGTCAACCCCACCCCAAAAACTTATCCCCTCGTCACAATACAATACCTTTCCTTCGGCGCTAGCCTGAACAAGGATTGCTGGTAATTCTATTGAGGGATATTCTGTAGACGTCATGCGTCAATACTGACGACACGTGCAATATAGTCAGCAATCATTAGGTCCAGATGCGCACCACCGCCATTTTTAAATACTGTAATTTCATTATCTGACGTTCGAGCAGACTGTTCTCCGATAGTGAGGTTATAAAAGTCGCCTTTTATATCTGTTTCCAGAATCACACCTGCAGCAAGGGGTATCATTAATTCGCCGATATGATGAAGCGTGGTTTCGCGGCTGTCGACATAGATCGATCCTTTTGAAATCAACACGTCATCTGCCTCACGCATATCCGCTTTGTACGCACCGATAAGGTCGATATGTGTGCCTGGAGAGATCCACTCACCTTTTAGCACGGGTTCACGTGCCATTGTTGCTGAACTAATAATGTCACTCTGGGCCGCAGCTTCAGCCAGATTTTCAGCTACGACAAGGTTTACATTCAGATCGGCCAAACGCGCTACGAGACTTTCCGCTTGGTCGATACGTCTGGCCCAAATAGAGATAGTTTCCAGTGACGGAAACATCTCGTGGTAAGCCCGTACAAGGCTTTCAGCCACAACACCCGCGCCTACAATGAGTAATTTTTTGCTGTTCTTGCGCGCTAATAGCTGTGCCCCAAGAACTGAGTCTGCTGCTGTTTTCAGTTCGGTTACTAACTTACTGTCGATAATAGCATTGAGGGCTCCGTTCACTGGATCGTAAACCATCATGCCACCCTGAATTGTGGGTAGCCCTTTACTGGAATTAGCATCCATTACAGTTACTGCTTTAACGCCATACCCAAGGCCCTCTATGTAAGCCGCGCGATTCAATAGAGTGGCTGTTTTGGGGCCGAGGAAAAGATCACCGATTTGTGCTTTTGGGAGGCTGTGCCCCTCACGTAAAGCTGCAACTGCGCCTTTCCAGGTGACCAGGTGGATGGCACTGTCGTACGTAATGTAGTTAGCGCTCATTATTATGCTCTCTTAGATTTCAGATAATTGATTAATGACACCTTTGCACCTTGTACATGGTCGTAGGTGAGTTTCGCTGCTCGTTCTGCATCTCCAGCTTCGTATGCCTCTAGAATTAACGCATGTTCACGTGTCGCAAGATCCATACCATCGGTTAGGGAAAGCTGTGCCCGTAAATAACGATCTAAACGATCTAGCAGGCCATTGATAACGCTTGTGTAATTGGGTGATCCCTCGGCATCGTACATACTGCAATGGAATTTTCGGTTCAAATCACTCCACTCTTCTGGAATCTTAGCCTCGCCAAAAGCGAGATGGTAGGACCGTACCTGATCAGAATTCTTCCCCTGCTTATTAAAAATAGACCGTCTTATCGCATCACTTTCAACGATGGCACGTAGATCAAAAATCTCATCGATATCCTCAATGCTGATCGCGGCAACTACAGCCCCTTTATAACGACGTGTTTCGACAAGCCCTAGCTGTTCCAGACGGGCGATGGCCTCTCGTACTGGAATACGGCTGGTATTGAATGCTTTTGCGATATCATCCTGTCGCAATGCCGCACCGTCATCTAGCTCTCCGATAATAATAGCCCGACGTAGGGCATCGAAAACGATGGTTGTTGCAGATTTGGATTGAGCCACATCAACAGGTTTGAAACTCATGCTCTTGCTCCGGGTTAATGTTTTACTGTCAAACTCAAAGTGCACCGCGTGTCATTGCCTTAGCATTTTATCATTCAATCGTATTTATTGGATATTATCTATTAGATACACTATATTGCATATTATATATTGGATCCAATTTTTAAAAAAAAACAAACAAAAATAGTGACGCAAATATAAGGTAAGAATATCAATGCGCAGTACAAAAATCATACACGCTGTATCCTGCCACGCTGAGGGTGAGGTAGGGGATGTCATTGTTGGAGGGGTTTCCCCTCCACCGGGAGATACCATTTGGGATCAGCGCAAATGGATAGCTCAAGACAACACACTGCGAAATTTCATGTTAAATGAACCTCGTGGTGGCGTATTTCGCCATGTTAATTTACTCGTGCCACCCAAACATCCTGAAGCTGACGCGGCATGGATCATCATGGAACCCGAAGATACACCACCAATGTCAGGGTCTAATGCTATTTGTGTGGCCACAGTACTCCTTGATACTGGTATTATTCCAATGCAAGAGCCCGTAACTACTATGGTGCTTGAGGCTCCTGGTGGGATAGTACGTGTGCGCGCTGACTGCGCCAACGGTAAGGCTGAGCGCATTACACTTGAAAACCTGCCATCGTTTGTGGGCCTTATGGGTGCCTCACTCGAAGTGGAAGGTTATGGCACTATCATTGTTGATACTGCTTTTGGCGGAGACAGCTTTGTTGTGGTCGATCCAGTAGCGTTAG
>Ga0307994_1000580_pt1 | contig 25389 bp, 29 predicted proteins | sample EllFjometagen261_FD_203171 | JGI IMG/M metagenome (GOLD analysis project Ga0307994, IMG submission 203171) | Marine microbial communities from Ellis Fjord, Antarctic Ocean - #261 | ecosystem: Environmental > Aquatic > Marine > Unclassified | place: Southern Ocean | collected 2014-11-02 | reverse complement strand
CATTTCTGTGTCTGTATCTAATTTAATACCAGAGAATTGTTATCAAATTGTATCAAACACTACAGAAGATGTACTAGCATTCTTAGTTTCAGATACAGCAGATAGTCAGACAGCACCTTTTAGTGGTACTGCCTCTGCTACTAACTCAAACACAATGTATATTTATAAATATTTCTTTGATGGCGGTGAGAAGGTACAAAATGCTTGGTCTAAGTGGACATTCACAGGTCTTAAAATTATAGGTGTAAGGTCTTTTGAAAGTTATTTATATGTATTAGCTTCAGAAGGGACGACTACAAAATTATTAAAATTAGATTTAAGAAATTTAAAAGATGCTAATATAGGTCATGGAATTTTTATTGATTTAAAGGCTTCTGTTACTGGTACTTATGCAAGTGCTACAAACTTAACAACATTCACTTCACCGTATGGTGCAAAGACTGGTTTAATAGCAGTAGATAGAGTTAATGGAAATAACTATAAAGTTACAAATACTTCAGGGTCTACATATACACTTGTAGGAAATCACACATCATTATTTGTAGGTGTTCCTTATGAGAGTAAATACACATTAACTACGCCATACATCAGAGAGAATACTGGTAGAGGATTAGTTGCAGTTACTTCAGGTAGATACCAAATAAGAAACATATCTTTTAATTTTGAAGACAGTGGTTTCTTTAAAGTAGAAGTTGTTCCAAACAATAGAGACACATCTACAAGTATAATGAATGGTTATGTTATTGGTACAGCAACAAGTGTTGTTGGCAGACCTGCAATCACTTCAGGAACACTAAGAGTTCCAGTGCAATGCAGGAACACAGAGTTTACGTTAAATATAAAATCTTCATCACACCTGCCTATGTATATAGCAGACGCAGAAGTTGAAGGTTACTATCACTCAAGAGCAAGAAGGATTTAATGAAAGAAAATTATGTACGCAAAGCAATATTAAAAGATGCTTTAGAGTTAGCCCCTAAAATAAGAATAGGGGATAGAAAAGAAATTATGGCTTCAAATGCTTCAACTCCATTGGAGGCATTAGTAATACCTTTTACACATGACAATGCAAAAATATATACGATTGTAGGTTCACAGTCTGAGGGTGTTATTGGAATGTTTGGGTCTAGTTCAACAAATGAAAAAGAGTATGGAGTAGTTTGGTTATTATCTAGTGAGGATTTATTTAAACATATTAAGCAGTTTATTAAAGAATGTCCTAAATGGGTAAACGACATGAGTAAAGATTATAAATATGTCTACAATTTTGTAGATGAGAGAAATTGGAAAAGTTTAAAATGGTTACAATTCTTAGGATTTGAACCGAAGAAAAAAATAGGAGATTTTGGCGTTGGAAAAATGCCATTTATATTAATGATGAAAGAGGTAAATAATTAATGTGTGATGTTCAATCTGCACTAGCAGTAGTAGGAGCAGTTGTTTCTCATAGGCAAAAGAAAGCTGACAATACAGCTATCAGAAGAGACCAAGAAACAACAAGACGAAATGCCGATAAAGGATATTTACACGATATTAATAAAATTGACCAAGAAAAAGTTAATGCTGATATGGAAAAAGCAAAAGCTGAGTTTAGAACCAAAGCCGAAAGAGACGGTGAAATTGCACAGAAAGTAAATTTAGGAAATGCCAACAGTACCAAAATTGTTCAATCTCTTGGTGCGTTATATGATGAAGATTGGATTGATATTACAAATGGTTACGACAAAGATTTACAATTATTTTCTAATCAGAAAACAGAAGCATATGCAAACCTATCTAAAACTTACAACAGTTTAAAACCACCTACCGACCCTTCAAGAACAGGTCTAATGCTAGAAGTATCTACTGCGGCTAACGGTGGATATCAAAGAAGTCAAACTAATAAAGGAGCGAAGAAATAGTAATGGCTGAATATAAAAGACAAGGTACAAATAAATACTATGGTGCAGGTAATGCAGGATATGTGTCAAGCGGTAGTAGTGTTAATGGTTTAGCTAAATCTTTAAAGAACGCAGGGTATGCAATAGGTAAAGCAGAGAGTTTAAGAATAGATAGAAAAAAAGATGGGGCTATAGCTAAAATTGATGAGATGTATGCTAGTGGTAAATCTTTTGAAATTATCCAATCAGAAATTATAAGTGGAAAACACCCAGAGTTAACTGGCAAATACATAGAAGCTACTACAAATTATCATGCAGGTAGAGTTAAAGCCCATGAAGTAATTAATTCTATAAAACAAGGTAAACTTGATAACGGATATGACATTTCAAATGAAAGCATGAACCTTGATATGTTTTATAAACAATACATGCCTGATACTAAAGCAATGGATAGTTCAACTCTCTTAGGTTTTACTTCACAATTTAATAAATTTAGACATAGAGATGCTGTCCAAGATGCAGAACTTAGAGGTGCATATAACTCTGACAAAAAAGTTAGAGAAGGAACAGGATTATTAGATGATATTCCTACAGAAAATTTAAAAAAAGAATTACCAGATTTTATAAAAGGTTTACAAATTCCAGTACCTAATGGTGATGGTTCAGGTAAATCAAATTTATTACATACTAATGCAGAAACACTATCTATTGTTAGAAGAAGTATTCTTGACATCATTGCTAACGCAACAACGGAAGCTGATTTAGATAGAGCAGATATTTTAATGAATACAAATTTAGGATATTCTAAAAGTGGTTCAGCTATTGGAACTTTAGCATCAAGAAAATCAAAAGCAGTTATAGGTATTCAAGATGAATTAACAAGAAAAAGAAGAGACTTAGAAGTTAATGACAGACAAGAAAAAGAATACCAAAGAAAAGAAGAGGTAAAAGAAATCTACGCAGAGTTATACTCAGATGTAACTGAAACTAATGCGGCAGGTGAAACTGTTACAAGACCTAAAAGCCACACAGAAAAGATGGTTTTAAGAGATAGATTAGAAGCTATGGGTGATGTTCAAGCTGTAGCTAACTTTGATAAATCTATGATGGCTGATTTATATATTAATGAAGACCCTGAAATTTTAGACACTTTTGTTGAAAAGATTTATACAGATGGTTTCTTTGATGTTGAAGAGATGAAAGCAGAGTTCAATAAATTGGACACTGACCCTAGAAAAATGGGTGCAATGTTATCTCACTATGAGAACTCACAAAAAGATGACAATGCAAATCTACATCTAAACAACTTAGCATATTCTTCAGGCTCTAAATCTATAATGAGTATTGTTGATGGTGCATTTAAAGACAGCACTATGCGTAATAAAGAAAAAGCACAAGCACTTGCAGAAAGTTCTGTCCAACGTCACGTTCTCAGAGAGATTTATGATTTTGAAAATGATTTCTTTAAACAAAATGGAAAAAAACCTACGAATGATGAAAGAGATGCTTTCATGGTTAAACTTGAAGGCTACATAGCTAAACAATATAAAAATGCTGTAGGCATAAAACAAAAAGAATTAACCACTTTTGATGACCAAAGAGAATTAGAAGAAACAGCAGGTTTTGAAGAAGTAGATAGACAGATAGAAAAAGAAGCACAAGAAGTTAGAGATAACACAGTCATATCAACAGGTATAGATGGGGAAGCAATTACATTAGGAGGATATGTAGATACCGTATTGTCAAATTTTGACATGATTGACCCCCCTAAAATTAGGGAAGCAGTTTTAACTGGAGTTATAAAAGCTACAAAAGATAAAACAGCAGAAGAAGTTGCTTTTGAAAAAATACAACTTCCTAAAATAAAAAGATATATTACTTCAATAGTTGGAACAACACTTAACCAAGAAGTAATAGATATGATGTCTAATGAAGATTTAACAACAATCATTCAACAAATTACAACTAATTTAAAAATGAATAGTTCTAATGATGCGGATAATAAAAAAGCAAACAATCAAATTGCACAAATAATTCAATCCATAATAGGGAAATAATAAATGGCAAGTTTAGACTTATTCAGCACAACAACAGAAGAGAACGACACTACCTTAACTACTCCTTATAAAGTACCTACAGTAGCAACTAATGAAAATGATGCTTTAGAGCAGATACAAACAGAAGACTTCTACAAAACATTAAGTAGTTATTATTCTTACAGAGAAGACGACAAGAAATTTAATAGAATGACCCATGTAGAATTATTAGATTATTTCTATGAAGATAGGTCTTGGAGAACTAACAACACTGTATCTATGGGTATGGATTTATCTAATGTTATGGGTGAAGACAATGAAGATAGGTTAAAAGAATTTGCATACATATCACAAACTTATGAAAACCTTCCTTCATTTTGGAATGACCCAAATAGAAGTTTTGGTGCATGGTTAGTTGATAATGGAAGTGCAATGATACTTGACCCTGTTAACATAGTTGGTGCAGGTGTTGGAGGTCAAGCGGCTAAACAAGCATACAAACAAGCATTAAGAGTTACTTTAAAAGATAAAATCGCAGGTGAAATAAATGAAAAAGCACTGAAAGAAACATCTAAATATGCACAGAAACAAGCATTAGGTAAAGCAATGGTAAAAGGTGGATTGACTGAAGGTGTTATCAATACAGTTATAGCAGGTGGTCAAGATGCTTTATTACAACACACAAACATAGAAGCAGGAATACAAGAAAAATATAGTGCAGGTAGAGGTGCAATAGCTTCAGCCGCAGGTTTTGGTTTTGGAACAGCTTTTGGTTCTGTCTTTGCCGCAGGTGCTTTTAAAATGACTAACAACTCTTTAAGAAGAAAAAGTGTTAAAAAATTACTAGAGATAGAACAAAAAGGGCAGAGCAATATAACAGGTGCAAGACTGTTTGATGAACTGATACCAGACGATAATACTCCAACTTTAAAAAATAAACCTTCTCCTAAAACTACAAAAGAATATATCAATGACCTTAATTCCAGTAAAATAGATGCTGATGATAAACCCCCTAAACTTTCAAACAACGCTGTCAGACTTAATAATGTCAGTTCAGACCAAACGACTAGCACTGAAGCATTAATTAAATTTACGATTGAAGAAGTTACAGAAAAATTAAAAAAGAAAAAGATTACTCACGCTGAAATGATTGCTGATGCAGTCACTAGATTTGGTGCTGACCCTAAGAAATTAAAAGAAGCGGCAGAAAGAGTAGCTTATGGTGAGGAATTTACTAAACTTTATGCAACTATGGTTGCACAAGGAGACGCTATTAAAAGTAGATACGACATTATGGGTGGGTTAGGCACAGAGAGTAACAGGCTTGATTTGTTACCTGCTGAAAAATTACAAATGATAGCTGACTTTGATAGACAGATGGCAGATGTCAAAGAAATGTTAGAAGTTAAATCTGAGATGGGTACAAACGTAGCTAGAGGATTAAACGCAAATAACATAGATGCTGATGGTGCAAGAGCCGCAAAACTTATGGCTGACCCTGAAGACCCTAAAATGTCTAAATTAGCAAATGGAACTCCTGAACAAAAATGGGAATTTATGAATGCTGTTGGTAAATTATCTGACAGAGACCAAATTATTAGAGCATTACAAAATGCTAGAGAAGTTGATAAATGGGATATTGCAACTGAATTTGTAAACAATAACCTTCTATCTTCACCAGATACACACATACTAAACATTGTATCTGGTCTGGTACAGACACAGTGGAAACCTGCAACTATGATGTTGAGAGGTGCTAACATGTATTTAAGAGATGCAGACAGAGCAAAAGTAATTATGAGAGAAGCCTTACAAACTTATCTATATCAATTTGCATTTATTGGACATGCTTTAAAAAGAGCAGGTAAATCATTTTATGAAGGTCGAGCCATACTTGATAGTAGACAGATGAAACATGATAGCACTATGAGGCAAGGACAGCTTCAAGATTTATTTGATGCTTGGGGTGAAACTGTAACTAACCTTGTAGGTTTAGATGGAACTAGATTAGGTAAAATAGTAACAGGTGCATTTAAAGGAGCAGGTAGAACGGTCTCTGCACCTATGAGAGTTTTATCAGCAGGTGATGAATTTCTTAAATCTATGATGTTTAAAGCTAGAATGACATCTTTGATTAACTCAAGAATATTAAAAGAAAACCCAGAGTTTAGTGTAATAAAAGATACTAAATTAAAGTTAACTGACATTAGTTATGCTGATGCTTATAAAAAAAGAGCAAAAGAAATAGAAGGTGAGTATATTAGAGAAAATGGTTCAGCAATAGAAATTGATAAAACAGTAAATGCTAGATTAAATTCACCTTTGTATCACGCACAGGAAGGGTCATATACTGGAAATGTAGGTCAAATAAATCCTAATACAAAAGAACTAGAAGATAAATTTACAGGTTCTCTTTTAAGAGTTGCTACAAAACATAAATCTTTAAGGCTACTTGGTCTTCACTTTGTAAATACACCATCAAACTTATTAAGATGGTCAGCACAGCATTTACCTTTTCTTGGTAGATTTCAATTTCAAATGGGACATATGTTGGCAGAAAAAGGAATGCGAAATGGTAAAATTAGAAGTGAAATTGCTAGAGGTTTAAATCCATTTAGAAAAAAAGAATACCTTAATCCTGAAGCGGCGGCAGAAGCTACTGCAAGAATACAAATGGGTTGGGCGTTATGGGGAAGTGCAATTAGTTTAGCTATGTCTGGCAAGATTGTAGGAGGTGGTGACATTAACTATAAAAAACAAAGAGACGTAGAACAGAACACAGGTGAACAGGCTTACTCATATAAAACAGATGATGGTAGATATATTTCTTTAAACAGATTAGACCCTCTTATGATGCCATTCTTTATTGCGGCAGATTTAATTTCTTTATTTAATGACAAGCTAAAACATACAGATGATTTAGACCCAGTAGTAGAAAAAGATACAACTGAATTAATTATGGGTGTTGTTGCTACACTTACAAGAAATATAACATCTAAATTCTATACTAAGAATATTGTAGAGTTAGTGAATATGATGACATCAGATGACATTATGTTTACTAAAAAACCTGAAAGAATGGGGACACAAATAGCATCTCAATTTGTTTATAAAGCATTCCCTTTATCAGGTGGTTTAAGATATGTAGATAGAGTTAATGATGAATGGGAAAGAGAATTATATACATTAAGCGATAGATTAAGACTTCCATTCCAAAGCAAAACATCAATCATGCCTAGACGTAATATGTTTGGTGAAAAGATTGATAGAAAAAATGGTTGGTTATTTGGATTAGGAGGCGAGACAGGTCTATGGTCATCTCCGTTTGCTATGACTAATTTTAAAAATACAGAGACAGCTAAATTTATAAGAGAAAGAGAATTTAAGTATTCACACCCAATACAAAGTATCAGACTTAAAGGTGATGCTTCATCTTTAAATCTTAAAGATATGAGAAATGATAAGAACCAAACAGCTTACGATAGACTATTAGAAATCAAGAATGAGACTACTGTAGATGAAGGTGGAAATATTATTTACGATAAGTCTTATGATGGTAAACAATATACATTAGCTGAGTATGTAGAAAAAATGATATTAGATAAAAACAGCGAAATCTACATGCACCCACAAGGCACAGTTAATGGTAAAGATGAACAAGCCCAAGTTATTATTGACTTTGTAAAATCAGTAGACAGATTTGCAAAAGAAGAAATGATGAGTGAGTTCCCAGAATTTGCTGAAAGACAGAAAGCATTGTATGAGAACTTAGACAAGAAATACAACAAACATTATGAAACTTTAGAGTTATTATCTCAATAATTAGTTCATATTAAAAAGTACCCCTTTTAGAAGAATTCAACCCAAAATAAGGAAAATAACACATGGCAAATAGTTTTGTACGTTACACAGGTAACGCTAGTACAACAGCTTTTGCTATATCTTTTAGCTACAGAGCGGCAACAGATTTAACAGTAACGGTTTCAGGAACAGCTACTACAGCATTTACACTGAACGCCGCAGGAACAACTTTAACATTTAATACTGCACCTGCGAATGCTTCAGCTATTGAGATTAGGAGAAAAACCTCTCAGACTGCAAGGCTTACAGATTATGCTGATGGCTCAGTTTTAACAGAAAATGATTTAGACACAGATAGTGAACAAGCATTCTTTATGTCACAAGAAGCTATTGATGATGCCTCAGATGTAATCTCATTAGACAACTCAGATTTCCAATATAATGTAGGAAACAAAAGATTAAAAAATGTAGCAAACCCTACGTCAGCACAAGATGCGGCTACAAAAGATTATTTAGAAAACACTTTCTTAACTACAGCTAACAAAACAGCTTTAACAAATGTTAATGCAAATATTTCAGCTATAAATGCTGTGAACAGCAGTGCAACAGCTATAAATACTGTAAACTCAAATTCTACAAATGTAAATTTAGTTGCAGGTTCTATAGGTTCAGTAAACACAGTAGCAAGTGATATTGCAAAAGTAATTGCAGTAGCAAATGATTTAGCAGAAGCAGTTTCAGAAATTGAAACAGTTGCAGACGATTTAAACGAAGCTAGTTCAGAGATTGATGTAGTTGCAGGAGCAATCGCAAACGTAAATACAGTCGGTGGGGCTATCGCAAACGTGAATACAGTAGCAGGAATATCTTCTACAATTACAGCAGTAAATAATAATTCAACAAATATAAATGCTGTAAATTCAAATTCTACAAACATTAATACTGTTGCAGGAAATAATTCAAATATAAATACAGTAGCAGGATTAAATTCAGCGATAGGAACTGTAAATGGTAATGCTTCTAATATAAATATAGTTGCAGGAAATAATTCAAATATTAATACTGTAGCAGGAGCAAATTCGAACATAACAGCAGTTGCAGGTATTGCATCTGATATATCTGCAATAGAAAATATAAAAGCTAATGTAACTACAGTTGCAGGAATGTCGTCAGCTATTAATACTGTAAATGGTAATTCAACAAATATAAATGCAGTAGCAGGTGCAACCACTAATATTAATAATGTAGGTGGTGCTATAACTGCAATTAATAATGTTAATACAAATTTAGATTCAGTAAATGCTTTTGGTAATCAATATAGAATTTCAGCTAACGCACCCACAAGTTCACTAGATAGTGGAGATTTATGGTGGGACAGTACAAACAATATTTTAAAAGTTTATGGTGCTTCTGGTTTTCAAAGTGCAGGTAGTTCTATTAATGGAACTTCAGCTAGATTTAAATATGTAGCAACAAACAACCAAACAACTTTTACAGGTTCAGATGCAAGTAGTAATACTTTAGCTTATGACCCTTTATATTTAGATGTTTATTTGAATGGTGTTCACTTAGACCCTACAGATTTTACAGCTACAACTGGTTCTTCAATAGTATTAGCAACAGGTGCTTCTACAGGAGACATTCTTTATATAGTTGGATTTGGTACATTTAATGTAGCTAGTGTGGCAGGTTCAGCAATTAATTCAGGAACAATAAATTCAGCAAGATTACCAACAGTACCAACTTCTAAAGGTGGTACAGGTTTAACTGCAATCGGTACAGCAGGACAAGCATTAAAAGTAAATGCGTCAGCTAATGGTTTAGAATATGGTTCTACATCAAGTGCAGAAGTTTATGGTTTTGAAAAGTTTTTCTCAGCTTCTACTTTAGTTAAAACTGTAACAGTAGTTTCAGTTGATGGTGCAAATAAATACTTTATAGATGGTGTTCAACAAGACGCTTTAGATTTATATGAAGGTAATACTTATGTATTTAATTATCCTTCAGCACACCCATTTAAATTTTCAACAACTTCAAATGGAACTCACGCAAGTGGTTCTGAATATACAACAGGTGTAACTCATAACAGTTCAACACAAGTAACAATCGTAGTGGCTACTAATGCACCTACACTTTATTATTATTGTTCTTCTCATACAAATATGGGTGGAACAGCAAATACACCAACACCTGCTTTAAATAACATGAGAGTAATTACGACCAATCAAGGTCAAGATAACATCACTGAAAGTCAATATGCCAACTTTGATGATGTTTTATTTAGTGCTTCAGGCTTTGTCTTTAGCATTAATTCAAATGGCAATTTAATATCAACAATATAAGGAAATAAAACATGGCAACAATCAATCTGGGTGCTATCAAATTTAACTGGAAGGGTGCTTACAATAGTGGCACTACATATTCCATTGATGATGTAGTTTCATCTGGTGGTAATAGTTATGTTTGTATTCAAGCACATTCAAATCAAGCAGTAGGCAACGCAACAGCTTACTGGAATATAATGTCTACAGCAGGAACTAATGGAACTAATGGTTCTAATGGTTCTAATGGAACTGACTTATCAACAACTTTAACAACACAAGGCGATATACTTTACAGAGATGGAAGTGGATTACAAAGATTAGCTAAAGGTTCAGCAAACCAAGAGTTAAGAATAAACTCTGGTGCAACTGCACCTGAATGGTACACACCGAGTGGTGGTGGAGGTGGTATGCAATCCATACAAGTCTTTACTAGTACAGGTTCAAGCACTTACACAAAACCTTCAGGTGTAACTAAAGTAAAAGTTATAGTTACTGGTGCAGGAGGTGGTTCTGATGCTATAAATGAGGTTTACTACCATGCAGGTGGTTGTGGTGCAGGAGGAGGTGGTGGTGGAACTGCTATCGACTTTATAGATTTAAGTGGAGTTGCTACTGTTAATGTTACTGTTGGTACAGCAGGTGTTAATGGTTATGAAACTGGTGGGACTAATTATGAAGGTACAACTGGAGGAACAAGTTCATTTGGTTCTTATTGTACTGGAAATGGTGGTGTAAAATCACAGTCATATTCATATTCTCAAGGTGGAAATGGTGGAACTGCTTCAAGTGGCTTTATTAATATTACTGGTGGAGGTGGAATGTCTCAAACAGCTAGTAGAGAAAGTTCCAGTTATCAAGCAGGTGGAATGTCTGGTGGTGGAACTTTTTGGGGTTCTGGTTCAACTGGTGGTGGTTATAGTGCAGGTTCGGCAACTGGAGGAGCTTTCGGTGGAGGTGGTGGTGGTCGAAGTTCTGGTAACAACGCAGGGCAACAACCAAAAAACGGAGTAGTTTACGTAGAGGAGTACGCATAATATGAAGGCATTAATATTCGAAAATAAAGTAGTAGATGTTCAAGAAAATGAATTTGAAGTAGCACCTACAATGACTTGGGTTGATTGTGATAACACAATTAAAGCAGGTTTTAGTTATGATGGAAGTACATTTACATCTAATGAACCAACTGCTGAAGAAATACAAGCAATGGTAGATACAGCACAAGCTAGTATAACTGCTAAAGCAAGTGGTAACACTAAACTATTAGGTTTAGGTTTAACACAAGCAGAAGCAACAGCACTTACTGGTTTCACACCAGAATAATACTTAAAGGCTAGGTAAAAATATCTAGCCTTACAAAATTCACAACAACAAATTATAGGAAATAAAATCAATGACAAAAGCAAGAAATATTGCAGATTTACTAGACGCAAATGGAGATGTAAAATCAGCTAGTTTAGATAATGTACCTGCTGTTGATTTAACTAATCTTTCAGCAACTAACTTAACTTCAGGTACAATACCAAATGCTAGAATTACTTTAGATGCTAATGAGATACCAAATATCTCTACAGATAAATTGACTTCAGGAACAATACCAGATGCTAGATTACCTTCAACAGCTTTAAATAGTAATGTTGATTTAGCAACAACACTAACGACACAAGGTGATTTACTTTTCAGAGATGGAAGCGGATTAACAAGACTAGCTAAAGGTACTCATGGACAACACTTAGTGCAAACTGGCTCACACCCTGCATGGACAACACCTGCTGTAGCAAGTTCTGATTATGTAAAATTAGCAGACTATAGTTATAGTGGAAGTGGTGTTAATAGTTTTAACTTTCAAAATGTTATTAGTTCTACATATAAGTCATATTATTTAAAACTAGGAGATTTTGTAACTGGTACTGCTGAAGATATAAGTCTGAGATTTCTAACTGGTACTAACACAGAAGTAAGTAGTAATGATTATAATACATTAAGTTTCGGTAAATATATGGACACAAATGGTTCTGGCGGCTTCGACCAAGTTTTAATGCATAGTGCTAACTATATAAAATTTGCTCCCTATTGGTCAGCAAACTCTACAAATGTTCTAATAGGTTCACAGTTAGATGTTTGGTTTAATGCAGGTGCTAATAGAACAGCAACATTGAGTAGTAAATGGTGTACAATGAAAAGTGCTGGTAATTATAAAAATGTGATGACTGGTGGACATTCTTGTCAATCAAGTTCATCTGCATATACTGGTATCACTCTTTATATGCCTTCTTCTGGAACTATAACTAATATCAGTTGTCAACTTTATGGACTTAAATAGGAGAAAAATATGAAAAAAATAATAATAAATGCTGAAAATCCAAATGGAATAGAAGTTGATTTAACTGCTGAAGAAATATCACAAAGAAAAATTGATAATGCAGATTATGAAACTAAAAAACAAGCAGAAAAAGATGCTAAAACAGCTAAAGCTACAGCACAAGCAAGTGGTAACACTAAATTATTAGACTTAGGTTTAACACAAGCAGAAGCGACAGCAATGACTGGTTTCGCACCAAGCGAATAATATTTAAATGGCTAGAAAAAAAGTTAACCCTGTGCATATGTATGCAGAGCAAACAACTGGGGTTAGACTTTCAAGCCATGAAAAACTTTGTGCTGAACGAATGAACAACATTCTTAAAGCATTAGAAGAAACACAAAAAGAAATTAAAACTTTAAGAGCGGATATAAATAAAGGAAAGGGAGCGTTGTGGGTACTGCTAGTTATTAGTGGTATAGTCACTGGAGCGTTTAATTACTTCAGCTAATGTGGTTTGCATTACTTAAAAACCCTCTTACAAAAATCATAGCAGAAAAAACATTTGGAGCAATTTCTCACAAATTAGCTAAAGATAAAATTGTAAGAGAAAAAGAATTAGATGCGGCATCTCAAATTTCAATAGAACAAATCAAACAGCAAGAGCATTCACTAAAAGATGAATGGTTATGTTTATTTTTTACAGTTTTAATGGCACTCCATTTCATTCCGTACACTCAGGACACAATGCAAAGAGGGTGGGAAATTTTAGAATATGCTGACCCAATGTTTTTTTACATAATTTTGACAATCGTAGGAGCGTCATTTGGTGTGACTACAATGAATAAAATGAAAAAGAAATGAATGTTTCAGAATTATTAAAAAAGAATTTTGTAATGATACCTGTAGTTATTTCTATTTTGGTTGGAACGTTTACAGGTGTTAGATATATAGTATCTTTAACGGAAACTATTGATAAAAATAAAACTGCAATTTTAATAATTAACGATACTCATCTTTTTAATTTCAAAACATACATTGCTAGAATACAAGAAAATCAAAATCATTTATTATTAAACATAGAGAAAAACAAAGGTAATACCATTGTTGCTAATGACAAGATGGATAGGCTTGAAGATAAAGTAAAACAATTAGAAATAGATTTTAAAAATTTTTTAATACAGAAAAGCAATTAATGAGAATAATAGATAAAATTTTTATCACCGTATTTGAATTTTTTGACAGATTAAATGAAAAAGTAGAAGCAGTTATGAATTTTGACATCAACCAACAGAAAAAAAAGAAAAAATGAACCGAATAATTTACAGTGCGTTAGTTATTATGTGGATAGGTTTAATTACATCTACAGTTGCAAATGCAGTTGGAAATCAAACAAATTCTAGTGGTTCAAATACTGCAATAGAAGGAAGTTACACAGGTGGTGCAACAACTTACGAAAGCGGAAGCACATCAACATCTACAACAAATTCAACATCTACTTCAAACATGAAGTCAGCACCTTATACATCTTCTGCACCAAGCATGAACACATCAAATAATTGTGCAATGGCTTTGTCTGGCGGTATTCAAACATTTTCTATTGGAGTGAGTGGCGGAAAAAGTTACGTTGACCGAACATGTGAACTTATAGCTTTATCTACAGCACTTAGAAATGTAGGAATGAAAGTTGCTTCAATCGCAATCCTTTGCCAAGATAAAAGAGTATGGGAAGCATTTTTATCAGCAGGAACTCCATGTCCTACAGATGGGAAAATTGGAAAAGAAAGTTTAAAATTAATTGCAGAGAAATATAATTATCAAATGCCTACCTATAAAAAATGGGTGGAGTTAGAAAAAAAGAAAAAGAAAACAATTAAAATAAAAAAATTAAAACCAATCATAGTTAGATAATGAACAGAAAAACAAACACAGCATTAATTGCTTTGCTTGGAACAATTCTTATGGGACTTAGCACATGGGTTGTAATCACACTCGTGGAAATCCAAGTTTTAGTACACATGATACAGCAAGAGTTAATGGGGTTTGAAAAAGTTATAGGTCGTATTTATTATCATATGGATAAAATAAAATGAGAATAATCATAGTCTTAGGAGTATTCCTTTGGTTAATGTTAAGTTGGTTCGCTAGTTCCGTAGGATTAACAGACGAAAATGATACAGCTTATACTACAAACATTCTGCCAAACGCAGGGACAACATCATCTTCACAAGATAATTTTAACATTGATGGTGTCAGTACAACTTCAAGTAATTTAGGAAACAATTCTACGCACAATGGGTTTACAATTACTTGTGAAACACAAATTTCAGGAAATTGCGGACAAGCATTCAATGGTGAATTAGAAAGTTCGAGAGACATGAAAGTCTCAGCTTCAGGTTCACTTTTAAACCTTACTGGTACAGATGATGCAGGGACTAGCTACACAAGTACAGTTGAGAAAAACAACGGAGGAGTGCAGTTAACTTCAGGTATTTCGATTCAAAATTGTGAGAGTTCTACAAGTGCTTTCAGTTGTGGGACGAAAGAAGGTGAAATGGATAGTTTTATTTTAAAACAATCTATTAAAGATAAAGATGGGAATACTCTAGCAACCATGACTACAACAAGAATAGATGATGCAGGGTACAATAATAATTCTAAGCATTTTAATGACAATCTAATTTATAATGGCACTGGTGCTTATAGTTATGAATGGGAATGGCAAGGTAATGATAGTGCTTTAAGTTCTACCGCATTGAGTGGTGTAAATTTATTAGGTGCTGAGTTACTTTATGAATTTCCAACAGAAGATTATTCTCCTTTAACAGTGCAAGAACAACTAGATATAAATGAGGCTCTTGGAACTAAAGACTTAAATGAGAACCAAATCTGGGACGTTATTTCTGGCATAGAAGAAAAGATTGCCATGAAAATATATGAGAGTGGTGTACCAGAAAATACAAAAATCGAAGTAGAGTTTACAGAAGAAATGAAGGTTTATGTTAAAACTTCAAATCCAGTAAATACTAATGTCGTTAATAAAGTAATTGAAGAAGTTAAAAAAGAAGAAACTATTGAAAGCATTGCTAAAGAAGTAGTGCAGATGGTTAAAAAAGAAACTGAAGAAAAAGAAGAAGTTAAAAAAACAATAACGGAAAAGGAAACAGATGAAAAAGAAACCAAAACCTTACAAACCAAAGCCATACAAACCAAAAAAGTAAAAACAGAAAAGAAAACTAAAGTAGCTTCTTTATCAGACAAATTAGATAAAGTTGATGTTGTAGTAAAAGATGTCTCAAAAAATCTTGAGGTTAAGAGCTTACTTAAACTAGATGCCATGCTTAAAGATGAGGTGTCGTTAGTTGCGTACACAAATATAGAATTTTATAAACCAAAGAATATTTATCTAAATCAAGATTTCATGCTTGATAACAGACTTATCTATGCGGATATAAACCTAGATGTTTACACAGCAAATGACCCATTGGTTATCAAAGAAAGAAAATTAGAACAAATTAATTATAAAAAACAAAAACTATTAATAGAAATAAGGGAATTACAAAATGGATAAAAAAATAATTAAGACACAATTAATACACCTATGGAATGACCATAAACCGTTTATGATTGCAGTAGCAATTCTCATAGTGATTGCATGGATAAACTAAAGAATAACTTAACTAACATTGTAGTTCTGATTGGACTTATAGGAAGTATAGGAGCAGGATTTATAAAATACGGTGAAGTTATGACTAAGATAGATGTGTTAGAAAATTCATCTAAAACAGTTGATTTATCTATCGTTGCTGTACTTAAAGAAAAAGTTAAAGCACTAGAAAGTGTTGATACAAGACACAATCACACTGACATAGCAATTAATAAAAAAAGTATAGACTTATTAAATCTACTTATTGAAGAGATGAAAGAACAGTCAAAAAATCCTCTTCAGTAGAACATGAAAACAGCCAAGTCTTATGTTCCTAGAGAAAAACCGAAAAAAAGAAAAGGACAACATGCCAAGTCAAGAAACAAAGGAAGTACCTTTAAAAAGTACAACCGACAAGGAAGACCGCAATAGTTTAACCAATATTATAAAAGAGTTGCCACAGTTATTAGTAACTCACGCATACAATAAATTAAAATCAGGAGACGAACTAACGGCATCAGAAATGAAAGTGTGTTTAGAAGTTTGTAAAACTTACAGCACAGAACCTTTGACTAAAAAGGAAGATAACATTCTTGATGACATACCGTTTGATACAGATGGACAATAGATTAAAGAACTTTAAAAATTTTCTATATTTATGTTGGAAGCATTTAAACTTACCTGAACCAACACCAATACAATACGATATCGCAGACTATCTACAGGCTAAAGAAAAAAGATTAGTTATCGAAGCGTTTAGAGGTGTAGGTAAATCTTGGATTACTTCAGCGTTTGTCGTTCACCAATTATTATTAAATCCGCAGAGAAACATATTAGTTGTATCTGCATCTAAAAGTAGGGCTGATGATTTCAGTACATTTACACAAAGATTAATTGGAGAGATGCCTTTACTGGCTCATCTAATTCCTAGAGACAACCAAAGACATTCAAAGATTAGTTTTGATGTTGCACCTGCTACAGCCAGTCATGCACCCTCAGTTAAATCTATGGGTATCACAGGGCAGTTAACAGGTAGTAGAGCAGATTTGATTATTGCAGATGACGTTGAGAGTGCGAATAACTCCCAAACGCAACTTATGAGAGATAGATTAAGTGAAACTGTAAAAGAATTTGATGCAATTATTAAACCAGAAGTAGGACGTATTATATTTCTAGGTACACCTCAAAATGAAATGTCATTGTACAATACATTAGAAGAAAGAGGTTTTAAGACAAAGATATGGACAGCATTAGTACCAACTAAAGCACAAGCAGTTGGTTACGGAAATAAACTTGCTGACATTATCGTAGGTAAAGAAGGAGACCCTACAGACCCTAAAAGGTTTGATGGCGTAGATTTGATGGAGCGTTTAGCTTCTTATGGTCGTTCAGGGTTTAATTTACAATTTATGTTAGATACAAGTTTGTCTGACGCAAATAGATACCCTCTTAAACTAAATGATTTAATAGTAGCTTCAGGTTGTTCAACTTGGAAAGATGCACCTGCAAAAATACAGTGGGCTTCATCACCAGAGCAAATGAAAGGTATAGACCCAGATATTCCTAATGTAGGACTTAAAGGTGACTACTTTGTAGCCCCTATGCACATGAGTGAAGAATTTACTCCGTTTGAAGGCACATGTATGTCGATTGACCCTAGTGGGCGAGGTGAGGACAAAACAGCTTACGCTGTGCTTAAAATGTTACATGGAGTGCTATATCTGACTGCTGTTGGCTCGTTAGATGGTGGATATTCAGACAATACCATGTCTCAGTTATCTCACATTGCGAGAAAACATGATGTCAACTATGTGGTTATCGAGAGTAACTTTGGTGACGGTATGGCAACACAATTACTTAAACCTATCATGGCTAAGATACACCCATGTGAGATTGAGGAAGTTAGACACAATATTCAAAAGGAGAAACGTATTATAGATACCTTAGAGCCTTTAATGAATAGCCATAGGTTAGTCATAGATGATTTACTAATTAAAGAAGACTTTAAGAATGAGCCTGACCATCAGTTGTTTAGACAGATGACAAGACTTACTAGAGACAAAGGTTCACTTAGACATGATGATGCTATAGACGCATTAGCTATCTGTGCAAACTATTGGGTGACACGTTTAGATAGAGACCAACAATTATCTTACAATCAACACAAAGAAGACTTGTTAGATAAAGACTTGGAAAGATTTATGGAACACACAACTGGAATTAGAGGAGAAAAACAAAGATGGATATAGAACAAACTAAAGCAGAGATTAAGAAAGAAGAAGGCTTCCGTATGGAGACTTACCACTGCACTGAAGGGCATCTTACAGGTGGCTTTGGTCACAAAATGTTAGAGGGCGAAGAAGTACCTACTGACATGGCAGGGTGGAATAAGTTATTTGAAAGAGACTTTGCAAGAGCAGTTTCAGGTTCAGAAGAATTACTAATGATATCTCCTAATGTGCATGACACTGCTAGACATATAGTGGTTGAAATGTGTTACCAGATGGGTAGCTATGGTGTTTCTAAGTTTCATGGTATGCTTTCAGCACTCCAAGATAGTGACTATGTCACTGCAAGTAAGGAGATGTTAGACAGTAGGTGGGCAGTTCAGACACCAAACAGGGCTAAGCGTATGGCTGAGCGTATGGGAAATATTTCATAAAAAAATATGAAAGGGTATTTGATATATAGAGAACGTCAATTCCCCCCTTCGATAACCTGTGGAAGCGTGGGAAAAGTACAGAAAGCAAGGCTTTAAAGGGCTTTTTTTAACTATAAGGACAGCATATCCTTTGCTTATGCGTGGCGTGGGCGTATTCTTTTTATTATTGTATGTGCTTCAGCTAGTCTGTTTTTTTATTTCACACATAGCCACACGCACAGGCACACGCCTAGTTCTTTATATATACGCACACACTCACAGGCACACGCCTAGTTCTTTAAGTATCACAGCCACACACAGCCACGCACAGCCACACCAATGGCAGGACGCAGGGCAGTGGTCATATCAATTTAATTATAAAAGTTCCCATTCTAGTGAAAACAAAAGAAACACACACAGGTATCTACACAGGTATCACACACAGCCTACGCAGGGTATCTCCTAAGTATCTCCACAAGTACACCACAAGCACACCACCAGAGACACCATCAATAATATTATAATAGTAATGATAATAAAGCATATCCATAATAGCTATATCCATAATAGATACGCTACAGGATATTAAACCTTAATGGGATAATCCTATTAAATACTATATATTCCTATATTATCCTATAAATGGCATATAATAAGGCTTTTATAGCTTATTTTAAATTATTTTACTTTTTTTTCATTTTAGCTATTGCAATCCGCAAACGCATGTATATATAGATATTAGTTATTTATTTTTACTTGTTTTTATCTACATACAAAAACAATCTGCCACACACAGGCACGGAACTGCGGATAGTTCTAATCTGGGCGAGTAAGTCTCTAAGGTGTGTGGGGGTTAAAAGCCTTAATTAGTCCAGTCTGCAAGATAGCGATTAGAGTTAGTCTTAACACTCTCAGCCTTGCAGTTTGTCTGGCGTTTAATACGTCACTGACGAGGACACAGAATTTCAGTCCGAAACAAACACACAAACAATCAATGGAGTATACACACTATGAAGGGACACGAAAAACAAACAATGTATCAAAACATTAAGAAGCATGGCGACACTTTAAAAAGTATTTTCAATCTTGATATAGATAGTATCGAACTTTGCAAAAAACTTTTTAGATTAGAAAACAAAGCCCACAAGTTAGCAACTGACTATTGCAACGGAGACTTTGAAGGCGACATAGACAAAGAAAGTGAAAAGATACTTTCAAAAGTTGCTAAGATATTGAACACTAATACATTCAATATGTTTTTTAATGGAGACGCTAGAGGCTACGCTTTGAAGTTTTTTGAAGACTTTAGCAAAGACAAAACAATTCAAAAAGATTGGGGCGGATTTGGAATTATTGCTCCAGACTTTAAACCTCAACAACATTAATTAAAAAATATGTATAAATTTAAATTATCACTGAGAAGGTTTTTATATAACTTTCATTTAATGTTTACAGCTAAGAGAGACTACGAGAAGCAAGTGCGTCTTATAGTTAAGTATGACCCTTTAAACATCTTAAATTAAAAACAGACTTAAAGCCTATCCAAGCGGTAGGCTTTGAGACTTTTTTTAAAAGTCACACACAAACACACACACAAACAGATGGAGGCTACACTTATGCAAATTGCAAAAGCTGTGCAAACTATACAGAGAGCGGAAACACTCTCAAAGTATAAAGACGAGACCGAGAAAAAACAACACTTTGAAGACTACCAGAACGCAACCAAAGCAGAGAAATTAAAATTGTTTCATTCTGCTATTGCTGAAGGGTGGGTTTCATAGTGGGTAATATACCGCTAACGCATGGCTTTAAATCTTTTAAATGTAAAAGCTATTCAGTAATTAACGGAGTTGTTAAAATTAATAAAAAAACTCCTGCAACTGATTGGTCTTTATATCTAAAAGACGTTTTTAAATCATGCTACGGTCAATTTAAAGTTGAGCCTTATAAAGATTTTAAAGGTATTAAGAAAATTCAATTTTATAAACCACATTCAACCACTTTTAGAGGGAGAGCCTACCCAGAAAAAACACTGGGGCAGGTGATACAGTTTCCTATTCAAAAAGTAGGCTAAATATAAAACTTGAAGCGGATTTAATCAGTCCGCTTTGAGATTTATATGCGTAAATATCTTGCATGAGTTCGCAAGGCTAAAGCATGTTAATCCACAATTCACCGTTTGGTCTTAGGACTAGACGGTGAGTTTATTTTAAACAATCAACAACGGAGTAAAATGGTAAATAAAAAACAGTTAGGCTTGGTAGTTGTAGGATTACGAGACCTAAAGAAAAAAAACTTGTGGCACAAAGATTTAGACCTTTTTGATTTATTAGAGGCAGGTTTAAAAGCTGACGCTATAAAACAAATAACAAAAGCTAAAGCACGTTGGAAAAAGATTACAGATAAAGAGGATAATTTTGTCAGGGTTTAACTCATACAAAATAAGAGACGGTGTCCACCTTCCCACAGAGAAATTCAAAGAGAATTGGGAAGGTATCTTCGGTAAGAAATCTAAAAAACCAAAGAAAGGAAAACTAAATGGAATTATAAAAAGCAAAACTGACGAGGCTTTAATAGCCGAAACACTGTCTAATGACTAGACGGTGTATTTTGCACTGTATAACTTGATTATTCCTCTTGCACATAAGATGTGCGACAGGATAGCCTATTATTTTATACGATAATAATTACTGCAAAAAGAAAGGGTAAAAATGCAAATAGATAACACTCAATTAGCTACTAAAAAGCTACGATTGATACGAAAAAGTGTTTTGAATGGTAACGGTTGTTACATTCATAATAAACAAAACGCTCCCAATATAACTTAACAAAAGGACGAATATGCTTATAAACTTTATTCTCTTTAAACTTTATATTGAAAAATATAATAGACGGAGTGATTTTAGAGTAACGAAAGACACACACGAAACTATAGTAGATTTTGGAAAATATAGGTTGTATGTGTTATAGATTAACTATACTTAGGCGGATAACAAAAAAATTAAGTATTCAGTATTAAGTGGTTAATGTATAAGTGTGAGTGGCTTCACTTTAAAAAGAGACACTAATAAGGAAACTAAGGAGCGTACAACATGAGCGGATTGAACCTATTAAAAATAATAGAGGAAATGCGTAAATTCGACCCACATATGGAAAGCCAAACAATAGCGGTTTTCTTTTATGTTGGTGAGTATGGCGGAGCAGACGGTATCGCCATGCAGACAATAGCTGACAAATTGGACTTAGCCCAATCAACCGTATCTCGTAACTGTTACAAATTAGGTGACAGAACACGAGACGGTATTGGTATAGGTCTTTTACAATCTTTTGAAGACCCTGAAGAACGTAGAAGAAAACTTGTGCGTATTTCAGCAAAAGGCAGAAGAGTATATAATTCTCTTACTGATATGGTCAAATAACAATGGAAGGCGGTATGTATGCAACAGACAAATATCAAGTTGCTAACGGAGATACACCGCAAATTAACACTTAGAGGTTGGGAAAAGTTGCAATCAAAGCGAGGCGAAAAAATAATAGAAATGCTTGGCAAAGGTATGCTTGTAACTGAAGTTAACGATAGCCACATAGAACATCTTGTGGACACGTTAGAAAACAGGGGTTTTGCTCCTGCTACTATCAATCGTTATATGTCCTCAATCAGTAAGATGTTACGTTATGCCAATCAAAGACATTCTATTTATCATTTAGATAGAATGCCTCATATTGAGTGGCAGGACGAAAGTAACAATGGACGAGAACGATACCTTGAACCAATCGAAGAAAAAGAAATGATTAGAACATTGACCGAGTGGAATATGGTTGATTATTTAGAGTTCTATCTTTTTCTCACCGATAGCGGAATGAGGTTAGGCGAAGCGTTATCTATTAAGAAGCTAATGATACACAATGTAGATGGTCATTATGTTGTTAATTTACCTACTACGGTAACTAAAAACAATATGCCCAGAGGTGTACCGTTAACAGAACGTGCCAAGTTAATCGTTGAGAAGTTACTTAAAAAAGCGGTAGGAAGAAACGACCTTATATTTTCACATCTAAAATATTGGACTTGTGAGAATACTTGGAGAAGACTAAGAAAAGCAATGAACCTCGAAGAAGACAAAGAGTTTGTCATTCACTGCTTACGACATACTTGTGCAACTCGTATGGCTCAATCAGGTAAAGTAGAACTTCACTTTATTGGTCAAATGCTAGGTCATAAGTCATGGAAAATGATTAGTAGGTATTCGCATTTAATACCTAGTAATTTGCGAGACGCAGTAAATGTACTTAACAGTTTTAACAAAGCTAGTTAGGGTTAATAGATGTTAAAGGATAGTTGTTAAATGTTACCTAGTAATGATAGTAGAATAGACGTATTCTACTGCGGATTGATGCAATAGGATTTGCAATCCTCATGCACAAAGCATGTTCAATCCGTTAATCATTAATTAAGCCAGTAAACAAGCGACTATTCTTTAGCACTATTAAAAATATAGTGCAAAGGACTAAACCTAAATTGTACACCAATCCTTTGGTGAATACATAAAAGTTCCCCTTATAGATACCCAAAACATAACACACACATACATAGGAGTTATAACATGCAGAAGCTAATAGAAGTATTACCTACATTCAAAGACCAACTAGCCAATGAGAAAGACATGGCTCTCTCAGGCGTTCACAGGACGAACACGAGGCTACAATCACACATCACTAGAGAAGAAGAAAGCGTTACCTCTTACGGAAAGGTAATGGTTGCAAATACTATTAGACCTCTCGCTATGGAGATAGCTGAGTGGATTGAGACTACATCAAAAAACATTGTTAAAAAACCACCTCTTGCCTTCATCAAAATATGCGAAGTTGAACCTGAAATTCTGGCTCTCATTACCGCAAAATCCATCATAAATACAATTACCCAAAACAGACCTCTCACTGCTACCTGCATCACTTTAGGTGGTAAAGTAGAAACTGAAATAGCACTAAAAAACTTTAAGATATTGAACCCAGAGTTATACCACACAGTGCGTCAGGACTTAGATAGAAGAAGTTGGAATTATACTTACAAACGAAGGAAGCTAAAAGAGACTGCCAAAAATGACGAAGTAATGAGATGGGAAGAATGGAGTACAACAGAGAAATTACACGTTGGACTACGTTTGATTGAACTAATGATATATGCCACAGGAATGATAGAGATTAAAACTGAGACTGTTAAGCATAAGAAAACTAAAGTCATTAAACAGACCCAGAAAACTAGAGATTGGATTAAAGAGAGAAATACCTTTAATGAACTACTCAACCCTGAGTATATGCCTACTGTAATGCCTCCTAAATCATGGGAAAGCACACGAGGAGGCGGTTATTGGACAGATAACCTCCCTGAACTAGACCTTGTTAAACAACATGGTTTAGGCAAGAAATTGTTTCAAAAAGAGTTAGAAAACTTTGAAATGCCGAAGGTTTATAGTGCTGTTAATGCTATGCAATCTACATCTTACAAGATTAATCATTTTATTTTAAATGTGATTAAACAGGCTTGGGACAAAGGCATGGCACTAGGAGAAATGCCCTCAACTAGCAACAAAGAGATACCTAACAAACCACACGATATTGATACAAACGAAGTAAGCAGGAAGGCGTGGAAAAAAGAAGCTGTAATAATTCACACAGAGAATAACCGTATGTTTTCTAAAAGGTTATTGTTTGCTAAAATTATTTGGTTAGCAGATAAGTTTAAAGATTTTGCTACTTTATATTTTCCAATACAATTAGACTTTAGAGGAAGAGCCTATTGTGTTCCTGCGTTTCTTAACTATCAATCTATTGGTGCTTCTAAAGCACTACTGAATTTTGCCAAAGGTAAGCCTATCACTGTGGAAAACAGAGGTGTCTTTTGGTTAGCAGTACATGGTGCAAACATGTATGGAGAAGATAAAATAACATTTGAACAAAGAGAGCAGTGGACTAAAGACAATGAAGCTATGATTGTAGCTTGTGCGGAAGACCCTTTGACTAATAGACAATGGGAAAACGCAGGGAATGCTTTTCAATTTTTAGCATTTTGTGATGAGTGGGCTAGATACCTTAAAGAAGGAGAAGGTTTTATTTCATACATACCTGTCAATGTTGATGGTTCATGTAATGGTCTTCAAATTTATTCTTTAATGCTTAAAGATAAAAAAGCAGGAGAGATGGTAAATTTATTACCGACAGAAACACCGCAAGACATCTACCAATTAGTAGCAAATACAGTTAACGCAAAACTTAAATTAGATGTAGCTGAAGGTAAACCTTATGCACAAGCATGGTTAAACTATGGAGTTAAACGTACTACTACTAAAAGAAGTATTATGACTATCTGTTATGGTTCTACTAGATTTTCTTGCACAGATTTTGTTGTAGAAGATTTAACTAAAAGAAAAGACAAAGGTGAACAGCACCCATTTGAAAATGATATGTTTAAACCTGCCAGTTATTTATCTGGTATTATCTGGGACAGTATAGGTGATAATTTAATGTCTGCTAGGAGTGGTATGAAATTCCTACAAGACATTGCTAAAATTATCTCTAAAGAGCAGTTACCAATTACTTGGTCTACGCCTGTTGGATTTCCAATATTTCAAAGTTACCCTGAAATGAAATCTAAAAGAGTTAAAGCAATGTTAATGGGAGAAGTTATTAAACCTCGTATTAATACTGAGACTGATTTAACTGACGCTCTAAGAATGAAAAACGCAGTAGCACCTAATTTTGTGC
>Ga0307994_1000577_pt1 | contig 25443 bp, 16 predicted proteins | sample EllFjometagen261_FD_203171 | JGI IMG/M metagenome (GOLD analysis project Ga0307994, IMG submission 203171) | Marine microbial communities from Ellis Fjord, Antarctic Ocean - #261 | ecosystem: Environmental > Aquatic > Marine > Unclassified | place: Southern Ocean | collected 2014-11-02 | reverse complement strand
GGCAGCACCTACAGTATCCCCTGCAGGCCACGGCGCGTCGCTTGCAGGCGTTAGTTCTGTCTGCAACGAAGCGCGCTGGTCAAAACCTGCGAAGTCGATCGCACAGCCGATGCTCGGTATATAGTTCGCCGTCTTCTTGCTCAAGCCGAGTAAAGAAGTCGTTACACTCTTCTGCGCTTCGTCGTACTCTACAGTTAGTCCCTGCAGGATTCCTGAGTACTGAACCAGGTCATCGAAAGACTGCTGCTGCGAAAACCCGGAGACATAACGCGCACTGCAAAGCAACTTCGAGCCTATTCCTGTGGCCACTCCCGGCGCAGCCATTAAGTAGGAAGGAGGAAAGCCTGCAAAAGAAGCTACGCCTACCAATAGTGCAAGACTGGCGATCAAACCGAAGAGTATTTTTTTCATGATTTCAATTTCAACGACCTAGCCATGTGAGGGTCAGAGTGCTCTTAACTTGCCACCGGAAAGAAATAAGATCAATCCGACCACGCCTGCAGTCGCTGCTATCCAATAGGACAGGCTATACAAGTTAGCATTGGCAGCGAATGCTAACCCCAAAACTGCGGGCCCGGCGGCGGTCCCCCAGGAAGACATGAGATTTGCCACCGCAAAAATCCTCGCATACTCACGAATACCGAAAGCCTCAGCGATCAATAGCGGCTGCAACATCAGCAGGTTACCCACGGTGGCGCCGAACAAGGCGAGACCGAGGCAGAGTGTGAGCACGTTCATACCTAAGGCGAGCAAGCTCAGAGAAACCCCCTGCAGGATCATCATGCCAATGGAGAATAATCGAATTGACATTCTACCGACTAACCAACCACCGATTAGGCGACCGACGATGCTGGCTACAGGCAGTATCGCAATCGCCATAGCAGTGTGTGACTCGCTTAACAATTCTCTCGCCAAGCCGTATTGGTGAGCAATGCCTCCAACCTGCGCCATCATCAAAAATATATAGCCGATACTGATGCCCCAAAAAAAGCGCGTGCCACGCGCCTGCTTAAAGGTAATGCCGTCTGACGCCAAGTCCCTAGAAACGACAACCGCTTTGCCATCTTCACCACTTTGTTCTGTGTTGAGTGGCGCCAAAATAGGTGGGGGCTCCTCACCATCAGGCAGCAAACCCATCGACTCAGGGCTCGCTCGCAGCCAGATCCAGGCGATAGGTATTACGCCTACCATATACAACAGTCCCATTAGCGGGGCGGCAAGTTCGAAGCTCAGAGACTTAACGAGTAACACGCATAGCGGTGTCAACACGACGCCCCCTAGAGATAGACCCGTAGAGGCTATAGACAAAGCCATAGCTCTTTTTCGATGGAACCAACGCGTTACCAAGGTGGTAGCTGGAATCAATGCAGAGGCAGAGAAACCCGCTCCAAAAAATATAAAGGCAAGATACAGCTGCCAGACCTCTTGAACGAATGCCAAGGAACTCAATGCGAAACCAGAAATTATTGCCCCAGCAATGATGCAAATCCTTGGATCATAGTCTTGCACCCATTTCGCAACCCACAAGCCAGTTATTCCACCTGATAGGAAAAACAGCGATACTGCGAACGAGGCTGTCTGCACATCGAAGCTGGGATTCGCAGCCAGCTCCGTGAGATAGATGGCATGATTATAGAAACTCAAGCCACTGGTAATCGTCAACTGAGCCAAAATGGCGAAGACAATTTTCCAACCATAAAATAAGGGAGAATTACTATCAGTCATAACTGCATAGTTAACATCGTCGAAGAAAAATCACTTGCTGCGGCTTAAAGTAGCAATAACCAACAGCAATCTTTTAGGGCTCGATGCACTGCACAGGGAGCGGTGGTAGTAAAGTATTTCTAAGCTGTTTAGACCAGCTCTTGTTCTTAGTCACTGATTGTAGAATGTGAAATAACCAGTAAACATTTCTTCCCAGCTTTCTAAGCCGAAGGTGACCTCTTTATCTGGATCAGGATTAGACGGGTTTGATAGCGAGTTGTCAAAGGCGCCAATCACTCTCAGTGTGCTACCAGCGGCTACGGGCTCTGCCTCATCTAATAAGTAGTCGGGTTGCCACCCATAGTTGTAAGAAGGAACGCTGAATAACTCTCGAGTTAGCCCTTCGGGGGTTTCTACAACAAACTTCATGCGCTTGCCGCGAAAATTCATTCTGGCGCGCACTCCTGTGACAACAATACCTTGCTCGACCTGCTGCTCTGCCTGAAGCTCAAAATCGTTAGCATTTGGCGGCAGCAGGAAGCGGCTTGCGACAGCATACGTCAGCCTTTCTTTTAGATTCGGCTCATCACTGAAATACAATCCGAATTGCGTTTCGTCAACCGCAGACTGACCGTTAGTCACATAGTGAAACTGCATCGATAGCTTGTGCCCTTGCGGAACTAACACACCGGTTCCCTCATCGAATTCGATAGCGTTGGTCTTTCCTGGTAGGTAGCTGCCAACGAAGCGGCGCGTGACAGACTCGCTTATCCGCTCGTCTCCCCAGAAGTCTTCGTCCGGCGCTGTAACGAACGTCACCAAGTGGTGCAACACAGATTCTTCGCCTGCAATGTATTGAATAGCGCGCAGCCATTTGTCCTCGGTAAAGGGCAGCTCGACATCATCATAGACATAGTCCATAACGCCGGTTGAGGGAATCTCGTTCCTTGAACCGGTCACAATGAAGTCCGGCTCGCCATAAACCCATTCGGAACGCTCTTGTGCAGAGAACACCTCTAAGGGGTCTACCTCGCTGTCACCCCTTGGCGCGCGGTTGTTAATCCAATGCACAAGCGTCTGAACATCATTGGGATCGAGATAGCGCGCAGATTCGGAGTGACCAATATAGGGATCGACCTGTGTGGGCGGCATGCGTTTATTTAAGAGCACTTCCTTAATCATCGGTGACCAGCCAAGAACCATGATGTAGCTATCCAGAGCAAAGGGGCCTACTCCGCCCTGGCGATGGCAATCGGCACAATTCTCTATGATGATAGGAGCGATTTCGCTGGCAAAGTCTGGTGGCGACTCACTGTGTAGCGCTTTCATTGGGTAGTCGATGGCGCAGCCTGCTCCGGATTGCCGGATCGTGTCGCTTACACCCTCGCCTGCGATCGAGGTAAGGACCGATTCGAGATCTTTCGATGGCTGGCCCTTGTAAAAAAGCGAGAGACGCTCGGGGTTAAGCACCAGCACGTCCCCGGCATTTTCAATATTCAGTGTTTCCGAGACCAATTGGCCGTCATCTTCTAGTATAGGTAGCTTAGTACCTAATTCAAAAAGCTCGGGTCGGTCCAGGTCTTGGGAGTCGATTAGGAGAAATTCGAAATCGCTTCCAGCGTATTCAAGAGCAATATCCTTGAAGTTATCTACTAGTGCGTCCATCGTCGCACACTTATCAGAGTAAGCCATGAGCACCAGCGCCTTGCGATGCTGATAGCGGCTTAATTGATGGAATGTGCCTGCGTTGTCGAGCAGCGCAAAGTCGCCTACGCGATCTAGAGCTGCTGGGGCGAGGGTCGCAAAAACACTGAGTAATAACCCACTAATAAGCTGTAGCAAATACCTACGGCACTTGCTACCAAAGGGAATCACATTGCTACTGGCTGACTGTTTGCGCTTCAATTCCACGACTTAAGTTTCCTAAATTTGGACTGGCCAGATGGGATAACCAATAGGCCGCTCAGAGGCGGTTTGAGGCCCAACCATCTGCACGGCTGAATGTTACTAAAATTGCTGCGCGAATCCTCTCATACTCTGGACAATACTGACAATTGCGCAGCTTGTTACATTTTGTTTAAAACAATCCCTCTAGAGCGCGGGTTCTCGGCGGTTGCAAACTAGACTCCAAGTACAATGACGTTTATCCTAGCGTCCTTGTTTGGATGGATTTAATAGTTTGGCATTAATTACTCTATTCACTCTGGCAGATTAACAATAAAGTAAGACAGAATAATTGAACCTGATCTTTGGAGATAACATCGATGCGACAGTATCAAAACCCCTTTGCGCTAATAGCCTTTGCTCTTGCGGCAGTCTTTAGCCTCCAGGCACAAGCCCAATCTGCAGACAATGGCCGTTTCTTGAGCCTTGCGCCACCTACTGGCCTACCCATCATACCCGTCATGGAAGGATGGATTTCTAACCCAGACGGTACAGCGAGCTTTTCCTTTGGCTTCATTAACCGAAACGATGTGCCAGTTGATATCCCTGTAGGATCGGCGAACTACATAGAGCCTGCCAAATACAGCGGCATGCAGCCCACACATTTCCCGGCAGGGCGCTCAACGGGCATGTTCACGGTTACTGTTCCTGAATCTGAAGCCGGCGATGACATCTGGTGGCATATCAAGACTGGTAACGAAGAAGCCTTGAAAGTCCCTGGACGATACGGCATAGGGGCATACGAGCTAGACTTCATCCTTCCGCGTCCGCAAGGCGCCATGCAGCCACTCGCCGGTTTCGGTGAAGACGGCCAAAGATCAGCGGGTCTTTTCGCTCAGGTGGGTGAACATCAAGGCACCGTTGCGGTGGGTGAACCGGTGATTCTTTCAGTCAATGTCGAAGATATCTCGGAACGAGATTCTACTGACCCACGCTTCCTAGAGCCGATTGCAATAGGCGTTGCGTTCAGCAAGTATCAGGGCCCTGGCACGGTGGAATTTGCACATCATGAGAGCACTGCTATCCCCGAGAACCCGTACAAGGAAGGTGACCGTAGATTCCGTTTCTTCCGTGAGATTACTCCTGGCCAAATTAAGGTAGAAGGCGGCAGTGGTGTAGCTAAAACAATCGCCACTTTCTCTGAGCCGGGTGAATACATGATTCACACCAAGGTAGACAACTTTGCCGGTCCAGACAGCTCGAACGGCGACCAGTGCTGCTGGACGAATATAGTTCAAAAAGTAACTGTAAGCCCGTAAGCCTCTGTTATTATTAGCTTTCTGGCCGGCTTTCGCGGCCGACCAGAAAGCAAACAAGGGTATTTCTTCGAGATTCCCGGCTGGAGGGGCGCTAGCGGCAACACTCAGCGAAAAAAACCTCCAAAATGTGTTTCAATTTGTTGCAATGATTCCCCGAAAATAGCCGTATTCGATGGACATTTGAGGGGCAGCGAATTAAAATTTTTGTCAGGTATTAATACAAGAATTCAATTAAAAATTTACTTTAGATCGATAACTCTCAATTTGAGGAGAAAAGCATGAAAACAGTACGCGTATTGACTGCTGCAGTAAGCGGCGTATTCCTCGCATTTGGCCTACAGGCTAGTGCTCAGGACGACGCAGTTACTTACAACAGTCACGTTGCTCAGATTATTAACGAGAATTGCGTTGTATGTCACACAGAAGGCGGCATTGGCCCTATGCAACTCTCTAGCTATGATCAGGTCCGTCCTTGGGCGCCATTGATCCAGCTTCGTGTTGCTAATCGCGAAATGCCTCCTTATGCATACGACCACGGTATCGGCATCCAGGACCTTCAAGGTGACTGGCGCTTAGAGCAGACAGAAATCGACACTATCGTAGCTTGGGTTAACCAAGGCTCACCAATGGGTGATGCGGACATCGTTGCACCAGTTGCTGACGTTAAAGATCCTAGCGAATGGAATTTTGCTGCCGCTTTAGGCCAGCCTAATCAAATCATTGCTTCTGTGCCCATTGATATCCCTGCAAACGGAAACGACCTTTGGCATAAGCACTATGTTGACACTGGCGTGACACAGGATCGCTGCATCAAAGCGGTTCAGGTTAAGCCACGTGGAGACGCCGCCGCGGTTGTTCATCACGCTAACTCTGACGTTGAATCGCAAGACGAGAACGGGGAGTGGCAGAAGTACGGTCAGCTTACGGAATACGCTATGGGCAAGTGGGGTGAACTAGTGCCTGAGGGTGTTTGCCGAACTATGCCTGCGAACTCACGCGTTGCTTGGGACATTCACATGTTTCCAGGTGGTGTTGGCGCAACGGCTCCAGGCACAATGATCAAAGACAACGTTGTTGAAATCGGCCTTTGGTTTCACGACGATGACTACATGACAGCTTCAGCGAAGACTCCTTACAAGCAGGATCTGAAACTGTATCGACTGACTGACGGCTACGAGAGCGGCGAGCTTATCGTTCCTCCTAATGGCTACACGATGACGCAGGGTTTTCATTCTTTTGATCACCCGGTTCGCATCGATAGCTTCCAGCCACACGGTCACTTGCGCATGAACGCAGCCTCTTTGGAAATTTTCTACCCAGAAACTGGCCGCACTGAGCAAATCAGCCAAGTCTCTAACTGGAGTGCCACATGGCACCACAGCCATCTATATGCAGAAGATGCTGCTCCTTTGCTTCCTGCAGGGGCGGTAATGGTAATCAAGCAGTGGTACGACAACACAGCCAATAACCCAAATAACCCTGATCCTGATCAGTGGGTTGTAGGCGGAAGCCGTACTGGCGACGAGATGTCTCATGCTTGGATCGCGGTTACTCACCTGGATGACGAAGGCTATGAAAATATCGTTGCAGATCGTAGAGAAAAAGAAGAGCGTTCACTAGCCGGTAACGACTAGTACCTAGCTAATTAGAATTGGGCTAACCTCTTCTAAGAAGTCCAAAAGGCCGGTTAATCTCGATTAACCGGCCTTTTTTATTGCCTGGATTCTCTCAATATAGTCGCTATTACTGCTTCATCCAGCCGCTAAAAAGAGGTAGACTCTACCCTGATTTATTGAAATCACAAGATTCATCTATCCAATAAATGGAATACTCGATCCTAATAGAATCGAGATTTCCCCTAAAGATCAAAAGGAGAGATTTATGAGTATTTCGAAAGGCTGGTTAGGCCTAGCAGCGCTTGCCGCAGCAGGGTTCCAAGTTTCGGCGCTGGCTCAGTCAGCTGCCGATCATGACGTCACCTACAACGGTGAAGTCGGAAAAATTCTCAATGAGAACTGCGTAGTCTGCCACCGCGAAGGTGGAATCGGACCCATGCAGCTTACAAATTACGATCAGGTTCGCCCTTGGGCACCACTGATCCAATTGCGAGTCGCGAATCGTGAAATGCCTCCGTATGCCTATGACCATGGCATCGGCATTCAGGACCTCGAAGGCGACTGGCGCTTAGAACAAGAAGAAATCGATACTATCGTAGCCTGGGTAAACCAGGGCTCGCCAATGGGCGATGCAGATATTGTTGTGGCTATGCCTGAGATGGCTGACCCTAGCGAATGGACTTTCGCTTCTCAGTTCGGTCAGCCGGACACCATCATTCCTTCCGTCTCAATCGACATTCCTGCCAATGGTAACGACTTGTGGAGCAATCACTACGTACCAAGCGGTATGACAGCAGATCGCTGCATCAAGGCGGTGCAGGTTAAGCCTAGAGGCGATGCCGCGGCCGTTGTTCATCATGCGAATTCATCCGTTGTGTTAGAGCAGCCAGACGGTACCTTAGAGCGACAGAGCATGCTCACTGAATATGCTATGGGCAAATGGGGCGAGATCGTTCCTGAAGGCGTATGTCGCACGCTGCCAAAAGACGCAATAGTTAGCTGGAGCATTCACATGTTCCCAGGTGGCGTTGGCGCGACAGCTCCGGGCACTATGATTGAGGATAACGTGGTTGAGATCGGCCTCTGGTTACACCCAGTAGGTTACGAGGAAGAAGCTAAATACAAGCAGGACTTAGCTCTTTATCAGATCAGCCCACAGGCAGACATTGTCATCCCACCGAATGGTTATTCCATGACACAGGGATTTCACTCCTTCGATCACCCGGTTCGTCTTGATAGCTTCCAGCCTCATGGCCACTTGCGTATGAATGCTGCCTCGCTGGAGATCTTCTATCCGGAGACTGGTCGCACTGAGCAGATTAGCCAAGTCTCAAAGTGGAGCGCTACATGGCACCACAGCCACATCTACAACGAAGACGTAGCGCCTTTGTTGCCTACTGGCGCGGTATTGGTATTGAAGCAGTGGTACGACAACACAGCTGACAATCCCAACAACCCCGATCCGGATATGTGGGTCATGGGCGGCAGCCGTACTGGCGATGAGATGACGCACGCTTGGCTAGCCATAACTCACCTAGATGACGAAGGCTTCGATCAGCTGGTTGCCGAGCGCAAAGAGAAAGAAGAACGTTCACTAGCCGGTAACGACTAGTAACAAAGCTTCACAAAAATAAAAAAGGCCGAGAGTTTACGCTCTCGGCCTTTTTTATTGATCTCAATTCTTATTGGCAGTAGATTTATCTTGCTACCTATTTATCCATCTACTTATCCAAATAATGAAAGTCCGCGGGACCGCCGCGACGCACCACAATCACTGCATCCTCTCCACCAACTGGCACGTCCCAGGAATGATTTAGTTTACCGGGAATGACGATATAACTACCAGTACTCACCGAGTGACTCTCCTCGCCCAGAACGATCGTCACAGTGCCCTGCACCACCACCACAAACTCGTCATGGGTGTGCCAATGCGTATCGAAGTGCGAGCCAGCTGGAAACTTCGCGTAGTAAGTTATGCCGCCCGTGGCCGAGTCGGTTCCCTGCCGCGCGGTTTGAACTCCCACGGGGGCACCATTGCCTCCGCCGGGTGGGCCCCACTGTATATCCGCAAGTGGAATCGCTACTGGGTCGTACTCGCTGGCCGTTGATTCTTCAGCTTGAAGTAGAGAGTTGATGATGAGTGTAGAGCTCAAAGCAAGGGCCAGATAAATTTTCTTAGTCACAGTGTTAGTCTCCAATCTTAGCAGGTAGTAAACATTAGAATTTTTTATTAAGTTCTTACAACGGTATCATGATATTAACTAATGGTATTCAAGTCTGCATTGACTAGCCTACTCTTGCCTACTCTTGCCTACTCTTGCCTACTCCTTCGAAGGCGACTATCGCCAAACAGTTGATTTCTTGCTCATACCAGGCACGATCGATTTCAGCGCTTCGAGCAAAAAGGTTCAGGCCTGTGTTGGGTAATGATGAAAGTGAAATTCTTTCTAAGCGAGTATCTAACGCGTTGAGTTCTAGTTTCTTACCTAAGCTTTCCCAAACTCACTTAACGCCAAGGTGAACCAATAAGGCTCAATTTCAAATGCTGCAGCCACTTCAAGAATCTGACTATGAGGTATATTGTTTCCTACGCTCGTTTCAGAACCGTGGACCCACTTGGTAATTGCTTGTCGCGAGATGCCAAGATGCTTGGCTAGGGTGGCGTTACTACTTAGCGAAGGGTTGATGCACGAGATATACAGCTTAGCTAGCTTCTTCGCAAGGTGGGGATGTTTCCCTGAGCGCACAAGTGCTCCTTCTGGACCTTTATTGGATTCTAGATGGTCATTTTACTTATTTGCTACGCACCCTGGCAATTAGGTAATATCTTCCTTAAAAGACTGTGAAATACTAAGATTTATTAGAAGTTATCCCGCAAATATGACGGATTCAAGGGCTATGACGGATTCAAGGACTATGATGAATTTGGATATTCGCCGGCCTAGATAAAATTTCTTACAACGCTAAATTCATGTTTATATACAGCTGTACTTTTTTGATTCTTATATACATGCTTGTAATCATTACGCTTTTTACACGCCAGACCAAGAATCGAGATTGCATTACATTGATTTTGGAAACCCAAAACCTTAAAAAAGTACATATCTGTGGCGAACTTAAGCTACACTTATTGATATATAGGAGTAGGCATATGCTTAGAACACAGCGTCAACGGGGGTTTACCCTGATTGAATTATTGATCGTTGTCGCGATTATTGGTGTGCTTGCCTCTGTGGCTCTGCCGGCTTATACGCTGTATCAAAACAGCGCGCGCTTCACTGAAGCCATACTGGCTATTGGTTCTAGCAGCTCTGCGATGGATGTTGCAGCTGCCACGGGCAGCGTGTCCGCTCTGACAGACTTCGATTCAGGCACAAATGGCCTTCCCAGCGCTCAAACTCTCGCGGTGGACGCGCATGGTATTAGCGTGACCGATGGTGTTATTACCATTGTCTGGAAGACTGATGGTACTAGCCTAAGTGGGGTGACCTATACGTTGACAGCTCAGGGTATTCTCCCACCTATTCAATGGGTTTCTGGCGGCACCTGTGTTGCCGCGGGCTACTGTTAGGCGTTTGCGCATCATCGGTTAGTTATCTCTGTTTTTCTAGCACTTCCCTTTCTACTACCGCACTTCTCTACCCAGATTGCGGCACATAAAAAATTTGCTTAAGCGTTCGTTTTAGCTCGCCACTACTGACCGACGATATTAATGTTTACCGGGGGCGCCTTATTGAAGAGCCCGCACATTAAAGCTGATGCTTACGCGATCTTCAGTACTCTGGTTGGGTTCAACACCGTGCTCTAACCAGCCAGGGAATATGTACATCCTACCTTCTTCTGGGCGCATACGAACCTCCTCAGCCGTAAAATCAGTTTGCTGTGTAATCGGGCAGGTAAACATTCTAGATGCAACGCGCGGGTCGCGAAAGTAGATACTGCCGCATTCTGGCGCCTTAAGGCTCACGTAATAGACACCACTGAAGTGACAGTTAGCGTGGTAATGGAGCTTATTGGAAGCCCCTGGTGGGCTGATATTTAGCCATGCTTGATGGTCTAAAATTCTGTTTGGCTTAAAGTGCTGAGATTCAGCGATACGTTGGCATGCTTGCATAATACGAAGATTAATATCTTTGAACTCCTCCAGGTTTTGAAGAATATTAGGGCTCTGCCAACCTTTTACATTGGTATTGTTAACGCCATTAGGGTCATTCCTTCTCATCTTATTGGCCAATTCCAATATTTTCCCGTTGAAGCTCACTCTGTCGTCGAACAGGGTGGTCCAGACGAGGCTGGGGAATAGTGCTTGAGTGTCGATTTCCAATGAAATGTCCTCTGCGTGGTTAGTTCGATGAATCTTGCTTTCAGAAAAGACTAACGAGATCTCTGAAGCGACTGACTCGAGGCGATTAAATTATAAAGAAAATGTAATGATTTAGCGATTTTGGAATCTCGCGCTTTTGCTCTAATACTCGATGAAAATTTTTGTAGGAGCAGATTGAAATCTCAATCTGCTAAACTGAACCCACCTCACATTGCACTTTCCTGTTTTTACGGCATAAAAAAAGGGGCTCTTAAAGAGCCCCTTTTACTTTATCTAGTCACGCAGGTGACCTTCAAAGTTGCCGCACTAGTCAAACGTGCGGTTTTACGATTGCTAGAAATCGTAGATGAAACGTGCATAGATGGAACGACCCATCGCAATCTGAAGACCACCGATTAAACCGGCAAATTCCGGTGAGCCCTGAGGTTTACGATCAAACAGATTACGTGAACCGACAGTAAACGCGCCTTCGCCGCCAAGCAGTTCTATGCCACGGTAAGTATAGGACGCATCCATCTGAGTCCACGCCTTGACACCCGTCTCAAAGATATCTTGGGGGCGCTGAAAGCCACCGAATGCATCTAGGTGAGCAAACGCAGGACCGTCATAGGGCAGATCGTCAACATAACGCGAGATAGTGTTCACGGAGTGCTTGCCCATGGTCCAGCCAATGTTCAGGTTGGCCTTCCACGCGGGCTGCTCTGGCACCGCACTAGTGTTAGCGTTGTACTCACCGGCACCGTCGAAGATCGGGGAAGAAGGATCGCCCTGATAATAGAAGTGATCGACGAACGTCGCTTGCAGGCCGAAACGGAAATTACCCCAATCATTGGTGCTAATGCTGTAGTTAGACGCAATATCGAAGGCTTCCACTTCCACCGTCTCTGCATTGATAGTACTGGTGTTGTTCACCTGTAGAATCGTGAAGATATCACCCGGGTCGCGAATGAAGTCTTTGTTCGACAGAGGGTTTGCAACCCAGGCACGTAGTTGAGCCTCAGTTGGCTGATTGCCCGGAAGGCCGTCGCCAGCAAAGCCAGTCGCGGTCTGGAAGTTTTGAAAATCCAGCTGCATCAGATCCTGACCGTTGATACCGACGATTCGATTCTCGAACTCCGTATGGTTCCACGTAACGGATAGGTCGAAATCACCGAATACAAGATCGAAACCGAGTTGCTGAGACGTTGAAGTCTCATTCGTCAGGTTCGGATTACCGCCGCCACAGGCAGTGGTAAAGGCAGAGAACGGCCCGAAGCGGTCAGTTACTGTGGACAGGCCACAGGTGACCGGATTGAATAAGCTTGTCAAGCTAGGCGCAATGAAGGCGTCGCCTTTAGTAGCACGCAGTGTCAACCAATCGGTTGGTGCATAAGAGAGACCGAATTTCGGGTCGGTGGACGACTGACCAGTACTGAATTCTTCCCGGCGTACTGCCATTTCGAGTTCCAGATTGGACAGCAGAGGAACCGACAGCTCCATAAAAAAGGCATCAACTTCACGACTACCGGAAGTGATCACTTCCTTCTCAGTACCACCGATCCACGTATCGCCAGCTAGCTCAACAGCGGATGGGGTATTGGTGAACTTATCGTCACGGAATTGGTAACCGACAGCTGCAGAGACAGGTCCGCCGGGTAGTTCGAAACCGAATAGAGGCACTTCGCCATTCAATACGATATCGATCACGTCCAGCGATTGTTTTGTCCATTCCCTATCACGAGCGGCTATATCATCCATAACCTGAATGGAGTTGTTGTCGTTCTGGTCCGTAACGAAGAAAGGGTTGTAACAAGCATCACGGTCGTTGACCACGTCACAGTTCAAACCCTGCTGCATCGCCGTAATGTCGTAGTTCTGGTTTGACATGAAGGTGAGGTCACGCTCATTACGCGAGAAGGACGCCATGCCTTCCCAGCCGTCGACGAAAGGCACAGTGAAGTCTGCCTGTGCGCTCCAGCGGCTAACGATATCCGTGTTGCCACTAATATTGTCCCTGTCCCGAGTATGACCGGATGAACGTGTGTGGGTCTTGTTGATGGGGCGCAGTGTACGAGGCTGTACGTCTTCGTGCAGCAGCACACCGTTGGGCACAATGCCAGCGACTAAGTAGTCTGGTGTGCCATCGTTGTTCATGTCCATAGTGCCGCGATCAGGAACGCCATCACCATTCGCGTCAAAGCCATAAAGCTGGTTACCATTGGCGTCGTTTGCGAAGAACGGGTTGCCTGGAATCTCACCACGTACCGCTGGAAGCTCACCGATGCGCGAGTTACCTGGATTAGAAGTAGAGGTGTAAGTTTGTTCTCTTAGGTAGGTGCGAAAGCCTTGGAGGCTCAGGGTTAGATCTTCGTCTACTTCCCAAGTGGCATTACCGTAGTACTGCGCTGACTGAAGAGGCTCGCGATAGCTTCGGTTGTCGCCGAAATCAAAGAAACAGCTGCTACCTAATAGATTGCCGGTAGGATTGGCAGTTACATTACGGGTATAGGCCGTTCTCTCAGAGCCTGGCGCACAACTAGGATCGGGCGCTCGAGCTCGCGCACCACCGGTATATGCACCATTCTCATCACGCGGTGGTACATACCAGTTACCAGGCGCGTTGGAAGACACAGTTAGACCGCTATTGGCAATGTCACTGCGTTCGTCCCAGCCTAGTCGTGTGTTAGATTTATGTTGCGCAGCTACTACGACGTCTATCTCGCCTACTTGGCCGCCCCACATCATCTGTACAGACTGCTCATCGTAGTCACCACCATCATCTTGCTCGGCGAAGGTGTCCATCTTGAAACCATCGTAAGACTTATAAGGAACGAAGTTGACCACGCCGGCCACAGCTTCACTTCCGTAAAGAGCGGCAGCACCGTCCGCTACGATATCCATGCGCTGAATCGCGATGGTTGGGATTAGCGCATTCACGTTCTGGTTGACCAGACGCTTGCCGTCCATAAGAGTCAGGGTCGAGCTAGCACCCAGACCGCGCAAGTCGACTGAGGTAGAGCGAGAATCAGTTCCTTGAATAGTGTTGGAAATTTGGGAAGATGCACCGCTTACGAAAGCAAGGTTCTTAATGACCTCACCGACGTTTAGAGTACCTTGAGCTTCCAAAGCTTCAGCGTCGAGTTGAACGATTGCAGACGCGCCGGTAAAGCCCTCTGATCGTCTAATATAGGAACCGGTAACGACCACTTCTTCTACGGTGTCCTCTTGAGCTATTGATTGGCTCGCCAGAGGCAGTAGTGAAAGTGAAATCGCCGCGCAGAGCAAGCTGCGCTTATGTGGGATTTTTCGTTGCATATTTCTCTCCATAAATTTGATTTGATTATTTTTATTAAAGCTCTAATTAAAACAAACACAATAGGTTGTACAAAGCTCAAATCTTCCGGAATGCCCTGCAAAACCCGTCTTTGCGATGCAGTCAATTTTTTATAAATTGATCTCTCACCACAACGTCGAACAATACGAAATCTTAACGACATTTTTAGTGTACCTATTTTGATAGTGCTTAAAAAGCCCTAATTTAAAGCTTTCCTGACTCATATCGGTGCTTTTCCGATAAATGTGGGACTCCGGAGTCCTTATTTTCGCCGAACTAGAGGAAGTAATTAATACACTGCCCGGTAGTAGAATAGAATTATTAAAAAATTATTATATATTACAATAACTTAGAGATTTTAGAGATTTTAGAGATTTTAGAGATTTTAGAGATTTTTAGAAGGGCTCGTCGCAACAAATTTTCGAGCGGACACTCGATCTAATTTTCAGCTTGCCCAAAAATTCTATTTATCTGATTTAAGAAAAATAGTAAGCCTGGTTTGCACTGAAACGAATGAAATACAGGCTTAATTCTCAAAAATACTGCTACACAAATTAAATTGGCAGCCTATAATCGACTTAGTTAGAAGCCACCTACGGTCTCCACCGCGGCGAAGAGGAATTTGCAATGAAGGCCTTACGATTCATCTGTGTATACACATTTTGCAGTGCACTTCTGCTAGCGATGGCATCCACATTAACGTTAGCCGCCGAAGGGCAGGTTGTCATGGAGGACCTGACGCGTTCACAGTTACGCGGCGAAATAAAAAAAATCGAAACCGAGTTCTACCAAGTATTCAATCGCAGCATTGAGGATGAGAATCTCGCTATAATCTGCTACGACTACATCCCTACCGGCTCTAACATCAAGGCCGAGGCCTGCGAGCCGCAGTTTGTAACCGATAAGCGCGGGAACAACGCCAACGACGCGCGTCTCGGATACGATTTATTGCTCACACCAACCGATCTGCAGAGCGTCCTAGCCGCTGAGTACAATGCGTTAAATGCCGCTATGTCCGAACTCTCTGCACAGAGCGAATATTTTCGGGAACTTAATAGTATTCTAAGCGCCTTGCGGGAAGAGCTAGCAAGCAGATAGGGCTCTGCTTTCGTAGTAAAACACAGTCTACCGCGGCAATGATGCTGCCAACAAAAAGGCCAGAGGGGTCACCCTCTGGCCTTTTTGTTACCTGTTTTGACTTGCCTGTTTTGACTTGCCTGTTTTGACTTGCCTGTTTTGACTTGCCTGTTTTGACAGGCCTAGCTTAGCGGACGGAGTACTTAGTAAACGCACCACCAGCTTGGGATAGTGAGTTTGGTCCCTCTGCGGCGTAGACGTTGCCATCTGCATCAACAGCGATACCTTCTCCTGCCGTTCCTTGATAGACCCGATTGTCACGCTCAAATGGCTGAATGAAGCCCACGATTCGATCTTCATTCAGAGGTCCGATGCGCACACCGTTTCTCCAACCTACGTGACCTGTGGGACTAGACTCAGAATCGATCGCATAAACCATATCATCGGCAGTGATGAACAAGCCGCTGATGCGACCATACATATAGCGCGACTCTAAATAGTTACCCTCTTGGTCGAATATTTCGAGACGATGATTACCGCGGTCGGCAACCCACAGGCGACCTTGTGAATCAAACTCCATCGCGTGTGGCGTGCGAAATTCACCGTGTCTCACGCCAATGCTGCCCCATTCTTTAAGGCGCGTGCCGTCGGCAGAGAATTTAATGATTCTAGCCGTGCTGCCTTCTGCTAGGCCTTCTTCCATAGCCTGATCGCTGGTCATGCCCTGACCATTGTGACCATCAGAGACATAGATGCTCCCATCAGGCCCTACGATCACATCATTCGGCTGATTGAATTGATCTGGGCCACTGCCTGCCGAACCCGCTGTACCAAGACTCATCAGCAAGTCACCGTCAGCGCTGAACTGGTGTACTTGCTGGCCCTTGGTGCCATCTGAATTTGTCGCGAAGTCAGTTACCCAAACGCTGCCGTCAGCTGCAGCATGAATACCGTGGGGAGTCATCATGACGCCACCACCGAAATTCGCTAACACTGCGCCAGTATTGCGATCGAATTTAAATATTGGATCGACTGGATTCGTATCACAGTTGATTGGCGTACCGCCACCAAATGTGCCTGCGCCGCAGCGCTCATAAGCCCAGATATGTCCATCATTAGGATCGATGTCGATACCAGCCGTTGAACCCCAGTTTCTTCCAGCGGGCAAGTCGCCCCAATTCTGGGTAACGTTAGGTGCCGGGTTGGGCAAGCCATCGCCCGAGATAGGATTGCCGGCAGTTACGCAGCCGGTTAGCACCGCAGATACGCAAGCAAAAAGCGTAAATTTGGATAGTGGTGATACAGACGATGAAGTCATGGATGCTCCTTGGATATTTTGTTGTTAACTAAGAAGTACGGTGTAAGAGAATAAAAGCTATCACGCCCCAAGTCCACTCGTTGCGAGCCTGCAAAGGATAAAAGCAGGCTAATTAGAAGGGTGCAAGGTTAGGTCTTGAATTGCCTATCGAGCTAGGTTAGTAACCACCAACACACTCTTGATCCCCTCTTGTCATATTGCACTTATTTGGTGCGCTGAGCCGGAGCATGAGCAGGTTTGTGCCGTATAAACTGTTATTTTTACTGGCGCGGAACAGATAGACGGATCTTAAGGAAGAACGTGAGGCTAATGACTCGGTAGATGGCAAGGTATTCAAAGGATTGAACTGCCTGCTTACACGCCCCAGCTGACAAGCTGCATTCCACCCTAGGGCGACTAAGTTCGCGCCCCCTCTAAGTGACACTTCTTTGCACGCTTACGCTCAAGTACCCAGCTGCGCTAAAGCGTGTTCAGCTTAAGTAATGTCAGCGCGACAGTAAACGCCTGTTAGCGAGGATTTAGTCAATCGCCCAATAGGGTCTAGCTCGGCGGGCTTGCCACCTCTACCAAAATCTCATTGCGCCGCATGAAGGGTGGAACGAAGGGTGGGTTGTAGAAAGCAGTCTCGGATTCGCCAAGGATTTCAATGTTTTCCTCCAACAACGCTGCCATCAATCGTGATTCATACTTATCAAAATTCCGCGTAGTCCAACGACCCGAGTATCGAATTGCCGCCACTAATTTCTCGGGCACTGTACGAATTTCAATCCTTTCATCCTCGGGCATTGGTGCATCTGCGATAGAATAACTAGACGGGAGCATAAAGCCGACTTTCCATCCCGATTTTTTTGTCAAAGGTTCAGCCTGATTGAAACGCACATCTTCAGCTTGAAGTTTGCTCTGCTGCACTGGCGCTGTCATCGCAATCTTTTCCTCACCATTATTGTCGCCGGTAATGTACTTGAAAAGCCGTCTGAAGCCTTCACTTGAGGCATCCTTCCAACTTTCTAAACCGATGATTTCAGTCTCTGCAACTATGAATGACTGATAGAGGCGATACTCTACAGCGCCATCAACAAAAACTACCTTATACTCAGGTTTTTCGATCGCCGCCGAGAAAGAACTAAAAGCGATTACCGATACAAGTAGCGCACTTGTGAGTAGAATTTTCATGTCAGGATTCCAAATGGGTTTTTTATTTTGATTAGCTACACTATTACGTCGCTTCGAGCAATCTAGTTCAACTACTTCTCACTCTTTCCGGCAAATCAATTTATATTTATTTACAGTGATCCGAAGGCGATTTTAATTCGTTGCTGTGGATTCTATCAATCTAATTTACCATTTTCCTGGAGCCGTTATGAACATTTTTAAAAGAAACCTTCTTGCAATTATTGCAGTTCTGCCCCTCACGCTAGCAAGTGTTAGCGCCAAGGCGGACGACATAGTTGAAACAGCAATTGCCGCCGGACAATTCTCGACACTAGTTGCTGCAGTGCAAGCTGCCGGCCTCGTCGAGACACTAAAAAGCGAAGGTCCTTTCACTGTCTTTGCACCCACGGATGCAGCATTCGCCGCATTGCCCGAGGGAACTGTAGAAAATTTACTAAAGCCTGAGAACAAAGATCAGCTAGTGGCCGTGCTGACGTATCATGTAGTAGCCGGAAAAGTCATGTCTGGCGATATAGCTGGAAAAACTATGGAAGTCGCCAGCGTGCAGGGTAGTGCAATAAGTGTGAATGCAATGAATGGTGTCATGGTCGACAACGCGCACGTTGTGACGGCAGATATTGAAACCAGCAACGGCGTGATTCATGTTATTGATGCGGTGATTTTACCGGAATAATTTGTGTATCCTATGATGTAACCTTTGAGGCTGACCTTGTCAGCCTTTTTTTTACTTGTCTTCTCGTTCTGTAACGCCAGCTAAGCCTTCATCTTGATCGAACGATTATGCCAGAGCTCAGTGAGTTCGAATAGAAAATTAGGCGCCTCTAGAACCGCGACCCCCTACTCGACCCCCTCATAAGCAAATGGCTTGTCTTTCGTAGCGCTGTCTCGAATCGCTGCTAAGCTCAGCAACTTAAATCCGCTCACACCTTGATAAAAAGCCGACACAGTGTCGAGGTCTTTAACCGATAAGCGCAAGGGTAACGGGAGAGTCATAAGTTGTCGCTTCAGGATCAAGCTCAATCGCACTGCTATTCCCAGGGTGAATTACTTATCGATGGGCTGTTCAGATGAAGACCGGCTAAAGCCCGGGTAACCGGGCCTCGGGCCTGATAACTCAGAACAAACACTCGCGGAATAGGACGAAATATCAGCACGATTGTGCTGAATGACGGCGCTACAGAGTTAACAGAATACCTAAACAAGCTGCTTGTATTGCCAAGTGTTCATTGACTCGGCTACGGCATTCTCTCCCTCGGAGCAACCGTGCCAATGACGACCGGTTACTCAGTTATTGATAACGAAATTCTAGGAGAACGCCTTACACGCAATTCAATTACGGCCTAACCCGAACATACTTTTCAAAGCGCTGACGGCCCACCTGCCCCGCATAGATACTGCCCTCAGCATCCGTTGCCAAGAACTCTATGCCGCTGCCGTTTTGCAACTCATAGTCGGGAATGAAGTCGGTGATCCAGCTGGTCTTCGCATCACCGATACGAATGCCCCGTTGCCAACCAGGATTCCACTGCTCGCCCGACATCCCATCGGCGACGTATATCTTGTCGTTAGCATCGATCCAGATGCCGCTCGGTCTACCGAATTGCGTCCATATAGAGAGAAGCTCTCCCTGCTGATCGAATATCTGTAGACGATTGTTGCCGCGGTCGGCAACGAAAAGCCTGCCCTGGGAATCCATCTTCAAATCATGTGGATCATTAAACCTGCTAACTTCGCGACTCAGGGAGTCGATGCCTCCTCCGAGTTGTAGCAGCAACTCTCCGCCGGCAGAAAATTTAAGCACACGATTGTTACCACCGCGATGTCCATCGGCGACCCAAACATCGCCATTAGGTGCCACCTGCACAGCCGAAGGACCATTAAAATGCGCCGCGTCATCGCCTGCTACGCCTGCTACGCCCAAACGCAGCAATACCTCGCCGTCTTGATTTAGTTTTAGCACCTGATGCCCCATTCCTAGAGCAAAGCCAGCTGTGCCTCTTGCATCACCGCGCGGCGCGCCTTCGGTTACCCAGAGGTTTCCTTCACTGTCGAGATCGAAGCCATGTGGCCAAGCGAACAATCCCGCACCAATGCTCTTAACTACCCTCCCCTGCTTGTCGAGCTTGTGAATAGGTGGGAGGTCAGAGCCAGCGCACTGGTTCGCGCTGCAGCGCTCGACGATCCACATATGCTCACCATCGGGGTCGGGGTGGACTCCAGTGACTACACCCATCTCTCGCCCATCAGGCAGTTCGCCCCAGTGATAGATCACCTGATAAGGGTTGTCGGATACGGCTTGCGCTAACGAATGAACAGGAAAAAGCAGCGTTAAGATCGAAAGAGAAAAGGCATACAGCAAGTCTATTCTTACGCGAGTCAGTGAAGTTTTTGAGCGCATGGTGTGGTCCGTGTAATTGACTTAAATCGATGCCGGCAACGACAGTACGAATGCACGACAGCCTAAAGTCAATATAACGGAAAACACCAAAGGAATCACTACGCCGCTGTATAGCAAATGATTTAGTAAGCTAGAAACGAGTCTGCAACGCTTAGCTGCCTAGCCTGCCCTACTGCCCAGAACCGACAAAAATTTCTTGCCAATTAAGCACACGGTCATGGCCGCGGTAGGAACCGAATTCTATGATGCCGCGAGGATTGTCATCGTAGTTCGCTCCTTCTGGTTCTTCATCGTACATATCGCCTGCGACTTCGCCCGCACCGCCACGCCAATCGTATTGGAGAAAAGGTAATGAAATTAACGAAAGATCGGGCTCGACAAGAACCCGCCCTGTCTCTTCGTTAAGCGGAGCCGTTGTAAAGAACGGACGGTCTGTATCGTTATCCTCGTCGTCGTCGCCATCAGCCAGTCTAGCGGTTCGTCCCTGAAAGACTGTCACTGTCGCAGCAATACCGTTCTCTATTACTGTGTCGCCAGCCTCGAAAGTGTCGGGCCCGCCGAAGTCTTCATAGGAATCCGCCACGAAATCTAGCTCAGCGGCTGGAAAAGTCAGACCAATAGCAGTACAACTATCGGCGTCGTTCACTACGAAGTTGGCTCCGTCGTAGTACTCAATAACTATGCCGATATCTAGATCTTCAAATTCCGAACCGTAGGCATTCTCCACAAGCAACCTGCCGTAACGGAACTCATGAGAGCCAATCTCTGCGTATTGCCAAGGCCCTACAAGGGGATCAACATCCGGTGAACCATCATCCAAATCGACATCGAAGACATCTAATAAAACATCGTTGGCGGCGTTGAGATCATCGACAGCAGAATCATTGACGTTATTGTCATTAGGGTTGAAAGAGATTTTGACGTTGGTGAGTGGCGCATCCTCACCATCAACTAGCCGCGCGACATTCATATCACCATTAAGCCTTAGAACACCCAGCTCCCATTTATCAACTTGGTTCTGATCGAAGTTTGTCGGCACGGAAGTATTGACAAGCCTAGCCGTAAGATCGGTGTCCGAGGAGTTCTCGACATCTACTATAGCGCGGATATCGAGCTCGGCGAAACTCTTTAACTTCGCGAAATCATCGAAGTAATTCTGTGTTGTAATTCCTTGGAAATTCTTCGCCTCAATCTCGATCATGACATAGAAATCCTCACCCATATAAGTGAACGAAGAAGCCGGCGCACAGACCATGGATTGGTTTGTACGGGGCCCGAAGCTGCTATTAATCAGCTCGAAATTGTTGGGATAGATACGTCCTACATTGCGCGTTCCACCGGCCACACCCTCGATAGCTAGGTAATTATTGAAATCGGAATCAAAATAATTGATAGCTCGTCTATTAATATTGTCATCGACAAGTTCGGCGGCGAGATCGAAAATGCCCACCTCACTGATGCCAACCAATTGAGGCCCGCTCACACCACTGCCAAAGGCCTGAAATATGTCACTGGACCCGTCTACGGTGACCATACTACCCGTCACTCCGCCGGGCACACCCGGGTTAGCTGCGCCAGAGCTAGTTGGATCATTTATAATCACACTGATCTCGACAGTGTTGTTATCCACGGCTTCATCACCAAAATTGGTCGCAACTATATTGTTGGATAAATCGGCTTCAAAATCGGGTATACCATCGTTTCCAGGCGATCCATTCACAAGTTCTACATCATCCCCCTGCTCCCAAAGCACCGCCGAGACTGTTGCATTGAATCCTACGCCCGCTCGTGCAAAGGCAGGGCCATCTGCATCGACCGCCAGAGACGACACGCCGCCAAAGCCTCCTCTATCGTCGGTGAAATCGATATCGAAGCCGAAAGGTCTTACAATAAACGTCCCGCTAGCGCCATTGATGGTATCTCCAGACAAAGTGCCAGCGATATCATTATCAAGTGGTATCTCATATTCCGCATGAAGCGATATCTTGCCCGAATTAGGGTACATAAAGTTAAGAGACGCACCTATATTCTGTTCAGGTTGCGGCACCGTACCTATCGCCGATCCCAGATCTGAAAACTGTAGAGTTAAATCAGTAGCGGTAACTTGCTGCTCAGGATTTGCTGTAGGCGAGCTAAATACCGGCACATTCTGTGCAACTGCATTCGAATCAACAATCGTCATGACAGAGGAGGCACCCGCATCGCAACCCATCGGGTCGATACACAGCCCTGCCAACGTTACCGTTACGGTGTCGCCATCATCCACCAGGGACTCACAAGCAGCAGCGGCATTCTCCCCAGCTATCGGCAGAGTGGAGCGCACGATTTGTAGTGTCACGTTGCCCGATGCTGGCGCCGTCAGTGATGGCTTCCCCGCTATTTGAAACGGCAGTGTCGTGCTCAAGTTGCCCGAGTCCTGATCATAAAAAACGATTCCGGCCTCTGAAAAGGTGGATTCGGGATCATGATCCACGACTTGCTGTTCGGTCCGTATTCCATCGCTCACGTTGATGCTTACCGCAGCACCGTCGCCAGCAGGATCGGTGTAGTTAAATTGCAGTTGAATCGACGTTTCAGCACCGCCGGTAAGCTCGTAGGTTCCCTGCCCGTCTGTCAGCGTATTGGTATCGGCAAGGGTTCCACTGCCTACCGTGTTTACCCATGAGCCCGAACCGTTACTGGTTGTCAACGTTAGAAGCGTACCATCCGGTATAGGCACGTCGTTGTGGCCAAAGTCGTGCCCGGTGACAGTGACGTTAGAGGTTACACACGCAAGACCTGTCGCTGGAATATCAATATGGTAGTGAGCTAAGCTAGCCGTGCTGCATGCGGTTGTACTCGTTGTAACCTGAAAATTATCAACCGTAAAAGTGCCCAACACATATCCTTGAGTAACCACCCAGCGTACATAGAGGTTGGGAGCTGCATTGTTGATTAGTATCTCAGTCGGGCCCGGGACGCCTACAGAAATGATATTCGCGCTTATGTCTATACTTTCAACAATATCGGAAACGCTTGTTCCATCCAAACTAGCGTAGGTTTGAACCGTTATGAAATTTGAGCCATCATTGGAAATTTGAAGTTCGACCTGATCGCCTCCCGCATTGACAGACTGAAATCCATAGTCGAACTTAATGAAGACAGGCTCGGTATAGGCAAAGGCTCCCAAGCCGGCGGAGCGCGTCATGCTAGGGTTGATCGATCCAGAAGCAGTATTGTTGTTAGATGTAAGGGTTAGTTTACCTGCACTCATGCGAATATTTCCGGTCGTCATGCCCGCACCAGAAGAGCCCAATGTGCCATTGAATGCATCAACCTCAGTCCAGTTGGTAGCCCATCCTGCGCTACCATCGCTGTTGTTTAAAGCAGCTACTGAAAAGTCATCGCGGTAATCCTCAGTTGTAGACACCAGATTGAACACAAAGGGATTGTCGGCGGTATCACCATCGACCGTGAAACCATTGGTTACAGTAAGGTTTACCGAATTTGCCATTACCGGGCTATCCGTAACATCCAATGTAAGAATGACTTCGCCGTCATCATCAGCAGAACCACCAGCACCATCATCGAAGAAGGTATAGAGCGCCTGACCATTGTCAGAACTGCCGCCATAGCTGTTATCTAGAACTCCCTGGCCGGTATCTAAGGCCCAGATGCCGTTTTCCGGCATCAAATCAGTACTGATAACAATGCTGCCGGTGTAGGACGTATCAAGATCGTGTGAAGTACCCAAATGTTTGCGAATTCGAATCCTCGCAGGCGTACAGGCATTACCTTGCGCTACTTCCGAAATCTCGTAGTGGCCTAGATGAGCAGGTTCGACGACATGCAGCGCATTCAAAGTAAGAACTGGGTCGGTAGTGTCGAATACACCAATAGGTATGCCGCCATTAAATAGCTTGGTTGATGTGGATCCAGTAGGCACAGGCGGTGTACCTGTCGTGACCTCTATCTCTGCCACATCGTCGCGACCGAAGATTACATTGTTATCACCAAGGACAGCTCCCTGTACTGCCGATGAAACGACAAAGGTATCGAGCACCATAGTGGCATCAGTCGGATCGATTCTCAGATAGGCGGCATCAACTTGCGCGTCCACGGCATCGAAAACGTTGTCGTCTTCAGCATCGAGGTAAATTGAGAAAGCTCCAAGAACAGGGTCGTAGAGCACAAGGTCGGAGTCACTCCAAGATACTGCGCCACCGTCACCGGCAGGACCCGCTGTAGAGAATATTATTTTCCCATCAGCAAGCACATAAACCGAATCGATATTGAGATCGATACCGTCGGCCACATCGGTTATCAACGCAGAACCATCGAAGAGCAAGACGGCCGTATTTCGAAGCTTGTCATAGACCACGATGTCATCTTTGTCGAACATCAAGCCGTTTGTACCAATTACATTAGTATTGTCATTGGCCGAGAGCACCAATTGCCCATTGGGTAGCAAATGAATAGCATTGGGATTTGATACGGCATATCCCGGAGTAGTCGCGCTATCGATAAACAATTCTGCAGAGTCTGTCAGCGGATCGTATAAAACAATATCGTCTTCAATGAAATTCGACAACAGTCCTCCGGCCGAACCGAGTGAAACATTGCCGAGCGCCGAAACTGAGAGTAAATATTTATCATTAGGTGCGGCAGGTAAAGCAGATATATTGTCCGTCGTTCCAAATGTATTGTTACCAGGCACGGTATCAAAATTGTAGGTGCCCGATGATACTTGTACCGTATTAGTTACTGTCGCTGGACTGGAACCAGTTACATCACCTACGATAGTTATAACAGACGTTTCTCCGATGTTTAAAGGTGTCATCAGGCCTACTGAATTATCGAAGGTACAAACTAATTGATCTGGCACGCCTGAAATCACAGCGCAGGTCCAAAAATCGCCGCTGGCACTGTCGAAATTCACACCGACCGGCTCAATATCAGTAATCGTCATTGCCGGTTGTGTAAGTCCAGCAACGATGTTGTCAGGGCCGTTATTAGTTACCGATATTGTGTAGAGAATCGAATCAACGCTACCTTCTTCCAAAATAGTTGTAACGGCTTTGACCACTGACAAATCAGTCTCAATGCCTTTTACATTGCTTGTGATGCTGTCCACATTGTTGTTGCTAGCAGTCTTATCTTCTAGATCGTTTATGTCCAGAGCCCCGCCAGCCAAATCATTTATATTGTCAAACTCCGGCGCCTCACAGTCACTCGTCGGTGTTGGCAAGACGCCGGTGCTTGCACCCACACAAGTACCGTCGGAATGCTGTACCCGAACAATCACCTTCGCATCATTATTTAAACTCGGGAAATTTGC
>Ga0307994_1000574_pt1 | contig 25641 bp, 25 predicted proteins | sample EllFjometagen261_FD_203171 | JGI IMG/M metagenome (GOLD analysis project Ga0307994, IMG submission 203171) | Marine microbial communities from Ellis Fjord, Antarctic Ocean - #261 | ecosystem: Environmental > Aquatic > Marine > Unclassified | place: Southern Ocean | collected 2014-11-02 | reverse complement strand
TTTGTAGGCCACCGAGATCTGATTTGCAGTCATCGTGTCCTTTCCGAAAAAAATCACCAGGCGACCACAAAAACAATCGATAAACGTAAATTCAGTGCCGTTCTCGTCTGTAATTTTGCCGTTTCTTTGACCAATTAGATACTGTTCCCAAACAACCATTAAAAATGGCTGCCGAACTACCGTTCCCAAAAGTGAACTCGTGTGAACGGGTGACGGTTATCGTGGATAAACGAGAGCCGCCGGCCATGTTCGAAACGCTCTCTTCGATACCCGGCATCAATGTGGTGTCTGCCGTTCTTAATATTGGAGATTTTGCGATATACGACAAGGATGGGACGCCGCGCGTGGCGGTGGAAAGGAAAAGTTGGTCAGATCTGCGCGCCAGCTTCACAGACAAGCGGTCGAACGATCAGGGAATACGTATGGCGGCGGGCTGTCAACAAGCGGACGTGCGGCAGCTGTACGTCATCGAGCACGCCAAGATAGCCGGATGGGAGAGCGAGCCCACAGGCATCAGCGACAAGCTGCTCGACTGCTCAGTCAACCGCCTTATTGCCGGCGGCGTCGGCGTGCTGCGGACGGCCGACAAGAAGCATACGTGCGACGTGATAGGCTGGCTCGCCAAGCGCGTCGGCGAGGGCAAGCTGGGCGGGTTTCACGCGGACGGGGTTGTGGCCACCAAGGGGACGACCAACGAGATCTCTTTCCGGAAAAGCGGGAACTTGAGCAAGGAGAAAATATTTTGGAACATGCTGCAGTGCTCGAACGGCATTTCTCTTGCAAAGGCCAAGCAGATCTCGGGCGTTTGGCCGACGGCGGCCAGGCTCGCGGCGGCCTACAACGAGCAGCCAAGTCGAAAGCGGAAAGAGGCCATGGTCTCCGACAAAAAGCTCAAAGGCATCGGCCCGACGCTCTCGAAGCGTCTGTGCGCAGTCTTTGCGGACGAGGACCAGTCGTAGATTTAAGGATCTTCGTTTTTTTTTGCGAGAAAAAATGTAACCTATATAACGAATTTACAAAAAAAAAACAAGCACGAATATGTCGATCTGTATGCACGGTTCCGAATTCGGTAAGCTTAAGAAACAAGTAGAGTCAGGGAAGCTGGCTGATCTGAAAATTGATTTTACGAGATTTGTGAAGAAAGACGAGCCCGGATTCGATGTGCTCTTCCCCCGCAGCGGCGAGCCGCGGGCTATGCAGAAGTTGTGCAAGGACACAATGGAGCTGAAGTACCTGCGAGAAGACATTATGGAAAATGAAAATCCCAACCAGTGGATCATCGTGGCGCATGTTAGGCGCAAAAACAAAGCAAAGGGGAACTCGGTCTGCCCCAAGCCCGAGTTCAGTCAGCCCATCGCATTCGCCATCGTTTCGCGACCGGACGACCCCGCGCGGTTCGACAAGGAGGAGGACAAAAATACCCTGTACGTCGATCTCGTGTGCGCCGGCATTTCCGGACAGGGGCTGGGGAAGCGGTTGCTGGAAAAAATTGTTGAGTTTGGCAAAGCGAACGGGTTCGACCGAGTGGTGCTCGACTCGGTGAACACGGCCGTCAAAATTTACAAGAAAAATGGGTACGAGCTCACCGGCGAGATGATTGCGAATAACGATTACGATGAAGGCGGCGCTGTGGCGAAGGAGTTCACCCCGCTAGCGGAAATGATGCTGAACCTAAAGCTGTAGAGTATACCGGACCACGGTTTGGACAAAGAAATTATATAACCCGCCGGTTTTTTTGGTATCTAAATATGAAGAGAACCTGGCAGGAAGCACAGAAGCGCCAGGTGGCAGCAAGGAACGGCTGGCGCTGCGGCAGCTGCTCCGAGCTGCTGCCAAGCACCTTTGAGGTGGACCACGTGACGCCTCTCGCGGACGGGGGGTCCGACTGCATAGTCACAAACAGCTGCGCGCTATGCTGTGGGTGCCACCGACAAAAAACACAGGATGAGCGCATCGCGCGAGTCAAGCGCCGGCGGGAAGACGCCCTCGCTGCACACGAAAAGGCTCGCCGCGAGTTGGAGTCGACCGTGCGCGCCGAGTACGCAAACTCGATTGTGCAAGTCAGACGGGGGGTGAGCAAGTGCGAACTCTGTGGAGAAACCTTCTACAATATTTTTCCTCACGGAGAGTGCGGGGCGCTCCGGCGCGCCGTTCGAAGGCGGGTGGACGCCGCGTTGGGGGAGACGGTTGCGCCACAGGATAATTCTAGAGCGCATACATTTGACAGGTTTATGTGTGTGGTATAATAGTTATGTAAAATCTATTACGAGCTCTCGTGTTTCAATTTATGTTCCTTGAGGAACAAGATATACTTGTCCATGTGGTCCTGCGCTTTTTTGAGCTGGCCTGCTTTAGTCTGCATTTCTCCTGCCGACACCATTGTTCCTTTCAGGTCCACGTCGCAAGACTTGGTGTACTCGACCAATTGAAGTTTATTTTCGTACATAGTGTTCAGCATCTGCTGGATAGTGACGTGGCGGGTTGCGCCCGCAACTACCGGCCCTTTGTCCTCCTCCTCGTTTGCCACGTCATCCTCGTCATCCTCGTCCGCCTCGTTTGCCCATGCCGTTCTTTTCATTAGATGTCTGGGTAGTATACGCCAGTTTATTGCCTTCATTGCGCGCAGAAGCTGGGGCGACTGCGCCGCGGCGTCGGACTTCGGGTGCCACTTCGTCACGTATGTGTTGCTCTTGTAAAAATTTTCCATGAAATCGGTGTTATCGCTGAGCGCCTTGACAATCTCCGACGACTCGACGTCCTTGATTCGATCTTCGCCGATCTCGCTGGTCAGCATCTTAAAAATATCTTTGTCTGGATCCACTTCGCTGCGGTCATGCAGAAGAAGGTCGTAGAAGAAAGCGTTGCCCTTTGTGCGCATGATTCGCCCCAGCTTCTGCACCGGATAGATCTGCGCCCTATCCGACTTCAAAATGGATTCGAAGTTGATGCCAACGCTCGCGCCCGGCAAGTCGACCCCTTCAATGCCGAGTTTTCCCAAAAGAAGCACATCAATGAGCCCTTTTTTGAAGGCGGTGAACAAGAGCGTGCGCTCTTTGGGGTTGATTTCGCCTTCGATGTATGGCCATCTGAAGATGGTGGCGAGCGCGCGCAGGACGTTCGTGTGCTCCGCGAACACAATAATCTGATGGTTGCAGTACTGGTGGTAGCGCACAATCAGGTCGAGGACCTCCAGACGGCACGGCTCGATGCAGTCCAGGTTCGTGGATCTCGGCTTCGGTCTCCACTTTTCGGGTTCAGGTGTCATTTTGACGCGGAAGTACAACGGCGTCCTGATGTCTTGTTGTTCGATGAGGTGATTCATCGGCATCCTGTACACTGTCTTAAACAGCTCGATGAGTGTGCTTCGCGATCCGAGAGGCGGCACTGTTGCGGTAAGCCCGACGAAGATGCGGTTGGCTTGATCTCGATCATGCTCCGACAAAAGTTGCGTAATAATGGGCGCGCTTTTTACCGAGGCGTCGCTGTGCACCTCGTCAAATAAAACGGCCCCCCACGCAGTTTCGTGGATCAATCTTCGATTGGCCTCTGAGTTCAAATTCTCATCTTTGTTCGAGTTGAGGTTGGGGATTGCTATCGTCCGCATACGCTCCCGCGAAACAATCACGACGCCCCCGATGTCAGCGGTATCTTTTATTTTGTCCGAGTTCTTGCCGTCCATGATTCTGACGCCCTTGTTGATACGATTCGTGCGGCCCGGCTCTCTGCCTTTCTTGGAGTTGTTGGTCAGAAACAGGACTATGCGCTCGTACATCTGTTCGGTGAGCCCCGCGCGCGTGACGATGAGAATCGGCCTTGGTTCGTTATCTTTCTTTGTCGTCTGAATCATATGAATAATTCCCAGGATGATGATGGTTTTGCCGGACCCCGTCGGCCATTGCAGAATGCACCTCCTGTGTTCCTTGACCAGCTGGACAGCATACACTTGGTGCGGCCGCAGCTCCAATTCGGAATGAGCAGGCGAAATACGAAGCCCGTAATCTTTTATCCACGCGATCTCCTCGTTCACAACCTCTGTGCTTGCAGACGCAACGGTAGGAGCTGGCTGCGCGGGGGTGGCTTCTTCTTCTTCTTCCGCAAGTATATCCGTTTCTCTTCCGAATATCCGGTTCCTTTTAGCAGCGTTTAAATTACCGAAAAAACTCATTTCTGGTGCCTGAGAGGCGACAGACGCAGACTGATTGTGCGTGCTTGTATAAATACTTCGTCCTGAGGGACATTTCATATCGATGGGGCGGAAGGACATTTTATATTGATATTGGATATTGGGTGTGTATCGATAAAAATACTGCGTGGCAAACTGTGGTCTGTGCATATCGCCCGGTCCCTGCGTACGAATGGCAACCTCAGCTGAGAGCGCATCTGCGGCGGCGTACGTCTCCGCTGGCACCTCCCCGGGGTTCGACGCGCACAAGCTCTTCAACACATGGCTGTTCGAGCGTGAGCCGAGCATCAACACGCTCTTCGACCACAAGCAGCTCGGCTGCCGGGCATCGGGGCATCGGGGCGTGCGGCGGCCGATCTTGCTTCACGTCGGGAGTGGCCGCCAGGGCGACGCTGAGCCGGGGCCGGAGACATGGGGCGAGCCGGCTGTCCAGACGGCCGCCTTTGTTTTCCATGGCCGGCTCGACCTGCAGCACGTGACTGAAAAGCTGAAACAGCGACCCATGGACCGTCTGAGGGCGATGGCGATCAGGCTCCAGGGGAAAGTTGAGAAGGGCCTGAAGGCCGCGGTGACGGACGCGGAGATACTGCAGCTCATCATCAACCATCCGACGACCGCCGTGGCGCACGACCTGCCGCCCTGCAAAAACAACGCCCGCAAGAACAACGCCAAATTTTACATGCTGATGTCCGCCTGGCAGCTGATGGCCGCTTGGGGTGTGCCGTTTGAGCGTCGGCGTGAGCACGGGCTGGCCGAGATGAAAGACGGGGCTGTATTGAGTCCGAACAGGCGGACGCCAGCGGATCTGCAGGACGCCAGAAGTGGGGCGATGCGCGGGCGGTGGCCCACCTGCTCGGTGTACACGTTCCGGGAGAACACCGTCATCATGAATGTGGACGTTGACGCGGTGTATCTGATGACGGACGAGGAGCGCTCCGCCAACAAGCAGGCCATGGCGGCAACGGAGGCGTCCGAGCGGGTGCGGGCGCGGTTCGAGTGTCCCCGAGACGGCTGCCTGGCTCAGCTCCGGGACGCCATATTGGAGGCGTGGGCGCAGTGCCCGGAGACACAGCGCGCGTGCGCGGACCCCGTGGTTGGTGTCCACTCGAGCAGCGGGTACAAGCCGTCGTACCGCCTCTTTGTCGTCGGGCCCGTGTTTCGGACGTCGGGTGACGTGGGGCACTTTGTCGACCGGCATCTGATGCCCGTCGTGTCCAAGCTGGAATGGTTCCGCGAAGGGATCATCGACACCGGAAACTACAGCCCGAGCGGCATTGACCGCGCGCTCGGCATGGCCAAGGCTGAGACGGGCAAGATGCGCGTGATGAGTCCAGAGCCGATGCGCGACATTTCGCCCGTCGCCTACGCGCTGTACAGCGCCTGCCCAAACAGGTACGTCGCGATCTGCGCGAGCCTCATCTACTCGGCGAGTCACGTCGCCGAGGGCTGCTCCCCGATCCAGCTGGTGCGCAAGAATGCCAAAAGCGACATAAAGAAGCGCACCCGGCAAATGGACGGCGGGCGAGACGCAGGAGGGCCGGCCTACAAAAAGGTTGACACCGACAACAACTACAGGGCCTGCTCGCCGGCCGCCGCGCAGCTCGCCGACAAGATTGTCGGATCGACGCTCCGCCGGCTCGGGTATCGCAGCGAGTGGACCAGTGACCCGTCAAAGACGGAGCTCGTGCGCGCGTTTGGGGAAGACACGTGGACCCAAGTCCAGGTGCATCCCAACTACGAGGCCAACGAGCAGACCAACTTCTGTGTGCACCGCGAAGTCTGCGTCAATCCCATCCGGCAGCAGCGGGAGCTTAACCCAGCCGCAAGGAAGCACTCGCCCGCCGACCGCAGCGGCAAAATCACGTTCGTCATAGACCTCGCCAAGCGCACCCTCGGACAGTACTGCCACTCGTGCAGAGTCCAGTCCGGACTGTCTTTCCCTGACCACATGGCCCAGGGCTACGTGGCGCGTCTCGCCGAGTCGGAGGAGCTCGACGTGCTCGCGGCAAGCGTCCTGGACCCCGGTCGCGCCACCCCAACGGTTTCGGGACATTCGGCTCCCGAGGAAGGCGAAGGGAACGGAGGGAACGAAGACGAGTCGAAGCGAAGAGCTTGGGCGGCAGACGATAATCTCCCGCCCGCGGGCTGGGCGACGGGGTTCGGGCTCAAAGGACTACGTAACAAAGTAAAATAATATAATCTAGGCGATGTCCCATGATTTTCTTTTAAGAAAGCAGCAGTGTAGACTGTCGGCTTGTTAGGGCACCCCGCGGCAGATTGACTCCCCAGTTTGTCGACCCAGATACAACGAGCGGGTCTTCGTCCCCCCCGCCGAGTCGCCCGAGCAAATGCATCCTATCGGTGCAGCCGTCGTCTTTCGAGCTCTTCGCAGAGAAGGGTTCCTTGTCATTGAGGTACACGCGGGTGTTGTAGATTGAGACGCCAATGCTCGAAATCTGTCTCGCGCTGAATATGTAGATGTTTGTAAACGAAAAGAAAATCTGCACGAGATATGTGAAGGCCGAGTAGAGGTTGTAGCAGACGAGCGTGGCGTAGATTTTCAAATCCGACGAGGGGATCTCCGCTCTGGGCATGCTCGGATTGTTGACGTAGAACGACCGCCAACGCCCCGTCCGGCCGCGGATGTATCCGTCAAACAGTGTCTGAACCACGGTAAAGATGATGCCGAAAATGAACCGCTCTCTGGAGTTTATCACAAACCCAAAGCCTCCCCCGTTGGCGTCGTCCGGATCCAGCCACGGCTCGGTGTAGGACGGCGGCATCCATTTCACCAAAAAATAAACAGCCACCCCGGCGCTCACGGCCAGTGCGCTCACACAGCGCATGAACGGCGCGTCGCGCTTTTCCCGGCCGCTCATATTGATATCGATATTGATATCGATATTGATATCGATATCGCCACATCGATTGGATATAAATATACGCTGCCTTGTATATATAATAAAAAGTCCACTTTAACTGCCTTGCGTGCCCCCGTGCAGTCATGACCGAGCATGATATCGAAGAACTTCCCCAGCTAACAGCTGTTCAGGCGTTGGCATTGAGCAAAGTCGTCGAGTCGGCTGTACTTGATGAAAAGCCAACTTCAAAACCAGCAAGGAAAACAACACCAAAAAAAGACGTGGTGGAGTACATTCCCTATGAAGATGTAAATAAACTGCTTGGAAAAGCGCTTGACAAGCCTCCTCCCGATGGCGCGTACAGCCAAGCCGTCGCCCTCGATCAGGAAACGGTCAACTACTGCCGTGAACGAATTGTCGCAATGATGTGGCGCGTTGCGCTCCTCGTCTTTGCGCCGCTCCAGAATCTGGATATGGACACGAACAGTGGAGAAAAAGGCTTCTCCTACAACTACATCGAGACGATAGACAGCCTACGTAACGAAAAACGCATCTCCTGGAGCGCGCAGACACCCGAGAAGCAGGCTGGTCGACGCGGTCCGATCTGTTTCTACGTGCTCGCAACCATTCTCGGACTTCCGGAGACACACCGGAGGCGCTTCAAGAAAAACTATATTCGTCGCGCGACAGGGTGGGACGCGACTATCGGAGATCAGCTCGAAGGGACGCTGACCACGCTCTGGCGATACGGGTTTCTAGGCAAAGTGATTTCGAGCAGCAAAAAGGACTCGGTATCAGAAACCACGAGCTGGTTTTTGGACTTTGCTGGGTTCCACAACGTATTGCAGGCATGGCTGTCGCGGTCTGAGCAAAAATCAGTCAAAATCAGTCAATCTGTCATTGACGCCGACACCTCGTCGGGTGATAAGAAATTTATGAACCAGTGCCAGCGGAAGACATGCAAGTGGCCGCATACTGTTGAGAAGGTAAAGGAATTTGTGTCGGTTGAGATGCAAGCCGACGTCCGCGACGCAGCCCTGGTGCTTATTCCGCTGAAGCGACAGAAGATGGAGGACTTGGGCATCCGGGAATACTTGAAGACATTTGTTGCTGATTGCGACACAAACTTGAAAGCATATACCCCAGTTGACCCGCCGGAGGGTGTTACTGAACAACGCATTGGCAACCGGCACATGACAAAGGCGAGAGATCACTACGTCGATAAAGTACAGGAGAAGTTCGGGGAGGCGGAGGCTGCGGCAGTAAAAGAAGTCGTCGAGAAGCACCTGCACATGAATTGTCTCAACCCCGAGTGCTCGCCATGCTCGTTTGACGACACGCACACCTTCTGTGTCGCCCACGGACGGCTGGTCGTGTCACGGACATCTCCGTTGGCGACCCGCCCGACGTGCGGAGTCCGAGGCGAGAGCTTGGTCCTGGGCATAGCGAACACCGAATTCATGTACCGGGCAGCTTTCGCGGCCGGCAACTATCGCAGCAAGCAGGCGGACAACACGGACAACTTTGTGACAAACGGATTCCCTCAGGAAGACGATGCGTTGGAAATTGAAGGTATACTTACAAGATTCCTGGACGAACATATAAAGGATTTCAACACACTAATCACAGAGAAGCTGCCAGCGAAGGCGGAAGACACACTCCGCCAGATAGAAATTCGATAGAAGGGGCACATATAAATTACACAATCGATTGTACATGTACAATTAATTTTAATATAATTTCTAGTAGTCACCATGACGCTCGGCACGAGACGCAGCAAAGACGCGTCCAAGACTGCGTTTCTCATTTCCAAAATATCAGCAGACTGGCGTGTCGCCCGGGCTGCGCTCGCATTTGTGGGGTCACTGCAGACGGAAGACGAGCTTGAGTCCGGGCAGACGATCCACAGGAACGCGCGCGGGTTCTCGCAGCTCGATGCGAAGCGCGGAACGGAAATGCGCGCACGCATCGTGGCGCGTCAGCCCGTCAGCGAGCCGGAGTGCGAAGACCTGGCAGTGAAATACAGCGGGCAGGTGACCGAGTTTGCGGCCAAGGACGAGTTTGACGCGGTGCTCGCCGGCGTTGGCGTGGCTGGAGATGATGGCGCCGAGACGTCGAGCGAAAGTTCCGATCGGGATCCGGACTCCGTCACCACCAGCGACGGACATTTCCAGTTGAAGAGAAAGCGCAGCGGCGGACTGCGCGGGTTTGTTGTGCCGGACGACTACACGGACACCGAGGAGCCCGACGAGAAGGAAGCGGAGCGTTGCCCGGAAATTGTCGCGCACCGCGTGACCACGGAAGGGCGTCTCGAACTGCGCGTGCGGACGGCCAGCGGCCAGGGCTTCTGGGAATCGTTTGAGCAAGCCAACACTGCACCAGACGGCCCGGAAAAGCTAGACGCGTACTTGCGCGGTCATGGATTTGTGGTGTAGTGTATGATTTTATATCTCTACAGTTCGCGTTCTATAGCCGAATATGTATTGTTCCCGCCGTGAGCGCCGCCACGGCGTTACTTCTGGGCGGCGAAGACGGCTGCGTGCCCCTCCATGCCGCGGCACTCTGGGGCGGCATCGCCTCGAGCTCGCTGCCCCATATCCGCAGCACGTCGGCCGGGCTGATTCCGACCGCCCTAAGCTCCGGCGTGCCGACGCGCCACTCCGACCCCATGGCGGCCAAGGAGAGCTGCGAGAGGAGGCCCTCCGGGTCCTTCATCGCGCGTACGTGTCCCCACGAAAATCCGGCCGGCAGCTCCCCGTGTGTTTGAAAGTACATGGCCAGGTCGTCTGGTTGGATGACCTTTTTGAGGATGGTGGCGGGGGCCGTTTCGGGGACGGATTTCGAGGCGCCTGGGCCATAAGCAGCACCCGCCGACTCGACAAAGATATCAAACTGCAGCGCGCGCGTGGCCGTGCGGCCGTCGTCGATGGGGCTCTCTCCGGACATCAAGCCGTTTATTCGCAAGCAGTATGCTGAAGCGTTTGTCCGCCCAGAGGACGCGCCCGACCTCCAACTTGTCGTCACGGACTGCATGTACACTTTATATCAGTTCACGTCTCAAGCGGGCGAGCTGGCCACGGGCGAGGACCTGGTAGACTTTTTCTTCGACCAGGCGACCCGGCTCATGCTCGGCGCGGGGTCCGTTGTTGTCTTCTGCTTCGACTGCCCGCAGCACGTGCCCAACGCCAAGAGCAATACGCAGGCCAAGCGCCGCCGGCAGACCCAGGCGCAGGAGCTGACCGTGTCTGAGATTTCGGACTCGGCTCTGCACGCTCCATACTGGCTCGCACTGACCAAGACGGTGCACCGCAACGCCATCATCGAGTACGTCATCGCCGGAATCCACCGCAGGGCGCGCGCCGCAATCGGAGACTGGCACGTGCGTGCCTTCCAGGTCGTGACGCAGTGGCACGACGTCCGGGTAACGGCCTCTCCGGCCGTCCCCACCGAAAGCGTGCAGCAGCTGACGAGCCTGCCGGTCGAGATGGGCGAAGCCGACGTCGCCGTCGCCTTCTGGGTTCGCCACTTCGACAATCTGTCAGCGCTCGTGCGCGTGCAGGACAGCGACCACATCATGATTCTCCTGCTCAACCTCGACCGTCTCAAGCCCGGCGTGCCCCGCTTCCTCTGGCACGTCAGCCTGACGGGCCACCTGTCCGCGGAAACCTGCAGTGCCCCCGCCTGCCCGGGGCGCGGTCGTGCAGCGGACTCCTGCGCGCTGCTCGGCAGGGGTCGCTTCGACCTCATCGACCTCGCCCGGCTTGCGGCCGGCGTCGCGGCAGACTACGTCTCGGTCGACACGTTTGCGCTGCTCGTCATCATGCAGAAGACCGACTTTGTCGACAAGCTGATTGCCTTTTCGAACGTCGAGAACGTGCTCCGGCAGGCGCAGTTCATGATAAGGAACCACGCGCCTCTCCGCCAGCGGCCGCTCCTGGAGCGCGACCCCGTGAGCGGCCGGACAGCCCTCTGCACAGAGTCGCTCGCGAGGCTCTTGCAAGGGCTCGCCGCGCAGTTCAGGGGCGGCACCCACCCGGTGCCGCTCCGCTTCGGCAAGAAGAACACGCGTGTCGCGCTTCACCCGGCGTGGGAGACGGAGGCGGTGCGCGCCCACTGGAACCTGGCGTACTGGAGAGCCGCGAGCGACTCACACATCCTCGATCCGATGCTCGACCCCACCCGCCGGGACAGCGACACCGGCAAGTTTGTGCACGGCTGGGACGAAAACGGACAGCCCGTACACGACAAGGCGTGTCTAGAAAACCCGTTACACGCATAAATTCAGACTTTTAAAAGTATAATTATGGGATGTACTCTTTATATATATATATCCTCGCATTATTTCACACGAAGCGTGTCTTACTCTGGAACCATGGCGCTCGTCGGGCTCAGCATCCCCAGCAAGTTCCAGGAAATCTTCAAGCTCATGGCGTGCCGCCGCGCGGATGAAGACGCGCCGCGGGTCGAGTTTGAGACCATGGGCACGCTCGTTTTCAACCGGGACCGCAAGCTCGAGAGCCTGCGCTTGCGCGCAGGCACGCACGACACGCTGGCTCCAAAAGCGCGGCGCCCATCGCCAACAGACGCCCGGTCGAGAGCCTACTCGACTGCATACCACACCCATTTTTACGACCCTCAACGCGAGTACAACGTACCGACCGTGCAAGACGTCCTCATGTTTGTCGTCTACAACACCGTCAGCCGCTTTTTCTGCGGACTCGACCCTGCATGGGGCGCGGTGCGCTCCTCAGAGCTCGTCATGACGGACCTCGGCGTGTACATTATACAGAATGCACCAGACGAAGACAACAAGTTATCAGACCGAATTCTGGCAAAACCGCTCTCACGCCCCTCTGTGGTGGCCGCAGTCCAAGGGAATGGCATCTCGATGACAGGGTCGCCAGAGGGGTTCCACAAGCTGATCGAATCCATCGTTTTTGAGACGGCGCACGCCGTCATGAAGAAGCCGCGCGGCGGTTTTGCGGACAAAATGATGGAGACCTTCCCCGAGCTAACCGCAATAGACCACGCCAAGGACCTGATGAGTATCCGCTTCATGCAGCAGGCCGACGCTCAGCAGACGTACCTGGACCTCTTCCGCCTCGTCGGCGTGCGAGTCGACTTTGTGCCGTGGCCGGATTCCGGACACCCCCTCACTTACAAGGCGCCGATGCCAGCCATAGCCGTAGAACCTCTCAACGATTGAGGGGGTGTGCAATTGACAACGAAATTTTATATAAGGACCAGTAGTCCAGTGGAGTTAAATTGTAGTTTTATACTTAAAATCTTAGCTACACTACCGATTCCTGCAAGAGATGAATGAATGCGTCCGCCACGTGCTGCGGGTCGCCGGTGTTGCCGTCGAGCACCGACACGGGCACGGCGGGCTGACCTGGGACGAGAGTGACATGTCCGTCCGGCGCGCCATCCACGAGCCATGCGTCGTGCTTCTTCCCCAACTCAGCGAGGTACTCCTTGGATACGCCGCCCTCTTCCGCGGCACGCGCGCGCGTGCGCAACCTCCCGGCGCACACGTCAACTGTCGTCCTCAGGTAGACCACGTGATCGACGCGGGGGATGGCCTCAAAATCGAACCGGTCCGTGTAAATAGAAAACTCGAGGTCCGTCATGGCTCCGCTCTCGTGAAGCATCTTGGCAAAGCACTCGCGGTCAGCAAAGGGGCTGCGCTCAATCACCACCACGAGGCGCTTGCCTAGCAACGCGGCACGGGCCGCACTGGACTCGCTCTTTGCAATGTGCTCACGCAGATGCTTCAGCCGGCTCAGGAACAGTGTCTGCTGCAGTGTGAAAGCCCACCGGGCTTTGTCTCTGTAGAACAGCTGCAAGACGTCCTCGAAGTCCTCCAGGGGCTCTGGCATCACCGACACGACAACGTCGTCCGTCTCAAGTCCATCTATATTGTCAAGCAGCGTCGACTTGCCCGCGGCGATGCTCGCCTCGACAGCAACGATGGTCATGCTCGGCGCGAAGGCGCCGGCCGACACGTCGCCCTCGGTTTCGGAGGAAACGCCGTCGCTCTCGATCGTGCCCGTGCCGATTGATAAGAACTGGAGAACACGACCCAGAACCATTATGGCCCTCTATTGTACCGTAAGTAAAGAACGATAGTGGAGTGATATTATCGTACGTTAAATTTCCATCGATACTAAATTATTAGTTGGCGTTGGCTTCCCCATTCGTGGGCGGCGGCAGCAGCGCCCAGAACTCCTTCAGCAGATTGTACTGCTTCCTGCAGACGCGGGCTTCTATCCGCACACTCTCCCTTAAATTGACCGAGTCATCAGTGCTGATGCGCGACAGCCGGTGCCACCCTCTAGCCTTGCCGTGTGCCGCCGACTCCTCCAGCTCGTAGTGCACGTACGTGCACACCAGCGCAAAGGCGCCCACCAGCCACTCGCGCAAGCGGTTCTCGGTCACTTGCTCGGTGTCTTCGGGATATTTAGATCGGAATGCTTCGCGAAGATATTGTGAGGCGAGCTTTCGGGGGATCGAGTTGCTCCTGTCGAACCGGAATTTTTCATTGGGGAGATGCGTGCCCGTCACATGCTTGAATACCGCGAGGAAAAAGAGCACCGCCATGAGCTGGGTCGAGTTCCCGTCCGCCTTCGGCGCTGAAACGTCCTGGGGTATGTCGAAAAAACCGTCTGAGATTATCTGCCCAAATGTCCGGTCTGGTACTCTTACGCCCTCCGGCGGTCCCTGCTCGTCGTGGGACACCTTCGAAGATAAATCGCCAAGTACGAGCTTGAGGGTGTCCCACGAGCAGGCACCTGTCAGCTCCGTCTCGCAGAATTCAACCAGCCGCTGGACGAAGAGCGCATTGGCTGCACCAGAGGACGCCGTCGAGGACAAGCTCAAGTCGCGGTACTCGGTCGGGTAATCTATCAGCAAATATTCGCGCAAGCCTCGCGGGTGGGTCTGCACCACGCCCGGCAGGAAGGGCGCAAACGGACGGAGTTTTGTCACTTCCAGTTTTAGATTTTCTTCGCCCTTCTCGATATTCCGTGTGGCGATATACACCGTCACAGGGAGCACGCGGTTCCCCGACGATGGGATGCCCTTGAGGAGCACATACTCGTACACAAACGCGTCCAGTGGATATTCCTCGGTCGTCACTTGGTGGTCCTGCGTTTCACAATGCTTCTCGTGCCTCTTCTTCACAAAAGCCATCACGTCGTCGACATGATCAACGTCGACGTTCTGCCGATCCTGGACCCATGCCGCCCAGATGTCTGCAGCCGAGACTTCCCGCAACGCGCCGCCGTCCACCCCCTTCGGCGAAGCGACCTGGACTTCGGAGGGCAGCAGCACGTTCCACCAGTCGTAGTCCGCGTGCTTGGAGCTCAGCGGGGCGGCGCGGTTTTCCGGGGACACGCCTGAGCGCCACACCTCGCCGGCTTTTGTTGCTCTCTTCCACTGCTCGGCGCTGAGCTCGGACGCATGCAAGAGCTTCCCGGGCGGCAAGCACACCAGGTCACCCTTAGAGAACCGCCGTTCGGCAGTCGCCTGGAACTTCCCCGCCCCCTCGAAAATCGCGGGCAAGCCCCGCTCAGAGCCCTCGTTCATCATGACCCTGAGTCCGGACACGTATGGCTTGGTATAGTACTCATCGGAAATTTGTTTCTTGACCGACGTCATGTTCGGAGCCGCCCAGCGGGAATCGATATAAGTGCGACGTGTTATATATACCGATAAACACCCACCGTACAGCCGGTTGTTCGGCCATCGATGGCGGATGCGAAGCGCAGTCGGGCCTCGCTCCGCGGCGTGCGCACAAAGCGCAGAAACGCAGCAATAAGCGTCGGTCGCGGACGGGATGCCACGGAGCGGGACCCTGACGCACAGCTCCTGCTCGACGAAGCTCATGGCGGCGTTCCAAACCTGTCGGCATTTAAGCCAGATATGCGCGGATGCGCCCCGCACAAAAACTACGCGTTCCGCTTCCCGTCGGGCCGGCCAGTGGCCGACGGCCTCTCCATACAGACCGCTCAGTGGCGCCGCACGAGACAGGCGACGACTCTGCTCCGAGCAGGAGAGACCGTCACGGTCGCCGCCGCGAAGAACACGCGCTTTCTGCTAACTGTCGAAACCCCGCCCGCGCCGCAGACCGCCGTCACCGACCGAGGCCACATAAGCACCCGGACGTGCACGGGGCTCCTGAGATGCACAATCAAGCCATTGGAATAAGCTCTGCATCGATTGCGAAACTGCTCGGTAGTCACGTCCAAGGAGACTGCGCGATGCCAATGGACTCACGGCCGCGGGCGGCCATTCTACGCAACCGCCTTGTCAAACACCGGCTGACGAGAGGGGGGCGCCGACTGAGTTCCGGCCTGACGGCGGTGGCGCCGGGCACGATGCGCAGCGTGATCAAGTCGGTACGCCCGCGCCGTTTCGTGGCGACTTTTTCTGTCCGCGCCGGGATAGACTTTGACCGGGACAGTGTTGATGGAGGCGTCGTCCGGCTGGTTCGGTTCATCGGCGAGTGCAAGTGTATTGGGGTGAGCGCGGGGAGCGTCGACGCCGCGTACGTGGACGCGGCCGAAAAGATTATGCTCGCGGTGAACGAGCTGGAGCCGGAAGACCACGACGTCATGCCCGCGGACTTTGAGGCATTGTGGCACACGGAGGGGCTGGACTTTAGCTCCGAGGTACTCCTGCAATAGTTTATAATTATTTACATCATCAACTGTTCTATTTTGTCAAATCTAAACTCCGCGACAGTCCAGCCCGGAGCAACTTTCTCATTCCTAACCAGCACCACAGGGCGTTCCCGCGCGAGCCATGCTGCGTCTACAGGGAGCCGGTCCTGACCCTCGAGGTGGATGTCGAACATGAACCAGTCTCTGAAACGCTCCGTGTCCCGCTGCACATGGGCCTTGAATAGTTTCTGATACCTGGTCGAGCTGGACTCCCCGTTCCCAAAAACAAGCAAGGCAATCGGCCGGGAGTTTTTTTTAGCGCGCTCCAAGACCTTTTGCAATTCCCCTGGAAACAAGGTGTCCTTCAGAAATTCGGGTTCGGGCTCGGGTATACAGCCATGGTGGTGAGCCCGCGGGGGGCGGATCGGTTCGCCGTATGCCATGGACATGGTCAGAGACGCAGGCTGCGAACTGAGAGATAAAAAAACCCACTACTATATTACAATAGGCATATTTTGATCCTGTATCAGGGCACATTTATTTAGGTCGTATTTTCATGTCCGATGGAATCCGGATTTACTGTCAAATTTAGTTTCAACACGTACGCCGGACACATGAACCCCAGCACGAACCAGGTGCTTCTCAACGGCACGGTCTACGACTCCGCGTGCGACGTTGCGCGGCTCTTAAAACACGCTGCGACCATATCATACATGGAGGACGGTATAATTATAGATGAAAACCCGCTGTTCAGCAAAATGTTTTAAATGGATTTGGAACAATACATTCCGGCACCCACCCGCTCACTTGAGTCCTATCGTATTTAGCATGTCCCCAAGACTGTCGACGCTTGCTTGGACCAGTGTTGCGGCGGCCGGTATTGCAGCCACCCCTGAGCCGCATAACTCGTCGTGCAGATCGTCGTACGACCGGACGACGGAACTGCAGATCCTTCCCCATGCGCCGTCGTCTACGAGCCGGCGCGCCCGCCCCCGCCGCGCGAGTTCATGCACGTCGATGTCACGAAGCCGGCCATCGCGCATGCGATTCAAGGCGGCCGTGAAAGGACCGCGCTTGGTCGCGTTCACGTCACGTGATGTGACATTCAGGTTGCCGGTGGAGTTCAGACAGTCCCGCAGAATCTGTGTCGCCTGTCGAGTAGCCATGGACCCAGCAGATGCCCTGTGGGCCACGAACGCCCGCGCAAACGCGGTTTCGAGCAACTGCACTTCGACAATGTGGTCCACCTGTGGGTCCGGCGTGTCCGCCCTGCTCCGGGAAGTGTAGGCGTCCGTCTGTGCCCTACGTACCCATACTGCGTCTGCCTTGTTGGTAACAGACCCCCGGAGACCAAGGCTGGCCGAATTGGCGCCTTCCGCCTGACCGAGTTCCAGAGCTGCAGCACGAGTGAGGACTGGCATGCCCTTTCGTGTGACAACATCAGATTTCACGACGGTGTGTAATATATTACCCGATCCCACCCAGAAAATATAGTTGCTGATCGAGCGAACACCGAAATTCATCGATAGGTTCTGCACACGGGTAGGCAGCTAACGTCACATTTTGCGTCCGGCCCCTTTTTTTATTCTGAAAAATGAAAACTTTTTTTCGGCCCGGACGCAAAATGTGACGTTAGCTGCCTACCCGTGTGCAAAACCTATCGATGAATTTTAGGCCCAAAATGCTGCTCGAGTAACACCTAACGTCACATTTACCAGATTAAAATTCATCGATAAAGGTATTTTTGCGCGCTATCGATGAATTACAGGGATCGCTCGAGCGGCCATCAGAATTCATCGATAGGTTCTGCACACGGGTAGGCAGCTAACGTCACATTTTGCGTCCCGGCCGACAAAAAGTTTTCATTTTTCAGAATAAAAAAAGGGGCCGGACGCAAAATGTGACGTTAGCTGCCTACCCGTGTGCAGAACCTATCGATGAATTCTGATGGCTGATTACTTCAATCATCAATATATATATATATATTGATGATTGTAGCACCGACGACGTCCAGATCTCCGATGTCCTTTTCGTATGAAGATGACGCCGCCTGGAGCTCAGACGCCATGGAACTCCGTTCCGGAAAAAAACAAAATGCCAGCCTAAAAGTAGACATGTCGATGCAATCGGAACATGCACTTCGCAATAGTCGGAACCCCGTGTTCAAACACGGTTTCTCAGACGCCTTCTACGAGCGCCTTGCTGGCCGCTGCGACGCTGACGCGTTCAAGCACTGCGCAACGGTCGCTGGCATGTCTCGGCAAAATTGCAGGGACAGTAACGTGTATTGGCGCGAGCCGCTCACGGGCGTAGAAACTGGGAGATGTGCTCAAGCGTTCAGGCTGTCCCGTGCCCTTGGGAGGGATTCTTCGTCGATGGATGGGAGACAATTGAATGCCAGTCTGATTGATTTATGTCGAGATGGTCACGCGGAGGTGGTGGATCTCCTCCTCAACCTGCCGCTCGGCCGCGGTGTTGACCCCCACGCACTCGACAACCTCGCGATTCAGGTGGCATCTGACTATGGCCACGCGGAGGTGGTGCGGCTTCTGCTGGCCGTCGATGGGGAACGCGCGGTGGACCCCCGCTCACTCGACAACTACGCGATTCAGGTGGCATCTGCTAACGGCCACGCGGAGGTGGTTCAGCTGCTGCTGGCCGTCGATGGGGACCGCGCGGTGGACCCCCGCGCAGAAAACAACTACGCGCTTCGTTTGGCGTCTGAAAACGACCACGCGGAGGTGGTGCGACTTCTGCTGGCCGTCAGGGGGGATCGCGCGGTGGACCCCCGCGTAAACAACAACTACGCGATGCAGGTGGCATCTGAAAAAGGCCACGCGGAGGTGGTTCGGCTCCTGCTGGCCGTCGATGGGGACCGCGCGGTGGACCCCCGCGTGCACCACAACTTCCCGATTCGGGTGGCATCTGAAAACGGCCACGCGGAGGTGGTTCAGCTCCTGCTGGCCGTCGATGGGGGCCGCGCGGTGGACCCCCGAGACGTTTTCAACTACGCGATAAGGGACGCGTCTCGAAACGGCCACGCGGAGGTGGTTCAGCTGCTGCTGGCCGTCGGGGGGTACCGCGCGGTGGACCCTAGCGCGGACAACAACAACGCGATTCGCAGGGCATCTGAAAAAGGCCACGCGGAGGTGGTTCAGCTCCTGCTGGCCGTCGATGGGGACCGCGCGGTGGACCCCCGCGCAGACAACAACTACGCGCTTCGTGCGGCGTATCATTACGGTCACGCAGATGTTGTGGCGGTTCTGCTGGCCGTCAGGGGGGAACGCGCGGTGGACTACCGCGCAGGGGCAGATGACTCAGATGGGAGCGAATGGCGCAAGCTATATCCAGAATGGCGGTGATAGAACTCGAATCTTGGCCAGTCCGTCTAAATTTATAGTTTAACTTTTAGATTGTTTCATGAAGATGACTGTGCGGATACTGCATGCCAAGAGCATGTTCTCCGGCACAAACATCTCCACAGAAACTCCTTTCACCGTACTCCGCCCACCCATTTTAATAGCCACGACCGCATCCTTCTCAAACTCTTCGTCTGCCACCAAAATTCATCGATAGGTTCTGCACACAGGTAGGCAGCTAACGTCACATTTTGCGTCCGGCCTCTTTTTTTATTCTGAAAAATGAAAACTTTTTTTCGGCCCGGACGCAAAATGTGACGTTAGCTGCCTACCGTGTGCAGAACCTATCGATGAATTCATAAAACATATTTTCGTATCGATAAGAATACTCTCTTGTAAATATTTTTCTGTGTTCGGTCATATAAACGTAAGGGAGGTGCTCCGGACAACAACTTGTGCTTCCGCTGCCAAGATGACAGCGATGGTCGCCGGACCCTCTTCGGGCGAGCCACAACATGAGCTGACGCCCATCGCTAGAGTACTGCAGAGAAGAAGCAGTGTACAGGACGCCGAGGGGGGCGCCGCGCAATCTGGGACAGCTGCAGATGCAGACGCAGATGCAATTTTGGTGTTGCTCGAGAAGATGTGCAAGCCGGAGCCGGCATACATGGTCGGGAGCGGGAGAACGGCAGAAACTGTCGTCAAGGGCCGTCTCGACCAGCTGGTCCAATTTAATCATGGAGCCGGTTTTGTTCAAACCAACGGACGCAGGATTCATCCAGCCGAAGTGGCAATAAGATGGGGGGCAGAGAATGACATGAAAAAAATCGAGGCGGCTGTTCAAGCGTTTATGCAGGTCGACATTGGCGAATTTTCCAGAATATTAAAGGAAAACCACAACGATACAATAATCAGCAACTTGTTCCACACGGTATGCGCGCTCAAGGCGGCATTCTTCAAGTACGCCGTGATAAAATATGGAGAATTAATGACGGACGAGAGCGAGAAGCGAGTCATACTCGCTCTCTCTTTGCTGTCGACACCGGTGCTCAACAACTTTCATCCAAGGATCGGCCGGATTCCGGCTTTAATGCATCCCTCGTCTCTGATTCACTCTAACATCGTCTCCAAACACACCGCCATATCCAAATACATCATGCAGCACGATCTATACGCCGAGCTGCACGCCGATGCCGAGCCGAGCAACCAATACATGTTCATACGCCGTCCTTCATCCGGAGAAGGGATTCCCGACATGATGCAGATCAAAAATGTGCCGTCTCATGTGTACGACCACTTTACGAAAGAAAGAAAGACGGGTCTGACCAAAAGTCCTTGGGTGTGGTGGTACGCTTCGAGGTGCTGGTTGAAGTTCTTCAGCGATATGCGTAACAAAAATGACTACTTTGCGTTGGAGCCTCGGCGGTGTGTCCTCGACAGTACGAACGGCATTACTTTACGTACAGGACTGGTGCAGCTCAAGGATTTCCTCCATCCCGAGGCGGACCGGGGCGATAATGGCGCTATAAAGACGGCCCAGAACATACATCTGCCGTATGTGCTACGAGAGCGCATATTGTTTGACGAGACGACTGTACTTCAATAATTGACGGCGGCAAATAACCATTAGCATTACATTTTTTAATATTTACTTGGCATATTAAAATGTACTGCAGAAGTCGCTTAAACCGGATGCGGACGTGAAAAAAATGCCATATGAATCAGAGGCCATTAATCTACAGACAGATGACATGTGGGGTGGCGGGAAGATTTCCCAGTTTCAAGCGGCCATGTGGGGCGTGCTACAACACAAGGGCGCCACATACCAAATTGGCTCTCGTGAAGAGGCGCACATTCGGTGGATCGACCGCAGCCTCAGCAACTCTCATGCGCCCGAGAGTCCACCATTCAGACCGACGCCACGTCAACGGCAGATTCGTTTCGAGACAAACTGCCCTCTCGCATCAGAGACGACTAACCCGCTCGCGCCGCCGCCCGGAGCGGGTCGCGTCGATCGGAGCGGCACGCTCTCTGCGCCGCTGTTAGTGGAGGCGGAGGCGGAGGCGGAGGCGAAGACGTCCGAGACAGCCAACCCGCTGGCGCCTCCCGGGGCGGGTCGCGTCGATCGGAGCGGCACGCTCTCTGGCACTGCGCGTCGCATGGCAGTTCACCGGGCCGCCCCGGCGGCGCCTGCGTTCATTCGCGTAGGCACGTTTCGAGCGGGCTTGCCGGCGGTTGCGGTGGACCGTCGGGTTTTGGACGGCGACCCGTCCCACACTTGGACCGACAACCCTGTGGTTCGGATCGCCCCGCGGATGCGGATGGGCTCGTTCCGAGCAGAAACGCCAACGGTTTATGCCGACGAGTCGGCGCTCTTCCACGAAATGCCCGAGAGTGAGTGGATTGACAACCCTACACACGGCGGTCGGTAGTATAAAGGAACGCACAGCGGATTGTGACCAAATAGTTCACGATTCCACAGCGCGTCTGGGGAGAAGATGTCGCCCGGGCTGATTTTGCTCATATTGGTGGCGCTCGGCTTCTCTGAAACATGCGACGCGTCCGCGGGACACCCGCGAAGGGGCGTCCGTGGCGCAACTGTGTTTTTCGTGCGTGATCTTCGACGATCCGAGTTTGAGGCGTTCGCGGCGCGTGCGGCGTTTGACACCGTCGGCCACCTGGCGGGCGGGTCGGGCGACGTGGCGCTCGATGCGTCGGAATTCTCGACGGGATGCACGGGGGCGGCGGCCAAGGGAAGGATCGCCATGACGAGCGGCAACCAGGACCTGTCAACGATCGCGGAGTCATTTGCAGAAGACGGACGGTCGGTCGGTCTCATCACGACAAAATGCGCGACTGACGTCAGCGCGCTTCCGTTCTGGATGCACGCGCGCGTCGGCTACGACCTCGACGATGTGCAGCGGCGGCTCGAGCGGCGGTATCCGTTCCCGTCGGTGCTGTTTGGCGGAACGTCGCGGTCCACGGTGCCCGAGGCCCTCCCCGAACAGGTGTGCCACGCGACCGACTGGGCGTCCGCGCGCGCGTGTCCCGACGGCGCGCCCGTTTTCGGCGAGTTCGGCAACGCCTCCAGCGCGTACGCCATGCGGTGCGCGTACGTTGCGCCGGCCGGGTCGCGGGTCCCGAGTCTTGGGGACCTGACCGCCGAGGCGCTCCGGCGACTATCGGCAAACACGCTCGGGCACCTGCTCGTCGTCCTGGACGAGTCGGTGAGCCGCGCACGCAAAGATCCTGCGCTGCACGCGCTGGAGCTCCGCGAGCTGGATGAGACCATTGCAGCCTCTCGGCGCAGCAGTTCCAACAGTATCGTCATGGTAGTCGGAGTGTCAGGCCGACCCGAGAGCGACGGATTTGTGGCACTGGCGTGGACAAGTGAATCCGCGCGGGCAGTGGTGGCCGCCGGCGCCCTCCCGGAGACAGTCGCAGAGGCCGGAGGTCTCCTGCGCGCGGGAGGAACTGGCTGCTCGGTGAGCCGGCACTTTTTCGTGAGCGAGAGCCGGCACGTCAGTGCTCAAGACACCGCGGCGTGGGCGACGATGGGATTTGTCGCGGCCATGCTGGCTCTCTCGCTGCTCTATTGGGGGGGCGGGCGGGGACGCGCCGGCAGGTCCGCTGCCATAGCGGCGCTGCCGGCGGATGCCTCCCGCGCGATACGCACGGATACGGCGCCGGTGCGCTGGAGGTCGGGGTCCTCGGCCCCACCATCGACGCGACTGGGCGCCGGCCCTGCTGCTGCCAGTAGCGGTTCGATGGCGTTCGCGCGGCCAAAGTCCATAGCTCTTAACCTTTAGATCCAAACTATAAATTGATGGGCCCATAAATGTATGCAGACTAATCGATGGATTTTCTCTCCCCGCCACACTCAATGTCAGACCCCAATTCCAATAACCGCCACTTGCCGCTCAGCAGCAAGTCAGCTGTCGGAATTTTGGGTATAGTCCCTCCGTGTGTGTGGGCCGCAATCTCGTTCGCAAGAATGCATCGCGCGTGGAAACGAGTAAGCCAGACGCCGCCGGTCATATCGGCCGGCGAGATCCAGAAAATAAGCAGCTCCGGCGCCACCCTGACGTTGGACGGCACCGAGTACACGCGCGAGCGGCGACTTGGCAGCGGCACTTTTGGGCACGTGTACAGTTTCCGCAGCAAAAATGTAGATTGCCGCGGCCTCGCAATCAAGGTCATGACGCGCCGGGACGCCGAGTCCAGGGACGAGTATCGCGTCGTCGAGGCGGCGTGGCCGCTCATGCGCGACTGGAGCACGTCCCTCGTGCACCACCTCGTGTCCGCGGTGTCCATATCGCACCTGAAGACCATCGTTACCGTCATGCCCGAAATGGAAGGCACACTGCTGCAGCTGATCGGATGCATGACGGACCAGACCATCCTGCGCATGACGGACCAGATTTCATTGGGCGTCGCGGCGCTTGATCGCCTCGGCATGGTCTTCACCGATATCAAGGCTGCGAACGTCCTCTACGTCACAGCTGACAGGGACGTGCCGCCCGAGCACAGTCTGGACGTCCACGTGCCCGGGTTCGCGCCCAGCAGCGTCTGCGTCTTCCTCGGTGACTACGGCAGCGCAACTCCGCCCCGGAGAGTGCGCAAGAAGCGCTCCCGGGCCGGGAGCGCGATCCCCGGCCACGCAGAGCGCCTCATCGGCGTGAGCACGTACCCGCCATTCAGGGCACCGGACGGCCTCGTCTCCGACCCGACCAATGCAGACGCCATGCATTCACTCGGTGTCCTCGCGCTCAGCATGGCATGCGGCGTAGGGGCGGTCGACCCTTTCTCGGCAAACTCCATGACGACCCGCGGAGTGCGCGGAGACGACCTGCGGGACCTCGTCGTTGCCGATTTTTCAAGCTATCTGCGCACCAGAAAGAAGGGCGTGTCGAACGCAATCATTGACCGAGTTACGCAGCTCACTGACATCGCGGACCTTGGCATCCGGGGTCCCCCCACGCCCGACGTGGCTGCTCGGTCTCATCGATTGGAAAAGTAGAGCGCGAGGGCACCGGCGAAAGAAGGAGCTGCCGACCCCTGAAAGCACACACACACACACACACACCGGCCGTATCAAGCTAAATGGGGGTTCTGGAGTGGCTCGGGAGCTGGATTCCGGCAAAGCAGAAACCAGCCAACAAGAAGCAGCCTTTCGTCGTCACAGTCGACGGGCTTATCGGCGTTGGGAAAACCGACACGGTCAAGGAGTTGACGCGCGTCCTGGAGGAGCGAAAGTTCAAGGTTGTATTTCGTGAGGAGCATGTCCAGCGGTGGCTGGACGACCGGCTTCTCCAGCTCATGTATGGAGCCGGAAAAGCGAGCAACGACCGAGAAGTACGTTCCGCGGCAACGTCCGTCTTCAACATCCTCGGGCCGATGGTCGATTTCGCCAAGAGACGCGTTGAGAACGCCAAGTTGACTGACGTGGATGTCGTCATAGAAGAAAGGAGCGCCGCAACTACCCAGCAGATCTTCAACCTGGTTTCGAAGGACCCGAACTACGCCGCCTCCGAACTACTTCCCGAACACGAGCGGGCGATGGACAGCCTCTTCTCCTTCATTGACAGCCTCCTCGACGGACAACTTCTGAAACCGGCTGATTTCATGATCTATTTGCATGCAAATGAAGGCCTATGTCTCCAACGAATGGCGAGCCGTGCGAGAGACTCGGAGTCATCCAGCTTGAGCGCAGGCGACATGACGATATTGAAAGAGGCCCACGACCAGTTTTTCGCCGACTATCCACTCCCAGACACTCACAAACTAAAGTTCAGCAGTGACCAGGCGGCCGAGGAGCTCCACGCCGCAGGCTGCACCGACGAGATTCAGCCTGTGCATCCCTCGCCGAGGCAAATTGCGGTCGTCCTTGCCGATAGAATAGAAGCAGTTATTGTATAAAAAACTCAATCGATCTAAATTATACATTTCCTTTATTTGACACTAGCTATTGATCTAAATTATAAGATAGTACCTACTAGTAGTGCGCTAGCAGTATGCCGTATGTCCGCCCAAAGTGTCCGCACGGCAGACGGCGCAATCTTTGCAAAGATTGCGGGGGTGCATCCTTATGCCAGGAGACCGGCTGCAACAAGTGTGCTAAAGGGGCGACCAAATTGTGCAATGCGCATGGCGGTGGCCTGCGCTGCCAGGAGACCGGCTGCAACAAGAGTGCTCAAGGGGCGACCAAATTGTGCAAGGCGCATGGCGGTGGCCGGCGCTGCCAGGTGACCGGATGCAACAAGAGTGCTCTAGGGGCGACCAACTTCTGCAGTGCGCATGGCGGTGGCCGGCGCTGCAAGGAGACCGGATGCAACAAGGGTGCTCTAGGGCGGACCAATTTCTGCAAGGCGCATGGCGGTGGCCGGCGCTGCCAGGAGACCGGCTGCACCAAGGGTGCTCAAGGGGCGACCAACTTCTGCAGTGCGCATGGCGGTGGCCGGCGCTGCCAGGAGACCGGCTGCAGCAAGAGTGCTCAAGGGGCGACCAAATTGTGCAAGGCGCATGGCGGTGGGCCGCGCTGCCAGGAGACCGACTGCAACAAAAGTGCTCAAGGG
>Ga0307994_1000570_pt1 | contig 25705 bp, 23 predicted proteins | sample EllFjometagen261_FD_203171 | JGI IMG/M metagenome (GOLD analysis project Ga0307994, IMG submission 203171) | Marine microbial communities from Ellis Fjord, Antarctic Ocean - #261 | ecosystem: Environmental > Aquatic > Marine > Unclassified | place: Southern Ocean | collected 2014-11-02 | reverse complement strand
GTCATCTAATTCGGTTAAGATATCTGCAGCCCGACCATAATCTTGCTCTTCAATGCGATTAGGTCGTGCAATCAAATGTTGCTCATTTTCATGAACGCTCAAAACTGAAGGTGCTTCAGGAGTTAATCCCTCAAGCGTTGTATGGACGAACTTTTCAAGCATTTCTTCACCCTCCAACGCCATTTCATTTGCATCCCATTGTGGAGGCTGGTAATCATCTTCTCCCAGTTCAGGGATATTACTAACTAAGTCGATTCCACCGATATCATGAACAGAATAGACTGTGTCGACAGCATTAGAAATCAATCGTGTCGCAATATCGTCTACATTATGGCGAACGATTTCATCTTGTTCTACAAATTGCGGCCTTACCTCATCCCGCAATGTGCTAATTACATCCTCTCCATCGATTATATCATCTCCAGATTCAATCGCAAGAGCAATCTTGTCAAAATTAGCAATAGTGCTTCTCCAACTGATTTGGTTGAAAGTGACAATAGCAGTCATCTGTCCATCATCCAGCATTAGGTTTCTTGAACCAGCTAATCTTCTTGTAAACATTACTAGGCTTGTAGCAGTTGGAATCTGTATCTGGGTTTGAGCAGAATTACGGCAAATATCCCAAAGACGGGAAGAAGGCCATTCATCTGGTGATTCTACACTTGTGAGGATTACATGTACTCCCAAATTTATTGCGTGGTCGATCATTATTCCAATTTGATTGGCCAAAGCAGCATCATCTGCAATCATATGAGCATCATCAATTGCCAATAGACTTGCTCCAACTAGTGCTTCTTGCCAATCCTTGGGAAGTGTTTCCATCCCAATCAAATCAACAGCACTGAGCAGGAATACTAATCCTTCCATTCTTCTAGCGACTCCTTGCGCAGTTGCGTGAATTAGATGTGAGCGACCTGTTCCATTTTCACCGATGATGAGTAGAGGGTTGAGGCTAGTTGCTGGGGAATCTACTATTGATTCACATGCTCTACTAGCGTGAGAGTTTTCAGAGCATACAAACCATTGTTTAAATGTGCGTTGAGTCTCGATTCGTAGCGGTTTTGGCCATGCGGCTTTGACTTGTAATGAGCGGCTATGATGGTATATTGATTCTTCTTTTACGGGTGCTAATTCATCAGGCAGTGCATTAGTGACCCTTCCCCTCTGCCCATCAAGGACGCTTAGCCAAATTGGTCGTGCGTCACTTTCTATCCCAACATATTGACTTTCAGTATCGATTTCGAGTGCCAGTTGTTCAGACTTCAATAGGCTGTTTTCTCTTAATGATTTAATTCGCCTTGCAGCAATGCCGGCAAAATCATCACCGTCGTTTTGTAGATTGATAATCGGTGTGTGGCCTCTACTCTCAGTGCCTAGATTTGAATCAGCGATCAAATCAAAAGTTGGTCTCTGTGCCACACCGGTGCGCTGCAAAATACTACTATGCCGAGTATCAGCAACCGTGGATTTTCCAAGCAGACGATTCATTCTCGATAGGGGTAAACTCGCTTTTTCCTGTTTGACAGTTTTTTCCTGTGGGAACTGTAGGCTGTCAACACCATTTTGAATTAATTGCTTTTTGGCCTTCTGTATTGCAAGGTTAAGCCGTTCTTTCCTGCTGATCATACTCACAGGCCTCCGTAGCGTTCAATGGCATTCCCTTCTTTGTCATATAGGGTGTTACTGTTAAGTATTCTTTTTGAATTCGATTCTTTCCATTCTTCAACGACAACATCAATCGTTTTAGCTGATTGAGAACGTCTTGCAGATTCTCTTATATCGCCCTCATTTTGTCTTATCGGATTAATTGAATCCAAAGCCATAGAAGGGGTTAGTTTTGTTTCGGTACCTATTGGTCTGATGTCGGTTATTACGTCCAGTACATTAGGCCCTCCGCTAGTTGCTGGTAGAGTTGTAATACGCTTGGCAGCAGATTGAACAGATGCCTGTTGAAGTTCCAAATCTTGTCTGTGAGAGATTGGTTGGAATGTATCATCAAGTGCTTTTCTTTGGATGATGTCGCGTTCCTTTATTGAACGAGATAGATGTTTTTCAGGTTGTGCAATAATCGTTAGTTGTGGAAGGTCTGGAGAATCTTTAGCAACTTGAATTGCAGCATTTGCTTGCATTGTATGCTTTCTAGTGGTTATCGGTGGGAGAGCACTCCTCTTTGCTCTCTTTACAATAGTGGCTTTTCTCGGGCCAGTTGATTTTGACGAAGTTAGTTTTTGAGCAGTCAGTTGCTCAACAGCAGGATTCAAGGAAGAATCAACATTATCTTCATCAATATTCTGTTGCGAATAGATTTGTTGTACCTGCCTCGATTTTAATTGTTCTACTTCAGTAGTTTCGCCGCCGAGGAATGTGGGTGTCCAGTCATCGCTTGGTCCTTGTGCATTAGGAGAGGTTATCGATTGGGAGTTTTCAATTTCTAATGATGACTCTATTTCTGAATCTTCAGCCCATTCTTGCATCATTGCAGATAGGTTTCCTGTGGCATTGCTAATCTCTCGAGGGTCCAATGACTCTTCGCCACCAGACATTCCATGCATAGCATCTGCAGCACTTGCCGGTGATTGTAAATTATCACCTAATGCTCTTTCCAATTGAGTTTCAATCCATCGGATTTCGTCTTCGTCTGGAGTCGCGCAAATAGGATGGTCAAGCAATAACTCATCTTCTAGTAACCAAAGGTCCAGGGTTTCTGATTTTAGTTCATCCAATTCACGGGCTAGTAATTGCCTCTTTGATAGATTAAATGCAGTTAAATCAGCAGTGGAAAGGAATAAGTGATCTTCTAATTTAACTCCATCGCAAATGTCTCTGATCATTCCAATCATTCGGTCATCACCATGGATTCCGGCTAAATATTCTAAACCTTCAAAAACAACCACTGCTCTTGAGTTAGCCCATAAAAAAGCATCAATTTTCATTTTAATGCTCTCCAAGGACGGGTCAAGTGAATTTTCAGTTTCTGCATTGCTTAGCCATGAACACGATTCAATAGGTAAATCAAAATTGACATTCAATTGTTCCACTTCGTAACGAGAGATGACAAGAATTGGCCTACCATGAGTTGCTAAATCGCTCGCTAATTGGAATAGTTTTGCCGGGTCTTCACTATCGTAGATCAGAGTTTGGCCAGGGCTTAACATCTCTACAATGCCGCTATGCCGTTCAAGCATTGCCTTACTTTTTTGACGGATGAATTCTGGTGTTTCGACTGAAGGTTCTAATTCCGGTAGTCTTTCCTCACGCTTCCATGTTGATTTCAGAGTACGTGATTTTGTCCACCACTCCCTTTCTCCTTGGCGGTGATTCGAAATATTCTCTGCCTCAATCTCAAGATATGCTGCCGGGAATAATTTAGCGATAACATCGACATCTTCTATTTCTTGTACATGGAGTGAAATTGTAGCATCTAGTGCAGAACAATCACTTTCAATTTCAAGTAATGCTTCTAGGCCAGTAAGCAGGTTATCTGATTCATGTAGGGCTAAGATTGGCCTTCCTTCTCTTAGAACAATTTGGCTGACTCTAGGCATAATTCCTTTGACTCGGCGTTCAATTCGTATGTGTCCTGAACGGCCAAGTCTAGCCATGTCATTAGTCAAACGAGCCAATATGTCAGCACCGCCGCGGCGAGATTCAACAACTTCTCCCTGCGCTAATTCGACCATTTTAACACACCCCGTAGGGGTGAACTCGCCCTTACCGTTATTGAAGGGTGCGGACAAAATAGATGCTACAATGAAGTTCTTTGATATCAATGGTAATCGCCATCAATAATTTCGCATAAATTGATTTTGACTCATAACCTTCAAATGGAATCAGATGATGGTTAGTTTGATGGCTTCTGATTCATTTGACGACCCGCCATCAACAACTAAAGTTTACTTTGAAACGATGGTGGCCAAAGAGTTGTATTCGGACAATTCAAAAATGCCAAAATTAGCAATAATCGTGGCACTGATATTATGCTCATTATTTTTGTTTTCAAGACCTTTTGAATTAGCCAATATAGCGTTGCCAGTGTTGCTATTTTTTGCTATTGCAATACCTATCATATTAGTGATTGAAAGAGATCGAAAGATTCCATTTTCAGTAAATTTCAATCATCCTTTGATGAGCGATGAACCAATGGGTAAGGCGCAGGTCTTTGTTTGGTTACAATCGGATAAGAAATGGATCTTATTGCAAGATGCGAGGGTCCGTTTGGCCACTAACACTCTACTCGGTGGATTAGACTTGGTTTATGATGATGTAAATTATACAAGGATTGGTCATTTTACTGATCATAAAAAAGTTACAGCACAACTTAGGCGTTCATTAGCACTATTAAATCAAGCAATTATATTGTCAACTCTAAGTAATGATGAGGATGCTGAACAATCGAGCATCACCGATGATGGTGAAAGGAGACAAAGAGAGAAACAAGAAAGTGAATTGCTGGAAAGATCTTGGCTTGAAGAAGAACAAGAGATTGAAGTTGAAGGTCCGATGGCTAAATTCCTTAACAGGGAATAAAGCGCATAATGTGTTGTTGACTCACCTCTATCTTCAAAAACCTAATCTTAGGCCATTGAATTCATGAGTGCCTCTTTAGCATGGGAAAAACGCCTCGAATCACTTGACGTGAGTGAGAGAGACACTCTACTCGGAACTTCACTTTCCCGCCGCTTCACAAAATTGCCTTTGTGGCTATCCCATCCAGCTAATATCGGTGGTTTTTATGGGGTCTTAGTCTCTATCGCTATTCTTCTTCCATACAAATTTGCGCAATCGGGTTCAGGCTGGGTCAGCGGATGGATATTCCATTCAGCGTTATTGATTGCTACTTGTTTGCTATTAGGGTTGGTTTCAATTCTATTGGTTGGGGTCTTCAAACGATTTCCGATTTCACCACCGCGTGCTATACTCTATCCTATGCCATTTATCGGATTTGCGTTATTGACAATTGATAGAATTGATATGATGCAAATCCCATCATTAATTTCGTGGTTCCTATTGCTATTACCTGGGCCAATGTATGTTCATTTGTCTTGGGCTCCAAGGTGGAGATTATTATGCATGATAGAAGATGGAAAAGATCCATTCGTGGGAATGATAAATATTGAAGATGAACCTAAGCATGCTGAATCGATGGTCGGGCAAGATAAAGAAATGCTCGAAGTTGTAGACTCATTTGATGAGTTTGAAGAAGAGTGATTCTCAAATCAGTTCTATGGTGACTTCTGCTCCATCTTCAATATTGAAGAATTCTCGCAAAAAGGTTCCAGAAATGACTTCGATTACATCAATGTGGCGGGTTAAATCGGGAATTAGAATCGCACAGTCAACAATTTTGTCAGAATGAGATATTTTTGCATCAAATGCAGTTGCTCCTCCAAATGATACACCATCTCGTAAGAATCCGCGAACCCTAGTTGAATCAATTGCACTGACATTTATTTTCATGGCAGACTTCATTGCCTCTTCATCAGCATCCAAGGTGTCAATTCCAGCTTTATTTCTCAATGCGATGTATTTTGCTAACACATCACCCTTAACTGCGACATTCAAAGTTCCAGGCCAAGCAGTATGGCCAAGGAATACTCTGAATTGCTCTTGGTAATGCTGCTGTGACATGAAAATATGTGCTCGGCCTAGGCCACTACTAACAGTACCAGTGAGCAGCATTAGTACGGCCAAGTCAATCACCTTTTTGAGTTTGAGGGGCAAAGCGGTCAACAAGAAAGAACATGAAGGGTCGTCAAGTTCCTATGAATGAGGGGAACCATATGCCAGGTGATATGTCGTGGATGAAAGACCGTTTTGATGAGTTAAATAAGAATTCATTATTATGGGAACCGCCTACTTTACAAGGCGCAAATATACCGAGATGCCAGATAGATGGTAAACCGACTATTATGCTCTCGGCAAATAATTACTTGAATTTAACAACGCATCCTAAAGTGGTCCAAGCAATGCTTGATGCCACTATCAAATATGGTGCAGGGAGCGGTTCTGTGCGGGCGATTGCCGGAACAATGGATATTCATTTAGAAGCAGAAAAAAAGGTTGCACAATTCAAAGGCGTTGAATCAGCACTGATCTATTCAGCAGGTTATACAGCAAATGTAGGATTGATTCCTACTCTTGTTTCAGGTGCAAATGATGTGATTATTTCCGATTCATTAAATCATGGTTCAATTATCGATGGCGTACGATTGACAAAGGCGGCAAGAGGAGTTTATGCTCATAATGACATGGGGGAATTGGAGGCAGTATTGAAATCACACCAAGATTCAGTTCGCAAATTAATTATCACTGACGGTGTCTTTTCAATGGACGGAGATATTGCACCTCTGGATGAAGTGCATGCATTGGCAGAGGAATATGATGCGATGGTTTACGTCGATGATTGCCATGGTGAAGGGGTTCTGGGCGATACAGGTGCTGGAATTGTTGACCACTTCAAATTGCAGGGTAAAGTCGATTTTGAAATTGGTTCTTTCTCTAAAGCACTGGGTGTACAAGGCGGTATCGTTGCAGGAACGGAGATGACTAGGACACATGCACTCAATCATTCACGTTCATGGCTTCTTTCGGGTTCACAACCACCAGGAGTTGCTGCTGCCCAAAAAGCCGCAATTGAAGTTTTGATGAGTGAGCCTCAACATCATGCTAGGCTTTGGGAGAATACTCATTATTTCCGTAAGGAATTACAATCACTTGGTTTTGACACAGGGGTGTCAACGACTCCAATTATTCCAGTGATGTGCGGTGAATCAAGCGTTGCAAAGGCCATGACCGCTGCTTTGGGTAAAGAAGGGGTAATGGCAGGTTCAATCGTATTCCCAATGGTTGCACGAGATAAAGCAAGAATTAGAACTCAGATGTCATCTGGTTTGACAAGAGAAGATTTAGATGAAGTATTGCGCTTATTTGAAAAAGTTGGCCCAACATTAGACTTGATTTAATTCAAGAATTACGATGGTGTGTTATTGGTAACTCGCCAATTGCTGCCCATTCATTGTAGAGCAAGGATTTCATTTCATGCTCCGCTGCCAATCTCCAGCGTTTACGCATTGTTCTCTCAGCGACTCTTCCTTCTGGTACTGATGTAAAATGGGGCTCTGTATTAGAGTCTGGCAGCGGTAATTGTTGCCAACTTACGCCCCACAAAATTAACCATTCAGGTGGTGCTACTCCAAAATCAACTGTTACTTCTGGTTTTTGAATTGCCTGTTTTACCTGTTCAATAGTTAAATCACCTATGGACATTTTGAAGATCGCATTTGCAGTTCTGCGAACTTGATTCCATAAGAAAGCCAGACCAACGATTTCGAAACCGACAACTCGGTTATTTACTATCCATGGAGTACATGAAAGGATTGTTCGCATCGGTTCCTTCCCCTCCTCTATGCGTGCGAAGTTGGAAGCGTCATAAGTTCCTGTGAACAGATTACAATATTCGGTAAATACATCGCCTGGATATTTCCAGAATTCAATACCCTCAATTCTATAACGGTATACACGATATTGTGCCAGTCTTGGATTCCAATCATCTGCAACTTCAATGACATCAAGAAATGAGATTCCCTCACACAGACGATCATCGATAGCCCGAATCATTTTTTTGGCACCTAGTGACTCCCATAGGCCCTTTTTTAGCGTTACTGCTCCACCATTTACTCTGACATTGACTCCAGCATCGGTACGGCTTGAAAGAACTAAATTATGTTCCGTAATATTTTCATCAATCCATTTGAGACTCTGAAATACACGGACTAGTTCTCCTTGAACTGTCTTTACATCCGGTTGGATTTGGCTACCGTGGAATCCGTTACCCAAGTATCCAATTCTAAAGGCGAGCTTCACAGTCTCGCCAGTCAAATCCTCACCTCACATTTCGCGATTTATCATTTCTACAGCTTCGTCCTTACTGTATCCTAGACCGCCAACAGCCCAAATTAGAGCCTGCTGAAGCCAAGGTTGAACCATCGGGTTTTTCTTACTAGGGTCCATCACTTCAATCGCATCAACAATATTACGGCTAGCGGTGAAAAGAATTTCATCAATTGGAATGTCCTCGAGTTCAAGACGGCGTGCATAGCGTTGGAATTCCTTTACTGCTACTGGGATACGGCGGCACTCAAGTGCAAAAGCAGCGAAGTCAGCAATATATTCCATGTTCTCTTCATCGAGTTCCATTGCTTTTTTGTACATCATCATGATTTTGCGGCCAGGAACTACATCATCTTGAGCCTCTGAATTTTTCATGTTTGCAAATTCAGCATACATGTGGTGCATTTGTGCGTTATCTGGATTGTCCGGTAACTTAGATTCTAGGTGCTCAATGGCGCCATCGATATTTCCTTGATTGAATAAATCAATGGCAGTTTGTAATAATTCCTCGCTCATAGTGTCATCTCCAACAATCCATGTGAAGGGCTTGAGGTTCTTCAATGACTCGCTCTAAACAGTTGCAGATTAATCGCTATTTATTGAGTTAATGAATCCTTTAAATCGGATAACAAACTAGATGAAGAGTGCTTTTTGTGCATTTCATCAACTAATAATTTAGTCTTATCAGATTTGCGAATAGAATAAAAACAGTTCTTAGGATCAGCTACAACTCTAGTGGCAGTTCTTTGGTATGTCATCAATCCAACAATACTGCGAATCCATGTCTTTCCTGCAGATGCAGCAGCAGAATCGGAATCCTTCTGTGAGGTTCCTGGTAAGGTGGCGCCTGCACCCACTCCAATTGTTTCTTCAACTAGACCGATTCCAGTATCTGTTAGAATAGTTAGAGTTGAATAGCCCAATATCATGCCCATTGGATTTCTTTCCTCAATCACTTCGGAGATTCTATCGTAAAGAATTCTTCTTCTCGAATGAGACAATAAAAAGCGATGTTGAAATATTACTGCATCGGAAGTAATTGCATAGTGAAAACTCTTCTGGAAATAATAAGTCAATCCCCAAAATATTGATGCAAATACCAATCCAAATATTGTATAATTATAACTTATGAAATCTGGAATGAATCCGCCGATTGGTTCTCCGAAAATATCAGTGACAAAATATATCACATCATCGATTTGAATAAGAATCGGAGTAAATGTTACTATAAGTAGCCAAGTTGTAACCCATCTTCCAGAAGTGGACATGTTAATTAGTCTGTTTAACCATGTGATAATCAACATTGTCAATACAAATCCGAAAGGTACAGTTTCTCCGCCACTTACTTTGATGATCGCAATAACAATTGATACTAATGCACTTGAATCACTATCGCCCAATAAGTCCGCTTGGCCAAATAGTAAATGAACGCCAAGAACTATCAAGCCCAAAATATACATTCCAAGGAAGGCAAAGATACTAGGTTGTTTGGTAAGTAAAATCTCTTCACCAGGAATAGTTAAAAATTTCGCAGCAAGTTTTTTTTGTTTAGCATCGATACTCGCCTCAGAACTTGTTTTGTCGGTATTTGTGACCTCTTCATTCAGTTCTTCCGCTACTTCTTCCTCAGTCATAGAAACGCCTCTAGATTGTGTTTGGTATGCCGTTATTGATGAACCTTTTGCCGTATTTGCCCATTTTATCAGTGAAGTAGGCCCCAAGAATGCTCAGCATTTCCTCTCGCCCACTTGTATTCTGACTCGGTTCTTGTTCCAGTTTCATCTTGAATAATTAATTTGTTTAATTTAAGAGGATATTCATTGTAGGTCAAATGTGATTGCATTCCCCCTCTGGTTGGCTGGTCAAAAGTCCAATTAGCTCTTTCAATAGCCTCTACTTGTAATTTGATATCTGTTCTACCATTATGCATATGAATTTCAAAAACCGGCAATGGTGCGCCTGGATAATGGGCATGGTCGCCTTCGAGATTAGCACCGGCCGTCTTTGTAACAGTGACTTTTGTAAACTTCTCACTACGTTTGTTCTTTGCATCATGGAATAGGCCACCTTGGCTCAGTGCAATATGTCCAATATCTCTTTTCTTCCATGGTCTGTTATCTCTAGCACTTACTGTTAATGATGCATGAGGGATGAACCAATCGATATACGAGCCATCATCCAAGTGTAAAACTCCCCAATACCATGGGACCGATGGTGCCTGAACGCATACTTTTTGGAAATACGCAGTTCCAGATACCTGCTCATCATCCAATGTACCAGATACTTTGGTACCATGTAGTCGGAGAATATCATATCCCATATTGGCGGCATAATTTGCACTTGCTCTCCTCGCAGTGGACATCGCTTGATTCCATGGGGTTAACTTTAGTTTGAAATCAGTGGGTACCTTATCTCCGCGCATTTCTTTATCGGTTACCAAATTAATCCAAAATTCACTAAGGTCTGATTTCAAACCCATCGACAGATCTTCGCCTAATAACGGAATAACAGCCCCACCACCTTGGCCAGTAGTGGCATCATCGGTCAGTGGCCATTGTGGATGGGTATCAGGTATTGCAATCATTTTGCAGATTTTTTTGATTATAGGTTCGTGCATTTGTTTCCCATCAAACCACCATGCACAGACCATTCCATCCAATGCAATCGCTCCATCGTCATCAAAACCTGGTCTGCCTTTTGGAGTCCAAGGGCTTCCATTTACATCGACGATAGCATTGTCCTTTGTGGACCAAAGTACCATCAATTGTTTTCCGCTTGGATTACCTTCATGGTCATCAAGCATCACTAGCCACCACCACCAATCCCAAGTGAGGTGCTGCAACGGTGGTCTTTCTTGTAAATTCCACATCCGTGTCAAATCGCCACTAAAAGTGGGCATATCTTGGCTCATTCAATTTCCTTCCCTTTGAAAATTGCAGAACCGACTAGCCACAGTATTGCTGCCTGGAATAATAATACAAGTGTAGAAACTACAATTGTTGCTATTGGGCTAATCCCTAAACCTGTATCGGATGCAAAGGCACTCAAAGCACCTGCGCCCTCAAGTGAATTATCCCACCTGCCACCGCCGCCATATCCACCGCCGCCATATCCACCGCCCCACATTCCCATGCTGATGAATAGGGCCATATTAGGCCAAACAACCAAAGATGCAGCATCGATAATATTTAGCGACCAGCCAATAACAGAAAATCTGAGAATTGATGAAGTCGGTGCATTGAATGATAAAATCGCCATTCCTAATTCCCATGCGGCAAATGGCAGGGCCAGTATAATACCGCGCTTCCATAGGGTTCCAAGTGCACAGAATAACATTCCATAAACTAATGTTGCTAACATTGTTGCGAATATTATAGCCATCCACATTCCGAGGTCTGCAAATCTAAAAAGACTCTCACCAGGTCCAGCAAAACCGGAAATGATTCCGACTATTGCGCCCATTGCAATAATATATGGCCATACAATACCCAAATATCCAACAATTCTGCCAAGGAATATGTCACGTCTAGCAATTGGTTTTGCAAGCATAAAATGTATCGTCGAATTATCCATCTCTTCACGAATCAAACCAGTTGCCAAGAATAAAGGTAGGAAAATTCCCAGTAAGAATACGAATCCCATTTTACCTATTGCCAATAAGAATGCGCGATGGATGGCCTCTTTGGCATATTTTTCTTCATCGGGATCTTCATCTACTAATCTATCACTATTAGGTTCGGACCATTCTCCCCTCATTTCATCATAATCCAAGATGATATCACATTCAATATTGTTACGATTATTATCTTTTTGACTCTGAGTTGAATCGGCAAGTCGGCAGTCTCCATCATCATCGTAACCTGCAGTAGTGTCTCCACTCGCTGCCAAATCCCAATCGAAATCATCTTCATTTATCCATTTCTCAGGTGCATCGGGGGCAATCGGAGGTGTGAATGTTCCAGGATGGGATTCTGGGTTCTCGGGGTCTGTTCCATATATTCGCTCTTGGCCAGTCGGATATCCATCGCCATCCCAATCCGCAGAGTCACCATCATTGTCAATCGCCTCAATTTCTTGTTGCATTGAATCAACATAGAATAAAACTACAATGGATATAGCAATAAATCCAACTCCCAATATTACCCAAGTAGATAATTTGGTACGATATTGCCTCATGGTAAATTCCGTAACGGCGCCAAGTTTCCTGTCCAATGCCCTAAATACATTATCTTTTTTCGGTGGAGACATCATCGGGCTAGACCTCCGGTCAGGTACTTTAAGATCGATTCCAAATCATCATCCGGATTATCAATCGACGAGACTTTGTGCCCATTGGCCACAATTAAAGCAGGTAATTCCCTGTGGACGGCATTTAGATTATGTGTTTGAATTTGTAGACGGTCGCCACTAGGAAAACTGATTCCATAAACCGCGTCATTGTTGATGATATCCTTGGCTAATTCCTTTGGATTTTCACAGCCAATACTAATGGTATGCGGTATATTATCCATCTTCTCTCTGATTGTATGGAGGTTTCCTAAAGCGAGTAAACGCCCGTTGTGAAGGATGACTATTTGCTCGGTGATTCGTTCAATCTCATGTAGGATGTGGCTACTGACCAAAACGGTACGGCCCATTTTCCCTAACTCTCTAATGACATTCATTATCGTGGTTCGGGCAAGTGGGTCACATCCTTGTAACGGCTCATCCAATACGATTAACTCCGGGTCATTTACTAGTGCATGGGCAATTTTTACCCTCTGCCGCATTCCTTTTGAATAGCGCCCGAGTTGCTTATGTGCAACATCGGTTAAACCTACAAAGTTCAGTACTCTGTCAGCTTCAGATTTCGCTTCTTCTCTTGTCAAACCATTCAATCTAGCAAATAATGATACAAATCCATGGGCAGTCATCCAATCGTGCATTTTCTCGTGCTCAGGAACGAAACCTACTCTTGCATATGGGGCGGGGTTCTTCCATGGGTCTGTACCGAATAGTTTGATACTTCCACTAGAAGGTTTCAATTTACCCATTAGCAGATTGAATAGAGTCGATTTGCCAGCACCATTAGAGCCCAATATTCCTGTCACGCCACCGGATAAGGCCAGAGTGATTTCAGATAATGCGTGAATTTTTCCATATGATTTGGAGACATTTTCAAGCAATACCACAGGGGCGGTGATATTTGGTGCCCATTGTTGAGTTTCCCCCTCCCCGACTTGTTGAAGATCTGGCATCATTCTCTAGTCACCTCCATAGATGAAACACGACTACTCAACACATACAGTGCGATTGCATTCATTACAATTAGCGATGCTAGTGACCAAGTCCAAGAATACTGGTCATAGGTTGGTTGAGTCCTCACTAATGTTTGACCAACATGAGCCAAACAATCATATGGTGATAGAAGATATAGTATCTCTCTATCAAATAAATTCTTTACAATTATTGCTAATGTTTTAGTTCCTAAAATAATTGCTAGTAATCCAATTCCAGGGAAAAATTTACCCTTGGAAACGCTGGAAAGTGCCAATCCTATACTGGTATAGGTGATGATTAACAGAATACCGCCCATCAAGGCGCCGAGGAAAATTGGAAATGTATCAACAATCCATGCCCAGCCTCGGCCAAAGACCATTATCTCTGTAAGATAGTACAAAAAGAGAGTTAATATTATAATTATTGCTTGGATAAATGCAACAGATGCATACTTCATCCCAATATAATCAAAACGATTAATCGGTCTGGAGAAGTAAAGTGCAGAAGTTCCATGAAGACGATCTTCGGAAATAACTCCACCTACCAATAGTGCTGCAACTATTGGGTAATACATCACATTGCGTGGGAAAAACCCGAGTACGTGGCCGTAGAGGTTATCTCTGTTTACACCCCACATCGAATGGAATTCTGAGTCTCCAATTAGTGATGAGAGTAGCGTTAGTGCAGCATCTGATAGTGATGCAAAGAATACGAGGACTAAGAAAATTCTAGTCGGTATGCCCCATGGCCGATGACCTTTTTTGAAAATACCAAGAATATGGTGGCGCAGTATTGCCCAATTACGCATCCATCTGGGATTTAATTCTCCCTTCCATGGTTCATAATTTTGTTTAAATATTTCACCAGAGTCAGTCTGGCCAATAGATGCCATTTCAGAAATATCTTCATCGCCTTCACTTGAACCCCAAGCAGTATCCATCCTTGCTTGGCCAGTTACAGGTGTTTCTGCGGTAGCCATCTGTACATCATCGGTTGCAACTGGTTGTATTTGTTGAACCGGTTGAACCGGTTGAACTTGCAGTGGGGTTGATGGAATCGGTAGTTGAGGTGCAATAGCGATTGGCTGTGACTGTGTCTGAGCCAGCGGTTGAGGATGAGGTGTAATCTCTTCATCTTCACTCATGAAGCACCACCTCCCATGTGACCTGGAGCATCTACCTTTCTAGCATGGATTGGATGTTTGAACAAGTCTTCACTACTTTTGACATCATAGCCTAAGTTTTCCATTATTACCAAGAATAAATCTTCGAGGGATGCTTCATACTCATGCATCCTTCTTATCTGAGCACCCACTTGAGATGCGCAGAGCAATATCTCGCTGGTCAATTCTTCGGATTCGTGAGCGATTCTCATTACTCGTCCCTCACGTCTGACTCGCATTCCGCGTTGAATCATTGCAGCCTCTAGTTTAGATGCTCCACCCCAAACATGAATTTCTATTTCACGATCAATCGCTTTCAAGTCCTCAATACGTCCTTGAGCAGCCAGTTTACCTTTGTGCAATAGTACGATATCATCGCATACTCTTTCAACATCATCCATTAAATGTGATGCCATCAATACTGAACGGTCACCTTGTTTGACAGTATTTATCAAGGTGTCAATCATAAACTCACGAGCAGTAGAATCCAGTCCATTGCTTGGTTCGTCAGCGATGATTAATTCAGGGTCATGAATTATTGCACAGGCTAGTTTAGTCGCTTGTTTCATGCCGGTTGAGAATGATTTTATCTCTCTATATCTTTGTTCTCCAAGACCTACGTATTGCAATGATGCATGAGCCCGCTGTAATGCTACAATCGGATTCATTCCAAGTAATTCGCCTGAGTATCTAACTTGATTTATTGCATCCATGTCTGGGTTCAAAGCATCATATTCGGGCATGTATCCAATCCTCGAACGAATAGCGGCCCCTTCAGTTCTGATATCATGTCCCAGAACAGTCCCTTCACCAGAAGTTGCTTGTATTAGTCCCAATATAGTTTTCAAAAAGGTTGATTTTCCTGCACCATTAGGTCCAAGAAGGCCAGTCGCCCCTTTTTTAATGTCCAAATTAAGGTTTTCAAGAGCCATATGAGGTCCATAGAATTTTGATAAATCCTGAGTTTGGATGATACGCTCCCGTTCCAAACAGTTCCCCTCAATTATATGAGGGCAAAGACGCCCTTTCAATGCTTGCGCGTTAAGAGTAATTTATCGCAGCACTGATAGGAACTTTGATTCAAACGCTTTCACGTAATCCGCCACGGGTCTTTATCGCAATACCTTTGTTGAAAGTTGCAAACTCTTCAGAGTTACAATTTGAAATACCATGCCCGAGTAATTCGCCCTTTTTGTTTACGATAAGACAAGTTCTTCCAGGTGTGAGCCATGGGTCAGTTGCCAAAACGAATCCATGGAATACATTCCTTCCCTTTCGAACAAATGGTTCTGCATCATCGTTCACAACAACCCATGCAGGACCCTCTCCGATGTAATTCCATGACTGTGTAGTCTCAAACCCAGAAGGACATTTCCGCCTTCTGTGGCTGTGCAATTCTACAGCACCATCATCGGTCAATGAGATGCCACCATCGGTTAATCTTGGGCTTACGATATGTTTTCCAGAAGATGACATTGCATTTTTTATTCTGCCATGGCGATTGATAACAAAAGTAGCATCTTGCATTAATTCTTTAGCGAGTCCATATTCTACATTGAGGAGGACGGTCATTTTGTCACTAACATGTCGGCAACGTACTTTGTTGGTGGCAATGATTCGCCCCTCTTGGTCAAGAGGTATTTCACTGGCATCCTCATCGGTGATCGATTTTATTACACCGGCTTCAACAAGAGCTTCCATGCATCTCGCTTGTATTCCATCTCCTTCTAAATCACAAAGTATAATCCTTCTCTCACCCAATTCGAATCGTTCTAATTCTCTTCTTATCCACGATAAATCCGGCCTTCTTCGCCAAATCCATTGTGGTCCAGTTACATGTGAGAATGGATTCAAATCTTCCATACTATAGGGCAATAATCCAAGAGGGGTCAAAATCATTACTTCCATTCCCTCTGCATGATGGGTCAATCGAGTCATTAAGTCGCTGCATCTTTCTCGCCAAGGACCTGGACGACCATGTAAAATCAGCACATCATCTGAACCATTTCCTACTGGCTCAGGGGCTCTCCAACGAGAGGCTAGTTGCCTTCTTGCTTCAATTATGTGAGGGCGGAAATATGTGTCTTCTCCGCCCCATGATACGCCTCCCTTTTTAGGGGATTCTTGGGCGCCAACTATCCAATCCCAAGAGTATTCCCAAGAACCTCTTGTAGAATCTCTATCCCTTGCAGCGGCCCGATCTGTAATTGCTAATTCTTCAAGGTCAATCATTGCCAATCCTGCTTTATTTGGGCTAGTTGTAATCCACAAAAAGGCCTCGCGCAATGCGGGGTGTTGATGGCTGCGTCTTTCAGCAAGTCTCCATATTGTTCCATCTCTAATCGCTTGCTTACATCTTGATAATTCAGCAAGTGTGACTTCTAAATTATAACGGGCTAGAACCTTGACCTGTTCTGCAGGATCCAAATTTCTAACCTCTTCAGGAGAGGTATATGCAATACAGGGCATAGTGACTGGCCAGTCAACAAGATTGACCAGTTTTTCAGTACCCCATGGTGTTAGAAGTCTTCCATCCTTTGCAAATAATGCGTATGCTGCCGAATCAAACAGATCGGCACCTAGCGCGATAGACATTGGGAAAAGCATAGGATGTCCACAACCAAACATGTGAACGGGGCGATTTGGTGGCAAATAAGGTAGTGATGAGAGCATGATTTTTGCATAATCTTTGTACATATGTTGCTCCATTATTGGTACAATGCCGCCGATTGGGTGGATGGAAAAATCATGTTTTGCCATTTTTTGAGCAGATAATGTCCTCAGTTCTTTAAACAATCCACCTTGAATTGGCCCATTTATCATTGTACTTCCAGCGCTTTCAATGCTGATTGAAGCCCTTGCATCTGTTTCCAGCACCGCACTCTTGACCTCTTCTTCAGTCATATCAGGTCTGGTGAAAACATCCAGCATAGTAGCAATATCAACACCTATACTTTTTTGGAATTCAACTATTTCCTCGACTCCAACTTCTACATCACCGTAAATATAAGCCTGGAAAGTACCTGAATCGGTCATTATCACTCCAGGAAAATCAATCAATGAATGAACACCATCTTTGATTGCCTGTTCTTTCAAATGTTCATGCTTCCAGATAATATATGAATTAGTAATTAAGGCAGAAATGCCGTATCTGTCCCACATTTCACGAGGTTCTATCGTTCTAATATTTGGATTGATTACGGGTAATAGAGCTGGAGTTTCCAGTATGCCGTGTTTGGTGTGTAATCTGCCTAAACGTGCCCTTCCGTCGCGGTTAGTCACTTCAAATAAACCAACATCTTGTTCTCGGCAAGGTTCAGGGTCGTCACGTCTCCCCTCTTGCCAAGCGCTCATAATTTTGGGCGGTGGCCTATCGGTCTTGAAGTCCTCGCTTATACGAATTCAATAAATACCTAATTTATGGGCCAATAATATCGCCATTTTCTCTTCAATATGGCGTAAATGTCCGGATGTAGTGACCCGAGCAATACCCATGGAATCTGCCACTTCACCAGTTTTGATGCGGGAGTCCTTTTCGTAGAATCCCATTTTCCAAGCGATGTTGAATACTTCCAATTGTTTATCTGTCATCTCAGTACCATTGAGATTGTCATTATCATCAACTGTGGTCACAACTGAGATTTTACAATGTGGATTCCACTTTTTGCTAGCATCTACCATCGTGGTGATGCCGGTAGAAGTCCCTCGTAAGATTAGCAGGCCACCGCTACGACCAATATTGGAACCGGCGACAACATATGCATCGTCAACCAAATAGCCAATTTGTATTGTCACATGGCTATTGCGAACAATCACGCAATGAATCTCCTTTCCATCAACAATTTGCATGTTGAGGTATTGGTGCAACTTAAGGTAGGGGATTTCATCAATATCTGATATTTTAATTCCTTCTGCTAACTCAATCTCCACCATTTGGTGTATGCACCTATTTGGGTAGTCTCGATATACGACTCCCATAAGGGTCATAGAAATTCTTGTAATTAGTTCCTTATAGTCAGTACTCATTAGAGTTGCGCCATCATACTCAATTCTAACTTCACGCACATAGTCCTTACCTAGTTGACCTATTTAATTCTTAACGAGTTTTTATCGGTCATCTTTTTCCTTTGCCGATTCAAATCAAACATAGGTGAGAGAACCATGGATCGGATGAATTCTCTACCTAATTCATCAAAGGATTGTTGTCAATTTTTGTAACAACCTCGATCGAACTTACGCTAATGCCCTCACTATGTCCATCAAGTGCGGCTCTAACCTCTCTAAGATTACAAAATAGCAGGAATTAATTCATCATTCTCAAGTAGTGTCACTAGTGAAGTATCGTGCAAACGGGCTTCTACAATTTGGGAGAGAATTCAATAAACACCTAATTTACGTGCCAATAATATCGCCATTTTCTCTTCAATATGGCGTAGATGTCCTGAAACAGTGACCCGTGCAATACCCATGGCATCTGCGACTTCGCCAGTTTTGATACGGGAATCCTTTTCGTAGAATCCCATTTCCCAAGCGATATTGAATACTTCCAATTGTTTATCCGTCAAATCAGTACCATTGGGGCTATCATTTTCCTCAACTGGCATCACAACAGAGATTTTACAGCGAGAGTTCCATTTTTTGAAACCATTTACTATTGAGGTGATTCCATCAGGAGACCCTCGTAAAATTAGCAGGCTACCTGTGCGGCCAACTTTAGAACCAGAGACCACATATGCACCGGCAACATTGCCACCAATATGTATCGTCTCATGGCTATTGCGAATAATCACACAATGGATCTCTTTTCCACCAACAAGTTGCATGTGGAGATGTTGGTGTAACTTTAGGTAAGGGATTTCATCAATTTCAGATATCTGAACACCTTTTGCTAACTCAATCTCCACCATTTGGTGTAGGCATTGATTCTCGTAGTCTCTATACACAACTCCCATAAAGGTCATGTTAGAGATTCTAATAATCTGTTCCTTAAATTCTGTATTCATCAAGGTAGCGCCTTCGTATTCAACTCGAACTTCGCGCATACAACAGGTATTTGGCTAGTATATTTAACTATTAATGCGTTTTTCAATTCGTCTAATATTATTTGCTTCCCCGTATTAAATTAAACAAAGGTGACTGAACCATGTGCTAGGATGAATTCTCTACCTAATTCGTCAAAAGATTCTAATAAATTCGCGGAAAAGCGGACACGGTATACTTCATCATCGGATTCGAGGTCATTTTTGATTCCATCGAGTGTTCCGGGAGCCGCTCCGCAGGAAAGACAGGCACCTGTTAAATCCAAAATTAGGTCGATTGAAGGCTTTTCGACAGGATTTGCAACAACCTCGATCGAACTTACACTAATGCCCCCACCATGTCCGTCAAGTGCAGCTCTAACCTCTCCTAGGCGTGACAAAATAGCAGGAACTAATTCATCATCTTCAAGTAGTGTCAATAGTGAAGTATTGCGCAAACGGGCTTCTACAATTGGGTCGGTTGATTCCGCAACTCGCTTTGATGCCTCTTGTTGGATTGCAATTTTTGCTTCAGCAGCGTATTTTGCTACTAAATCCTCAACGGTCATATCTCTTCGTTGTTCAACTGCCATTTCAAGCCTCGCATTGTTATTTTAATCAGCAAATTACTACGGTGCTTAAAAGAGATAGAAATGAATGGTTAAGGCACATTTTGAGATTATATTGATATGTTTTTTGTTTTCAACTGCTTAGTTCTTAATACACTTCTTGATAAGGGGGTGATAGGAGGCAAGATTGGTAAGAGACATGACTGGGGAGATACTCAATATTTCAAATCTACATGTAAGTGTCGAAGGAACTGAAATCATCAAGGGATTGTCATTGACAATAAGCAAAGGTGAAGTTCATGCTATTATGGGTAGAAATGGCTCCGGTAAGTCGACACTTGCGAATGTTTTGATGGGTCATCCTGCATATCAAATCACCAGTGGAGAAATCTCATACTACGGTCAACCACTAGAGGAATTGGAAGTGTTTGAGCGAGCAAGAGCAGGTATGTTCTTGTCATTTCAATATCCATCAGTATTACCAGGTGTTAAAGTTGGTACCTTTTTGAAGAAATCTATCGAAGCGGTTAGTGGAGAGGCTGTAAAGCAAAAAGATTTCAGAACTCAACTTAAGGCGGCAATGGCCTTGCTTGACATGGATCGTTCGTTCTTGTCAAGATATGTTAACGACGGATTTAGTGGTGGAGAAAAGAAGCGTTTAGAGATTCTCCAATTAGTTCTACTTCAACCATCCTTAGCAATACTCGATGAAACTGATTCAGGACTTGATATCGATGCATTAAAAATTGTTTCTAAGGGAATAAACCAAGTTATACCGCAGGCAGGTTGCATAGTAATTACACATTATCAAAGACTATTAGAACACGTCAAAGCAGATTATGTTCACGTCATGATAGACGGTAAAATCGTCAAATCAGGCGGGCCAGATTTGGCACATAAACTGGAAGAGCAAGGCTACGATTGGCTTGAAGCCAAAGCATAAGAGGTGATTATATGAGTGATGAAGCAATATCTGAGAGTGATGAAGCAAGAGATCTTGTCGGTGAGTATCAATTTGGATTTCACGATGAAGACAATTCGGTAATCCGATTCAACAATGGATTATCCGAGCAAATAGTTAGAGATATTTCAGCGATAAAGAACGAACCTGAATGGATGACAGATATTAGAGTGAAAGCATATCACCATTTCGTTGAAAGAGAAATGCCAAAATGGGGCAGCCCTGAAATTTTGAATAATATTGATTTTGAAGCGATAACATATTTCTTACGTTCCACAGATTCAACCAAGGATGATTGGAAAGATGTTCCTGAAGATATTCAAAACACATTTGACAAAGTTGGTTTAAGAGAAGCAGAAGGCACATGGCTCGGTGGAATTACCGCGCAATATGATTCAGAAGCAGTATATCATTCAATTCGTGAAGACCTTGAATCACAAGGTGTTATTTTCCTTGACATGGATACCGGACTCAGAGAACACCCGGAACTTGTAAAGAAATATTTTGGTAAAGTAGTACCACACAGTGATAATAAATTTGCAGCCCTAAATACAGCAGTTTGGTCTGGTGGTTCATTTGTTTACATTCCAAAAGGAATCCATGTGGAAATGCCAATACAATCATATTTTAGAATCAATGCCGAGAATATGGGTCAATTTGAACGAACATTGATATTGGCTGATGAAGGCTCTAGCGTGCATTATATCGAAGGATGTACTGCACCATCATTCGCCTCAACAGCTCTACATTCAGCAGTGGTTGAACTGATTGCAATGGATGGAGCAAAAATAAGATATTCGACAATTCAAAATTGGTCAAATAATGTTCTCAATCTAGTAACCAAAAGAGCCCACGCAATGAAGAACTCAACAGTTGAGTGGATTGATTCCAACATTGGCTCTGGTTTGACAATGAAGTATCCAGCAATTCTTCTCAAGGGTGAAGGTTCTCACGCAGAAGTTGTTTCAGTTGCTTATGCTGGGAAAGGCCAACACCAAGATACTGGAGCAAAAGTACATCACTTAGCAGCCAATACAACATCAAATATTATTTCAAAATCGATTAGTAAAGATGGAGGTCGCTCAACATATAGAGGGATGTTACAAGTTTTACCAAAGGCACATAATTGTCGTAGCAAGATTGTATGTGATGCCCTCATGCTCGATCCGGATTCACGTTCAGACACATATCCTACAATGGAAATTGGTAATTCTAGTGCAGATTTAGAGCATGAAGCAAGTGTTAGTAAAGTTTCAGGTGATCAGTTATTTTATCTAATGAGCAGAGGATTCAATGAACAAGAAGCAATGGGTCTAATCGTCAATGGATTCTTTGAACCATTTACTAGAGAATTACCTGCTGATTATGCAGTTGAAATGAACAAGTTACTCAATATCAAAATGGAGGGTTCAATTGGTTGAGTTATATCGACATGTCTCCTCCTCCACGGGCTAAGCATTTGTGGAGATATACTCCCTGGGCAAGAATCAAACCTCAAGATGGTGTGCCAGTAGCTGATAAAATATTATTCTCTATCGATGGGAATATTGCTTTGCAGTCAGGTGCGCCAAGAGCGGTATTGGAATCTGATATCGCTAGAGTTTTTCTGAGTGAAATCGGTGGTTCATCGCATACATTGCATATCGATGGTGATTTTGGATTAATACATATTCAAGCAAAAGCAAGTGGACATGTAGCAGCAGGACATTTACATATTGATTGTAAAGGTAGTTCTACAGTTATTGTTCATCTGACAGGAGAAGCAGATTGGAGTGGATTATATGTCAGCGGAGAAGTCGCAGATAATTGTAAACTAGCCTATGGCTTTGTCAATGAACTGTCCAATGATTGTAAGTTATTACATTGTGAGGACTGGGCTATTGGAAGAGATGCAGTAATGGAGATTGCCGCACTCAGTGTTGGCGGATTCCGTTGTAAAAGTGATGTTAGAACTGCATTGACCGGTAGTGGAGGCTCTTTGAAACAAGCAGTTACCGTTCATGGACTTGGTTCAAGACACATTGATAATCATATTGAAATCGATCATAAAGTTGCTAACTGTAATTCTAAACTGGTGGTAAATTCAGCCTGTGCTGGTTCGAGCAGATCTATCACTACAGGACTTCTCAAAGTAGCAGAAGGTGCTAATGGGACAGATGCAGGACAAGTATTTCGCAATTTATTGTTGAGTGATAAAGCAAGAGCAGATTCAATCCCAGAACTTGAGGTTTTGGCCGATGAAGTAAAGGCTGCTCATGGTGCTGCAAGTTCTCCTGTAAATCCTGAACAAGTTCATTATTTGATGAGTAGAGGTCATTCACCACAACAAGCAGAGACTTTGATAGTCGAAGGTTTCCTAATAGATGCATTTTCCAATCTAAGCGATTCAGATTTGAAAGATGTCTTAGCAACGCGAATGACCGTACACTTGGAATGTGAATTAAAGAGGTGAATCCGTTGCCACTAAAGGATGATTTTCCTATATTGTCGAGAGAGGTCAATGGCCATCCTCTGGTCTATTTAGACAATGCTGCAACAACTCAAAAACCACAAGTTGTGATAGATGCAATGTCTCAATATTACTCTAATTCAAATGCTAATGTTCACAGAGCAGTGCATACTCTTGCCGGTGAAGCAACCGAAGGATATGAGGACTGTAGACGTTGGATAAAAAGTTGGTTCAATGCTGAAAAGGCAATATTGACAAGTGGAACTACAGAAGCAATTAATTTGGTTGCACATGGCTGGGGCAGAGCAAATCTTCAGCCAGGAGATGCCATCGTCCTCACTGAAATGGAGCATCATTCGGATATTGTTCCTTGGCAAATCTTATCTGAAGAAAGAGGAATTGAAATTAGATATGTTCCAGTCCTAGATGATTTCACACTGGATATGGAAGCATATGCCATATCTTTAGAAAATGCCAAACTAGTTTGTGTTGTTCATACTTCAAATGTTTTGGGTGTTAGAAATTCAGTCGATGAATTAATTTCTCTAGCACACAAGGCAGGTGCTAAGATTTTGATAGACGCTGCTCAAGCAGTTCCACATGATAGGATTGATTTTGAACAATTTAACGCTGATTTCATGGCTTTTAGTGCTCATAAAATGTGTGGTCCAACAGGAATTGGTGCACTTCTAGTGAAAAACGATGCTTTTGAGCAAATGCAACCATTCATGGGTGGTGGCGATATGATTGAATCTGTCACAACTTCAGGTTCAACCTACCAAACTAATGAGCATAAATTCGAAGCAGGGACGCCAAAAATCGCTGAGGCTGTTGGATGGTCAGCAGCATTTAAATGGATGTCAGCCATCGATTTACCTGCACATCATGAACGATTGTTGAACATAGCAAAGTGGACTGCAGATCAGTTAAGGGAAATCGGATTCACAGTTTATGGACGCCATCAAAGTGGCGATGCAGCTGTTGTTTCATTCCTTCATCCAACCATACATAGTGAAGACTTTGCACGCTTCTTAGACGCTAAGGGTTTCGCTGTCAGAACCGGGCACCATTGTGCCCAACCTCTTCTCAATCGTCTAGGAATTACTGGGACAATCAGGGCATCATTCTATCTATATAATACTCAGGATGAAGCCGAAAAATTCATTGAAACAGTGCGATATATCGTGGGGAAATTCGCATGAAATATCCACAGGCATTACAGGTCTTAATCGATGAATTCTCTTTCATTGATGACAAAATGGAAATCTTAGAATATGTCTATGACCTTTCGGAAGAAGTGGTTGAGTTTCCAATCGCTAATTGGAGTGAAAAAACAAGAATAATGGGTTGTCAATCTGAAGCCCATTTAGAAGTGGCAGTCGAGGACGGAATAGTTGAATTACGCTGTGGTGCAGATTCTAAAATCGTTCAAGGGATGATGGGTCTTATTACAATCGCAATCAATGGTAGAAAAGCGGAAGATGTTTTACAATTAAAACCGGACTTCGCACAAGAAATGGGAATCCTCAATTCACTATCACCAAGCCGTTCTAACGGCTTTCGAAACCTTTTTGACAAGGTGATGTTAGAGATAAGAATGAAACAATGAGGTGTGATTATGGTATCCAAAGAAGATGTATTAACCCAGCTAGATTCAGTATTAGACCCAGAAATGGAGATTTCTATCGTACAATTAGGTCTAGTTTACGATGTCCGTTTTGAACAAAAGGAAGGCGTTACTCATGCTGAAATCGACATGACACTAACCAGTCCTGGGTGTCCAGTCGCACCGGAAATAATGGCCGCAGCCCACGTTGCTGCGATTGCAACAGATGGAGTAGAAAGCGTTCATATCAATTTGATTTGGACTCCACGTTGGGATCCCAAAGTACATGCTTCAGAAGATGCAAAGTTCGATATGGGTATTTGGGAATAATCATCGCTTTACGATGACAGTCAATACATCCCCATCCTTTAACAGATGGTCTAATCCAACTCTTTGCCAGTCAAATTTAGCACTTGGCCCCATGACCTTACCAAATCTAAACTTGCGAACGAAATCTCTATGCAATTTATTGCATATTTGCCTTACAGTTGAGTCATCTTTGACGATTAATGGCTCTTCCATATCCGCATCCTCACCCTGAGGTTTTAGATATACTCTCATGAATCCAAGATTATCATAAATGAAATCCTTCAACTCTTCTAGACCAGTTCCTTTGAACGCAGAGATATTCATTACCGGCCAATCCTTAGGCAGAGACTCTCTGGTGATTTGTAACTCTTCATCGGTAGCAATATCTATTTTATTGATTGCAACAACCGCTTTTTCATAGATTCTATTCTCTGCTAAACAATCAACAATTTGCTCCGCAGTAGCATTATTTCTTAAAGTTA
>Ga0307994_1000569_pt1 | contig 25725 bp, 21 predicted proteins | sample EllFjometagen261_FD_203171 | JGI IMG/M metagenome (GOLD analysis project Ga0307994, IMG submission 203171) | Marine microbial communities from Ellis Fjord, Antarctic Ocean - #261 | ecosystem: Environmental > Aquatic > Marine > Unclassified | place: Southern Ocean | collected 2014-11-02 | reverse complement strand
TTATCCAGCACTAGCGTATCTGGAGATATAAAGGATTTTTTATAAATGCTGGCCATACTAGCGCCTCCAATATTAAACCATACATAGTTTATCTATTGAGTATCTATCCTTTAAATAGCCTTAGATAGTCCCTTTTCTGTACTAGGATAGTTAGAGACGATTGGGTTGCTTGGCAGCCGTCATATTATTTAGCACGCTTAACTGGAACCCTCAAACTCTTAAGCGAACGCTTAATGGTTTTGAGGTGCGTCATGGTTTCTTCACCCAGCTTCATGGTGACCCCTACAGCAAGAACATCTATCACCACCATTTGGGTGATACGAGATGACATTAGAGTATTAAGCTCTTTGTCTTCATCTAAATCGATGTACAAAGGAATCTGCACTTGTTCAGATAGTGGGGTATTACTTGGGCACAAGGCAATAACCGTTGCACCTGCATCCATAGCGAGTTGTGTGGTGTGGAGTAAATCTTTAGTGCGCCCCGTTTGAGAGACTGCAATCACCACATCACCAGGTTGTAGGGTTACAGCCGCCATAGTTTGCAAATGAGGGTCTGAATAGGCCGCGGCCGAAATATTAAGGCGGAAAAACTTATGCTGTGCATCACTACAGATGGGTGCAGATGCCCCAAAGCCATAACAATCAACACGCTTGGACTGAGCTAAGGCCACAATGGCTTGTTCCAGGTTAGCGGCATCTAAATCAGATTTCACCCGCATGAGATTACCCATGGTGGAATCAAAAATCTTTTCTTTGAATTGCTCTACTGAGTCACGGCTATCTAAACGAAATTGCTGGTAAGAGGTATTAGCACCTACAAACTGAGCGAGCTTAAGCTTAAAATCTTGAAACCCGTCAAAATCTAACGCCCTACAAAAACGCACTACAGTAGGCTCGCTTACCGCCGCCGCGGCTGCTAAATCGACAATACGCATTTGCACAATTTTTGCACGATGCTCTAACACATAATCTGCCACCTTACGCTCAGATTTGCGTAACTGCGAGTGCGCTTGAGCGATGGTTTTAAATAAATCGTAGTTAGATGTGGGCATGGGTTGAGCCGAAGCAATAAGGAATTAGTAACATTCTACCCTATCCGCTTTGGCTCAATCCACCGCCTAGACTCAAAATTGCAGGGAGATGTCCTTATGACCCGACAGACAAGCAGAGATTGTAGTGGCTACATCATCACTCATACGCTCTTGTAAACGTATCCCAATGCTGTCTTTAATAGCCATGTCGTAGCTTGCCAACGCGGGAGCCATGTCCATTAAGGCACGCTTTCGCCATATAATTTCTGCAGTTAGCATGTCCATGGCTTCGCTATGATAGCCTTTGGCCTTCTCTGGATTGTATTTACTACCTTTTAGGGCCCTTCGTGCTTTAGAGAGTTTAGATTTAATACTACTTATGCCCGCAAACTCGCCCATATTTCGCTCTTGAAGCTTGATGGCTGCCATCGCCTCCTTAGCGTCTAACTGGTCAATATGAGCAGCAAGTTCCGCCACATCAGCTTCAATATTCACTAATTCAGGGGCTTGAGTTATCCATAAGCGCAGTTCTCTGATGCCTTCATAAGCTTCATCAGCATTACGACGATATTGATTACGAGCCTGCTTCTCTGCCTTGTTGAGTTTCTCAAAAATAGGCCTTTGCGTGGCCCACTCTGCTGGGATACTCTCTTCTAAACGCTGATTCAAGAGCCCAAGTTGGTCAATTTTCATCACTAAGCTGGACCGACGATTGGCATTTAGTTCAATGTCGTCAAGGCGTCGTAGTTGTAACTTAGCATCTTCGACCAAACCTTTATTACGACGCACGTTAAGCTGAATATCTCGCACTTGTTGGTGTAAGGGTTCATAACTTTGTTCAAAGTCGGTTAGTTCAGCCTTAGCTTGATAAATGCTTTCTACTTTACTAAATGTTTGACGCGCCTTCCCTAAGCTCTCTTGTAACATCTGCGTTGCAGCAGAAGACGCATAGCTTGCATCTACCGCTGCCATAGCATCAATAGCGGCTACCAAAGTCATTTCTTGGTTGGTGTATAGAGTGAGCACTTGCTCCTCTAAACATGGCTGAATGCGGGGGTTCATCGGTGGTGGTGACGCTTCAGAAGTGAGGTAGGTGCGATTGGGTAGGTAGTTGACTAAACTTGGGAAAAAACCAGTAATCACTAAGGCTAATATCTGCAATCCAATAAACGGCACCACCCCTTTATAGATAGACATAGTTTTCACCACTTGGTCCGCCACACCCCGCAAATAGAAGAGCGCAAAACCAAAGGGCGGCGTAAGGAATGAGGTTTGGATATTCAAACCAATCATCACACCAAGCCACACAGCCGTAACGTTGGCGCTAGGGTCTGCCAATAATATAGGCGCTACAATAGGTACAACCACTACGGCAATTTCAATAAAGTCTAAGAAGAAACCTAATACAAAGATGACTAACATCACCACAAAAAACTGTACCCAAAAACCACCGGGCAGGCTAGTGAGCATGTGTTTCACCAACTCTTCACCACCAAAGGCACGAAATGCCGAGGTGAGCATGGCTGCGCCAATAAGGATGATAAATACCATCGAGGTGGTTTTAGCCGTTTCCCCCATTACTTCATGTAAGGTAGTCCCTGTTTTAAAGACGCGCCAGCCACTCCAAGTGATCGCCATAAGCAATGCAGCTGAAGCAACCAAACCCAGGGTCACTCCAAGGCGATCCTCATCGGTATTGATGCTTTTGATATTAAGATTAAAATTAGCAACGATAAACCCTAGCACAATGACCGCCGCAATCGCTATAAATGCCGGCCAATAACGCCTTTCATCGCGATCGTGCAGCCGATAACCTGCCATCAACATAGCACCTACAGCACCCACAGCACCTGCCTGATTAACCGTTGCCACACCCATTAAGATGGACCCCAAAACCACAAAAATTAAGCTCAGAGGTGGTAACAATGCCATTAATACTTTGACTAAGAACTGGCGATCATAAGCGCCAGAATAGCCTATTGGTGGCGCCATTTTAGGACGGATTATGGCCGTGAAGAGGATATACAAGATATACAAAGCCACCAATAAAAGACCAGGAATAAAGGCCCCCATAAACATGTCGCCAGCGCTGGCAGAAGTGATATCCAGCACGGAGGGCATGGAGAATTCACCAGTAATTTCACGATATGCAGCCTTACGCATGGCGCTAGCTTGATCGGCTGCACTACTGAGTTGATCGGCCAAAATAATAAGCACGATAGACGGGGGGATAATCTGACCTAGGGTGCCGGAGGCACAGATGGTCCCTGTGGCCAGTGAGTGTGAGTAGTTATTACGCAGCATGGCAGGCAAAGAAATCATACCCATGGCAATTACAGTGGCACCAACAATACCTGTAGTGGCGGCAAGCAATGCGCCCACGAGGACCACAGAAATTCCCAAGCCACCGGGCACTGGGCCAAATAACTGGGCCATGGTCACTAACAAATCTTCCGCTACTTTGGAGCGCTGTAACATAATGCCCATAAAAATAAATAACGGGATAGCAATCAGGGTATCCCGCTCAACGTTCCAATAAAGGCTTCTAAAATTTGTCACACCGGCACTAAGCCATTGCACAGGGCCACCTTCATGGAAGTAGGCATTTGGGTTATCAGCAAAAATCCAGCCTGCTAAGGCGGCTAAACCGATGGCAATAATAGAGGAGCCCGGCAAAGAGAATGCTACAGGGAAGCCAGAAATAAGCGCCGTAATCATTAACAGGACTAAAATTCCTAAAAACAAAAGTTCCATAACCGAGTGTCCTAGGGGTTAGCCGCGTTTGTAGAGGATGGAGTTGTAGCTGTTTCGCCACGCAGCACACCAAAGTGCTTGAGCAGGTAACTTGAAAATTGAATAATCATAGAAAAAGCAAAGATAGCTAAAAACCCCACCATGATGTATTTCACATACATGCCGTAGCCACTTTGAGACACCTCTACACTAAGCAATGGGCTATTAATACTACTGGTTCTATCCCACATACCGAGCGTGAGAATGGTAAAACATAAAGGTAAACCGAGTAAGGTGACACCAAAAACATTCACCCAGGATTGTGTGCGCGCCTTAAAGTGAGTGTAAGCCACATCTACCCGTATATGCCCTTCAATAAGTAAGGTATGTGCCGAAGCAAATAAGAATAATGCGGCATACCAAAAACGCACTAGGTCACCCATAAAGGCTTGTTCATAGGAAAAAATAAATCGGGTAATAACAATTAAAAATTCGGCCGCAACAACCATCAGAGTAAGCCAAATAAAACCCAAGCCCTTGCTGCGCAATGCGATAATGCAGGACAACAGCATCAAAGGTAAATGAACGTAAGTACCACGAAACTGCGGCTTACCTAATTCCGTGGTGAGGTCGCTGCCGACTATATACTCTAGTATCGATTCAATTCGCAAGAAGGACACTATCATATCGGCCATACCCACCAATAACACCATCCAAAAGGCGGCTTTTATACTGGTGGCCGCCCAATCTGAGACCCGAAGTGAAAGATTTTGATAACTTTCGGTACGTAATCTAGATACGTGTACCATCGCCAATAAAGGCGCTGCCACATAGCTCAATACCTGAAGCCATCCAAGACCTGCGGCCGGGTCGGTAGGTGGTTTACCCAGTAGGGTATTCAATGCTCCTGGCCATAGCGCCCAGAAGTTTAAAAAATTATTAAGCACAAAAATAACCGTGGCATACACCACAGTAAAAGCGAGGCTGCGAAGCAGCAAATCTTGCTTAAGTAAAACGCTAGAAGAACTCAATGAGTTCAAACGGCTAGACGAGTGTTGCATGGTTAAAACCACTAGCATATGGATAAATAGAGATAAAAACGGGAAAACCCGCCCATAACTGCGTCATGGACGGGCATACCTAGGGTACAACCATTAACCGCCTAGTGCGCGGTTACGCTGCGTTAGATAGGCTTGATCAGAAATCTCTGCCCATGCACCAATATCGGTTCGTGCAGTAATAAAGCTCTGATGAATACGATTAGCCAAATCACTATGCTCTTGTACTTCGGCAAATACTTCTTCAGAAGCCTCAGCAAAGCCGTCGTAAATGTCGTCATTGAACTGGCGTAGTTTCACACCTTGATCATTAACTAAACGCTTAAGCGCCGCACCGTTTTTGGCGTTGTACTCTGACATCATCACGTCATTTTCCATCGAGGAGGCCGCTTCAATCATCATCTGATCAGATTTACTCAAGCCATCCCACCAAGTCTTGTTCATGCCACAAGCCAACATAGCGCCTGGTTCATGCATACCTGGGTAGTAGTAGTACTTTGCGGCTTCGTAGAACTTCATTATTTCGTCGTTCCAAGGGCCAACCCACTCAGTTGCGTCAATAGCACCAGAAATAAGGTTTTCATAAATCTGGCCACCAGGTAGCGAAACCGGAGAACCACCCATTTTAGCCAATACGTCGCCACCAAGACCAGGCATACGCATCTTCAAACCCTTGAAGTCGTCTACACTGTTCATTTCCTTACGGAACCAACCACCCATTTGTACGCCAGTGTTGCCACACATTAGGCCTTTAAGGCCATAATCTGCACCCAACTCGTCCCATAATTCTTGACCACCACCAAAACGAATCCAAGCGTTCATCTCGGTATAGGTTAAGCCAAAAGGAACGGAGGTAAAATAAGCCCAACCTGGGTGCTTACCTTTCCAGTAGTATTCAGCAGCGTGGTACATCTGAGCATTGCCAGAAGCCACTTCATCAAATGAGTCGAAGGCTTTGACGCGTTCATTCGCGGCGTAATAAGTCACTTGGATACGGCCATCACTCATGTCATTCAAACGCTGAGCAAAACGCTGCGCTCCAGTACCTAAACCCGGGAAATCTCGACCCCACGTGGCTACCATAGCAATTTCTACGCGTTCTTTAGCAATGGCTGGTGCGGCAATGGTAGAAGCAACTGCTGCTCCGCCTAAACCAACCAAGCCTTTCTTTAATATTTCACGTCTTTCCATTTCTAAGTTCTCCAATATTATTTTTATTAGGCTAGACAATAGAAAAGTAACTCACTCACAACGGTGATATTTACCTTATCTGTAGTTACAATAGGTGTTAAATTAACAACCTATTCAACCCAAAATTTATCGTAGCTCAAGTAAACATACGCCTTTACTCCTATACTGGCAACCAGACAAATACACAATGGTCAGATCAGTTTTGCCATAGGGCATGAATTTGATGTGAATCATATACAAACGCGTACTTATAGCGCTCGCACGGATACAATAATGGATGTTTCTCGCCTTTTAGATGAACTCAACAGCTCGCAACGCGAGGCTGTTGCTGCTCCTGAAGAAAACTTACTGATATTAGCTGGTGCCGGTAGTGGTAAAACCCGCGTACTGGTGCACCGTATTGCATGGTTAATTGAAGCGGAGAATATTTCCCCTTGGTCCATTATGGCGGTGACCTTTACCAATAAGGCAGCTCGGGAAATGCGTTTCCGTATCGAAAGCCTGATGGGTTTGGATACGCAGCAATTGTGGGTGGGGACGTTCCATGGCTTGGCCCATCGACTACTGCGCAGGCACTGGCAAGAAGCTGGCTTGCAAAAAGAGTTTCAAATTCTAGACAGTGACGATCAGCTCAGCATCCTTAAGCGTCTATGTAAAGAAATGCAGTTAGAAGAAAGTCGCTGGCCTGTGCGCCAGTTTCAGCATTTTATCAACGGCTGCAAAGACGAAGGTAAACGTCCACAGCACATAGAAACCCACGGCGACTTCCAGCTAGATACGCAGGTGAAAGTGTATGCCGCTTACCACCAAGCTTGCGAACGTGCTGGGTTAGTTGATTTTGGTGAACTACTGCTGCGAAGCCACGAGCTATGGTTAAACAACAGCGCTTTATTGGCCCACTACCAAGGCCGTTTTAAGCACTTATTGGTGGACGAGTTCCAAGACACCAACACTATTCAGTATGCTTGGCTGCGGGTACTTTCTGGCTCTGCTGCTAAAGTGATGGCTGTAGGTGACGACGACCAATCCATCTACGGCTGGCGTGGTGCAAAAATAGAAAACATTCAGCATTTTGAGCGTGATTTTGGCAATGCTATAACGGTTCGTTTGGAGCAAAATTATCGTTCCACTGGCACCATTCTTAAAGCCGCAAACGGATTAATCGCTAACAATAGCGGCCGCCTTGGCAAGAACCTGTGGACCGATGGCAGTGATGGCGAACACATTTCTTTATATGCTGCATTTAATGAAATGGATGAAGCTCGCTTCATTGTTGATCAAATTGACCAGTGGCAAAAAGACGGTGGGCTACGTGCCGAATGTGCCATTTTATACCGCTCCAACGCCCAGTCTCGTGTACTGGAAGAAGCGTTAATTCGTGCACAAATGCCTTATCGCATTTATGGTGGCCAACGTTTTTATGATCGCTTAGAAATCCGTAACGCCCTAGCTTATTTACGTCTCATCAAAAACCGTAACGATGACGCAGCTATGGAGCGAGTATTTAATGTGCCTACCCGGGGAGTTGGCGCAGCCACAGTGGCTAAAATCCGTCAGAACGCTCGAGCCGAAGGCTGCTCAATGTGGGATAGCACAAATCAAATTATCACCCACAATTCACTTCCTGCACGAGCCCATAACGCTGTTGATAGCTTTGTTAACCTCATCAACCGTCTGGATGAAGAAACCAGCGAAGCTTTATTACATGACATGGTGGATCATGTCATCCAGCAGTCTGGACTTATTCAGCATCATCTCAAGGAAAAAGGTGAAAAAGCGCAAACACGGATTGATAACCTCAAGGAGCTCGTAAGTGCCGCCAAAGGTTTTGCCAGCACATGGAACCCCGCACAAAATTCTGATGATCCTGATGCCGAATTAGATCCAATAGCCACAACCCCATTAGCCGCTATGCTAGACCAAGCTGCGCTTGATGCCGGTGAACAGCAAGCCGATGAATCTGAAGACAGCGTTCAGCTCATGACGTTGCACTCTGCCAAAGGGCTTGAGTTCCCTGTGGTGTTTTTAGGCGGTGTTGAAGAAGGCTTATTTCCTCACAAGATGTCTCTGGAAGAAGGCGACCGTTTAGAAGAAGAGCGCCGCCTGTGTTATGTGGGCATTACCCGCGCCATGCAACGCTTGTTTATCACCTACGCCGAAAGCCGCCGTTTACATGGCCAAGAAACCTTTAACCGGCCCTCTCGCTTTATTGGTGAAATTCCAGAAGGTTTGATGAACGAGGTACGTCTAAAATCCAGCATCAGTCGGCCGGTGACAGCAAGACCCACGCCAACACGACAATACGACCGTTGGGGCCGTCACCAAGTGCTAGAAACCCCAGTGATTTCTTTAGGGCAAAACGTACGCCACCCTTTGTTTGGCATAGGCACCGTAGTGAATTCAGAAGGATCTGGCCCACAAGCACGGGTGCAAGTGAACTTTGAAAACGAAGGCAGTAAATGGCTAGTGTTAGCCTATGCTAAGTTAGAAAACGTATAGGTATAACACATGAACACTACCTCAACACCTGTTGGCCCCACATTTGATACCACGTTTGCCAGCCTGCCAGAACGCTTTTACAGCTATGCACAGCCCGTGTCTGTAGCTAATGCTACGCCTATCGTTGATAACCAACTCCTCGCCAAAGAGTTGGGCATTGATCTCCATTGGCTCGCTTCTGATGAAGCCTTGCAAGTGATGGCTGGCAATCAAACAGCCATGGGGTCAGCGCCAATGGCTCAGGCCTATGCCGGTCATCAATTTGGCTCGTTTAATCCTCAATTAGGTGATGGTAGGGCCCATTTGTTAGGCGAAATAGTTGCTCCAAATGGCGAGCGTTTTGACTTTCAGCTCAAGGGATCTGGACCTACACCATACTCCCGCCGTGGCGATGGCCGCTCACCTTTAGGGCCAGTACTACGGGAATACCTCGTTAGTGAAGCCATGGCTGCTTTAGGCGTACCCACTACCCGCAGTCTGGCAGCTATCGCCACTGGCGACACCGTGATGCGCCAAGGCCCAGCACCTGGCGCCGTATTAACACGCATTGCTCCAAGTCATATTCGTGTCGGTACCTTCGAATATTTTGCTATGCAAGGGGATGAGGCTGGGGTTAAAACCCTTGCTGATTACTGCCTTCAACGCCATTTTTCACACTTAATAAAGCACCCGCAACCGTACTTAGCACTGCTTAATGAGATCATAGAACGGCAAGCTAAGCTCATTGCTCAATGGCAAGGGTTTGGATTTATACACGGTGTTATGAACACTGACAACATGCTTATTTGCGGAGCCACCGTTGACTATGGTCCCTGCGCTTTTATGGACCAATTCGACCCAGATAAAGTATTTAGCTCTATTGACCGACAAGGCCGCTACCGCTATAACCAGCAACCGGGTATTGGACAATGGAACTTAACACGCCTTGCCCAAACCTTGCTGCCGCTATTGCACTCAGACGGAGAACACGCATTGGCAGATGCTCAACAAGCGCTGGATGATTACGTAACGCATTATAGCGTGGCATATCAGCGCGTGATGAGCAATAAACTTGGGATGAGCGAACCACAAACTGGCGATCAAGCATTAACAGAGCAGCTGTTGGCCATCATGGCCGAACATCAACTAGATTTCACTTTGTGTTTTCGGTATTTGGTTGATCAAGTGGCAACAGATGCTGAACACCTGCCCCTTATGGATGTTTTTATTGCACCCGACGAGTTGGTTTTGTGGCAACAACAATGGCAAAAGCGCATAGCCACAGACTCACAAAGCCAAGTACAGCGTTACCAGCAAATGAATCTGGCTAATCCAGCGTTTATTGCTCGTAATCACCAAGTTGAACTGGCTATCAGAGCCGCCGAAGACAAGGGCGACTACCAACCCTTTTACGCGCTACTCAAAGTGGTTCAGTCGCCTAGTGATTACCAACAACCCCTGAAAAAATTTGCCCTTGCACCAACGCCACAAGAGTTAGTACATCATACTTTTTGTGGCACTTAACAAAGCGAAGGGTTCGGGCATTTATAAGACGTTAAAAGCGATAATTGAGCCCTAGGCTTATCACCGGATAAACCGTAAATTTCTTCACATCATTTGCCAGCTTATCCTGCTCGGAGCTAACGTCGCTCTTAAGAGTATTGCATTGAGCTGTACTCAATCCAGCACCACAGGTCACTGTAAAGGTTGTTATTGGAGCACCGTTCATCAGTACTCCGGCATCAATGGCTAAAGCTAAGCCACCCTCATTATTAGAACCACTGCTCCAACCAAGTCCTAGGTAGGGTGCTAAACTATTGCCAAAACCTACTTCACCACCTGCAGATCCTACGCTTTCTAACGCGTACTTCGTACCGTTAAAGGTGAAGTTACCTGCATTGGCCTTGGCGGTAAAATCCACGACTTGATTATTATTAAACAAACCAAGGCTAAGGCGCACGCCTCCTCCAAACGGATGGTAATCTGCAATGGCGCCTATGTGCTGCATATTTAGACGTGCGGCTAAATTCAGATCATTTGACGCGGTAGAGGTCGATCTACTAAAATTTCCATACGATAGCCTTGCTGACCACTTTTCATTTATTGGCTTCGAAACCTCAATACTTGGCCCCAATGTTCCAACTCTCAACCCCACATCTACAGGAGTCCCGGAAGCAAAAACAAAGGCTGGAAAGGTAGAAAAGGCAACTAATACAGCTACTTTAAGAGGTGATTTTTTTATTACTTGCATGAAGATTCCCTTTTCATAAATAACGAACAACAGCTCACTTGAATAATACCATTTAGTTCATAATTTGTAAATTTATCAAAGTTAAGACACTAAGAGCCACCTGAAACTTAAACCTCCAGCATAAAGGTTACAGGTCCATCATTAGTGAGGCTTACCTGCATGTCGGCGCCAAACTTTCCTGTAGCCACAGTGATTTTTTCCTGCGCCTGGGCTACAAAGTAATCATAGATTTCTTCGCCAAGGGCTGGAGGAGCGGCGCTAGAGAAGCCTGGCCTTAAACCTTTTTTGGTATCTGCTACCAACGTGAACTGGCTTACGATGAGTATATTGCCACCCACCTGTTGCACGTTGTTGTTCATTTTTCCGTCGGTATCCCCAAAAAAACGATAGTGCAGTACTTTGTGTAATAACTGATCCGCTTTGGCTTTGTCGTCACCCTTATCTACGCCCAACAACAGCATAATACCGTGATCAATTTGGCCTATACATTGGCCATCTACCTCTACTTTGGCTTGGGTGACTCTCTGCATTAAGGCTTTCATGAGTTGTGATCCACGCCATGATTGCGGCTGTAGCCGTTGATGCTCGGGCTAGACCAGCCTGCTAAGGTTGCGGGCCTTGGTTGATATATGTCCACCTTTAGCGGGTAACACTTTGAAGTATCACTGGAATGCTCACTGCTGCAATCACCACCTGGGCAAGCTGATAGCGCGCCAACTAAGTCAATCTCTGCAAACATGGCTAAATGGTCCCCAGGCCTAACCGGGCTGGCTTTCATAAAGTACTGGTGAGTGTCCTGACTAAATCCGGTGCACATAAACACGTTCAATACGTCATGCACCATGGCCTCTGTTGCGTCAAGAGGTAGTTTGGCATAGTCCAGCATGGCGCGCGTAAGGTTGGAATGACAACAATGGTGGTATTCATCTTGCCCTAGGGCTTGATTGGTATAGGGGTCACAACGCGTACCAATGACGTCATGTACGCTCCCACCAAATTGGTCCCAGCCGTACCAATCTAGCGTGTCATCAATCACTGTAGCCATAGGTCTCAGGTAGGGCATATTGCTCCACAAACGATCACCTGTGCTTACATGAGTGCCATGCAAAGCCCGAGTTTTACCACTAAAAAACCGCTCATTCAGATTGTCTTTATGCCATAGGTTTAAATCACCTACTTGCGGGCCTTCTACGCTAACAATACGAAACACATGGCCCTTTGGCACCACAAAACTACGCGCATCTCTGGGTGGAATAACCACACTATCTACCAGTTGCATTCCCTGCTGTAGATTAGTGTAAAAAGTCTTATCGTAGGCCGGCAGAGTATCGTTGGGGTAGCACACCACTGGCACTATATCTAACCGTTGTTGGGCATCTGCTGGTGGTGAATATTGCGGTGTGTGTTTCATAGTTTGGCGTTCCCTGAACCTAGGTACTTAATCGAAAACTCGTGAGCTGCAGTTATAAGCCTGTACATATAAAAGATATATAAAACAAAGGGTGCAATCGGCCGTGGTATTTATTTCAAACTAGTAGCATGTCTATACCACTAGCCACTCTAGGTCATTAGGGCCTTAGGCCAGATAATGGATCAGAGTGCAATGGTCAAGTAAAACCAGAGGTGTTATCCAGAATACCACTGGTCTAGGTTCCATCACTTCATTGGAGAAGCGCCAGTTTCGGTACGTATCACCTGTCCATTTTCTAGCATCTTAACACTAATCAAAGACTCTCTTGAGCCATCCTGAAACCTCATCACCGAGTGTTCTACCAGAATGTCGTCATTTTCATAGATACACCGGTGCATAATTTCTTTATAGCTAGTCTCAGCAAACATGCCTGAAATAAGCACCTTATATTCAGGCTTTTTTAGAATAGTGCCAGACTGATGGCGAATAAACTCAAAATCCTCGTGATACAACAACATCAACGCGTCAATATCTCTCTCTTCGTTAGCTTTCTTAATTGCTCTAAATAGTTTCATAACGCGCTCCTCACTGGTGGTCTTTAATATACAGCAAACAAGTGATCGCTAAAGGTACTAGATCTCACAAAAGGTACTAGATCTCACAAAAGTGCATAGTTATGCAGGTAATGGCCTACTTCACTACCAAATGACCACACAGTGCACTGAGCCATAGCCCAGCCCAAGAGTCCCAGTTCTGTTTTGGCAACGGGTTCTATAGAGCCTCCTGGGCCTTCTTTTCTATCACTTCATCAGCGTAGCGCCAGTTTCCTGCCGTATCACCTGTCAGTTTACTAGCATCTTAACGGCAATCAAAGACTCCCGTGATCCATCCTGATACTTCTTCACTGAGTGCTCTACTAGAATATCATCATTTTCATAGATGCAGCGCTGCATAACTTCTTTATAGTTGGTCGCAGCAAGCATGCCTGAAATCATTACCCTGTATTCAGGCTTTTTTAGGATGGTGCCAGATTGATGGCGAATAAACTCATAGTCCTCATGAATCAACGACATTAACGCGTCAATATCCTTTTCCCCATAGGCTTTCTTAAGTGCTCTATGCATTTTCATAACGTGCTCCTCATGTTAACGATCATACTTAATTAGCCAGTATACATCTGGTTCTGGTGGTTTAGCACAAGCCCTTAAGCGTACGAGTGCGTACATGCGCGCTAAGATGTGCAGGTGCCTGCGTGGAGAGTTTCTGTATCGGGAACGGCGCCGCCTAATACATACCCAATACTTGATACGGCTGAGAATGTATAGCGCCTCAGCTTTTTGTCATAGTTAAAGGTTTCGTATGAACCATTTAAATTGATGCAATTTACTAAGTCGGGATATTGTGCTGGAAATGGAGCTTTGCATTCCATTGGTCTCAGTGTGAGGCCCTCAACACGAGTAAAGTCATCGTTAAACTTGACTGTGTGGTGTTCAAGCTCAAAGTTACCCGTTATCCATGAGCCATCCTTTTCAGCTAAGCCTGTGGCTAACTCATCTTGGCAGTATAGAACTGTTTCAGCTTTAGCTAGTGTCGTGATCAAAAGGCCACATGTCAGCATATATAGAAGTAGTTTTTTCATAACATATCCTTTGTTTGTTAAGATAGGTCAGTCTCCCAGTTTACACAGCAGACACGTGCAAACCAAGTGTCGCCTCAAGGCCTAAAGATTCACATGAAAGGCACTCACCCGGAGGGCCGTTGAATAAGCAGCAGTGCTTTTATCGAACCTCTGCTGATGATTAAAGTGCTATGATGTTAACGATATTTGTTGTGAAACTTAAGCCAAAAGGCACAGTTATGTTCAAATTCTGTATCCGTATCGCCTGCATACTCACTGCCTCATTGATTACCACACATGCCCTGTCTCAAGGTATATCAGGCTGGTCTGATAAGACTATTTGCCGTCTTGCGAAAGCGACCCCTGACAATACCGAGTATCAAGCAGAGGAAACAAAACGAGGACTAAGTTGTGGTAGTGGAATTACGCAAAACAGCAGTAGTTCTTCTCAAAAAGTTAAGTCCGCGTTGGCTGGTATTGATATTGAAAATGACCCAACTGTAGACTTCTTTAAGCCGCCAGTAGCTCCTCGTCCAACTGGTGAATTGTATTGGTTTGGGCGAATGTGGAAAGAGGCCGACTATAACAATGACGGCATTACTGATGTTCTTTACATAGGTGCTATGAGGGTAAACAATGCTGTTGCTGGTGCATTAGACACAGAGGATAAATGCGTCAAAGATTCGTGCTCAGGATACAAACCACTACCGTCTTTGTATTTAGGTGATGAAAATGGGCAATTAATATACTCACCTCAACTGTTAATCGATGATCGAGAAGAAAGTGGCATGTCTTTAGGTCGTCAACTATTGGTTGCTGATTATAACAATGACAATACATTAGATTTTTATGTCGCTGATCACGGTTATGGCACTCAAATTGGTTATCGCGACAGTTACTTTTTGAGCCAACCGAATGGCACTTGGGTTGAGTCTTCCAACACACATTTAAGTCATTCTAACTTCCAAGTTTTTGATCACGGTGCCGCAACGGGTGATATTGATAATGATGGCGACATGGATGTAGTCATTACTCAGGTTAACTGGAAACTGGGAACGGCTTTTTGGTGTTTAATGAATGACGGCACAGGCTATCTAAAGAAACGTAAGTGTGGCGGTATTTTTGCCTTTGGTCTAGAACTTGCTGACATGGATGGTGATGGTGATTTAGACGCAATCACCGGTGCACACGAACATGAAAAGAGCATTGACTTCACTGGTATCGTTTGGAACGATGGCAGAGGTAATTTTAATAAAAATAACAAAACTCGTTTACCACAACACAAGAAGAAATGGGGGACAATACCTGAAGTCTCGGCATCGGATTTAGACAATGATGGAGACTTAGATATTGTTTATAGTCGGGCTGGTGTGATGTATGTTGGCACAGCAATTCAGGTCATTGAGAATTTGGGTAATAAAAAGTTCAAAGATCATGGCATATTTACATTAGAGGAGGCTCCAGCTGATTTCAGACCTATACGTGAAGGCAATGAATGGAATCATTTTATAGAAAACATATCATTTAGAGATTTAGACGAAGATGGTGACAATGATATTTATTTATCGTCAGGATCGGGGAAAACTAATGGTATGGTTATGCTAAATCATGGTGATTTTTCTTTTGAGATATTACACCCTCGCGTTGCTTTAGAGCTTGATGGGCTTGATGAACGTGCTGTCGATGAAGTTCAAGCCAGGAAAGTTAAAGCAGCAGAACTAACAGTAGCTGTAGCTAAAAGAAAAAAAGAAGTCGCGGCAGCAAAAGCCAAACGCATCATTGAAGAAGCCGCTAAGGCAATGGAAGCAAGAGTAAAGCAGGCTGCTCAGCAAGTAATTGAAGATGAACTTGCGGCGTTTGAGGCACAGCTCGCGGCAGAACTTGCCGAGCAATGACTTCTAACTACTAACACAAATAAAGTTCATAATGCCGCTCCTTGATTGGTCATCCTTTTAAGTGTAGGTGGAATTTGAGAAGCTGCATTGTGATTAGCTAGCTTTACTTTAGAATTGGTTTTTTTTCAAAAAATAGAATCGCACTATTTTAAGTGTCAGCGGGTACTACAATTATATCTTAACAGCGCCACGCCCCCGCGCCCCTGTTTGTGTGTCAAGTGTGGAGCAAAAAGGTTACAGAAACGTAGGATAATATTCCTTAAAATTAGTCACACCAGTACCTTGCAGCATGTCGCGTTGCCTTGATAAGGTTATCAACAATACCTGGCTCTTGTTGCGCGTGGCCGGCGTCTCGCACAATATGCAATTCGCACTCTTGCCAGACTTCCTGAATTTCAAAAGCCTGCTCTGCCGGGCAAATCATGTCATAACGGCCATGCACAATAATGCCAGGTAAGTGGCTGATTTTATGCATATTTTCTAACAATTCATTGGGTTTAAAGAAACACTGGTTAACAAAATAATGGCACTCAATTCGAGCTAACGCTAGGGCAAAATGTCTGCCGGCAAAGTCATCTACAAAATGTGGGTTAGGGTCTAGAGTTGCAATACTGCCTTCCCAGGTAGCCCACGCCTTTGCTGCCGCAAAACGTTTCAATTCATCAGCGCCACATAACAATTCATAATAGTGGTTAACCATTTGCCCGGTCGCTTCAGCATTTGTATTGAGAAGTGGCTTTTGAAATACTTTCCAATCGTCTGCAAACATACGGCTAGCACCACCCGTTTCGTATATCCAGTCCACATCTTTTTGTCGGCCTAAGAAGATACCCCTCAATATAAGCCCTAATACCCGATTTGGATGCGCCTGCGCATAAGCTAAAGCCAGTGTACTACCCCAAGAGCCACCAAATAATAGCCACTTAGAAATCCCTAGCTCACAGCGCAACACCTCAAAGTCGCTAATTAAATGCTGTGTTGTATTATCCTCTAAACTCGCATGTGGCAAAGAGAGTCCTGCGCCACGCTGATCCATTAAAATAATATGGTAGTCATTGGGGTCAAAGAAACGGCGAGATGATGGCCCACATCCACCACCTGGCCCTCCGTGCATCACCACTACCGGGATACCCTGAGGGTTGCCGCACAGCTCTACATAAAGTCTGTGGCCGTGAGTGACCGAGAGAAAAAATTCTCGATAGGGTTTGAGTTCTGGATAAAGTTGTTGCATGGTGTCGACTCAATAATAAAATATGTTTAGTAATAATGACCCAATTTACACCTTACTGGTGGCAAAATCAGCCCCAATATCGTAACACTGAAACGCCACCAGCCACAGTGGACTGCGTAGTTGTAGGCGCAGGTTTTACCGGTTTAAGTGCGGCACTGACGTTAGCAGAAGCAGGCCGTCAGGTTGTTGTGCTAGATAGTGAAGCCGTCGGTTTTGGTGCTAGCACTCGCAATGGAGGCATGCTTGGGTCTGGCCATAAAGTGTCTGTGGCAGATGCAAAGAAGCACTATGGCCCCGACATCGCTGCTCAATTACATTGCGAAGCCAATGCTTCCCTAGAGTTCACTAAAAGCCTTATCCTTGAACAAAATATTGACTGTGAATTACAAGCCTGTGGTCGTTTGCGTACCGCATGGACACCCCAAGATTTTACAGCCATGGCCAGCGCCAACGCTGGCTTACAAAACATTGAACCGTTTGCAGCAAGTATGGTGCCACCAGATGCAATGGCTCAGCATATTGCTACGGAATTGTATTTTGGTGGCTTACTGTATGAAAGCCATTCCTCGGTACAACCCAGAAAATTACACCACGGGCTGCTGCAGTTAGCATTACAAGCGGGTGTAAAGGTATTTGGTGAGCAGCCTGTCCTCGCAGTTAAAGCTACATTAGATGGTTTTAACATAAGCTCCCAGAACCAACAGATGCAGCACCAAACCATACATTGCCAACAGGTACTTATGGCCACTAATGGCTACACACAATCTAGCGTTTCTATGTTTCTTGCCAAACGTGTTATGCCAGTGCCCAGTTTCATTATTGTCACTGAAGAACTGGGGGCAGATGTGGTGCAGGCACTACTGCCTGGGGGCCACTGTATGGTTGAGACCCGTCAGCGCTTTTGTTACTACCGAGCTACGCCGTGTGGCAAGCGCATTATGCTCGGCTCTCGTGCGGCCTTGCACGCTATCACGCCGCAACAGGCATTACCCACTCTTACAGCCAAACTAACAGAAATATTTCCTAGCCTAAAAGACACCAAAATTAGCCATTGCTGGACAGGTTTTACCGGCTTTAGCTTTAGTAAGCTGCCTAACATAGGTTGCCATAATGGTATTTATCACGCCATGGGTTACTGTGGTAATGGTGTTGCCATGGCGCCTTACTTAGGCCACAAAGCTGCCCTTAAAATGCTCCACCCAGAACAGCAACACTCAGTGTTTGAACAAACGCCCCTACAAAGCCGTATTTATCATCACGGTAACCCGTGGTACATGCCTGCGGCGAGCGCTTGGTATCGAACAAGAGATTGGTGGGATAATAGGCGACGTACTAAAGCGCTTGGTGCACTTAAACAGAAAAACAACTAGTTATAATTTGCATTGGCCATGAGCTTAGAAATTTTATAGACAACGTGAACCCGTAGACCAACATATATATTTACATGTTATTAAGGAATTATAAATGAGTAAAATACTAACTAGCCACGTAGGTTCACTACCAAGAACTCAAGAAGTTGTTGATTACATTTTCTTAAAAGAAAATCAGCAGCGCTACGATGAGGCTGGGTTTGATAAGTGTATGACAAGCAATGTTCTGGATACTGTAGAAAAGCAAAAACGTGCAGGTATAGACATTGTTAGCGATGGAGAAACATCAAAAATATCATACGCAACTTATGTGAAAGATCGATACACAGGCTTTTCAGGTGATAGCCCTCGAAACCCTCCAGAAGATTTGAAGCTTTTCCCAGGCTTTCTTAAACGACTATCGGATGATGGCGGTACACCGCAATATGCTAGGCCAATGTGTACTGGAGAGGTTAAGTCAAAAGGTCAGGGAGAGCTGCAAAAAGATATCTCTAATTTAAAAGCAGCCATGGCTACAAATGGGATCGAGAGAGGCTTTATGAACGCTGCATCGCCCGGCGTTATTTCTCTATTCTTACAAAATGACTATTACGCAACCAGGGACGCTTATTTAGCCGCTCTTGCAGATACTATGCGGGATGAGTACGAAACTATTGTGGCATCAGGATTAGATTTACAGCTTGATTGTCCTGACTTGGCTCTTTCTAGGCACATGCTATTTAGTCATTTGTCAGACTCAGAGTTTATAAAGATTGCAGAATCACATGTGGAAGCACTCAATCACGCGCTAAAAAATGTACCCGAAGAAAAAGTAAGAATTCATATCTGTTGGGGAAATTATGAAGGCCCTCATTGTTGTGATATTGATATGAACAAGGTGTTTGGGACTTTAATGAAGGCTAAAGCTCGATATACTTTATTTGAAACGTCGAACCCACGTCATGCCCATGAGTGGACAGTTTTTCGGGATCGTAAGAACGAAATACCAGATAACAAAATTCTTGTTCCTGGCGTGGTAGACACCACTACAAATTTTGTTGAACACCCTGAATTAGTTGCAGAGCGTATTCAAAAATTTGTCGATATCGTTGGTTCCGATAGAGTGATTGCCGGTTCTGATTGTGGATTTGGTACTTTTGCGGGTTTTGGAGCGGTAGATCCAGACATTGCTTTTGCCAAATTAAAGTCACTGTCTGAGGGCGCTGAACTGGTCAGTAATCGAATGCGAGGCATCTAGTTTTAATGCTTTTCCGCTTCTTACCTAGCCTTGCCATTTTGGCCCGATTAGGTAAGAAAAATTCGTGCCAAGCCCTGCGCTAAAGTGCTGCCAAATCGTTGGGAGACAGGTGTAAAAAACGGGGCGTATTAAGCGATCTTGGCAGTAGCTTTACACATTAACGAAAACCATGGCGATATTAAATACGCCTAGGCCGCACCTAATACATTAGTCACCTTGTAAACGTATTATTCTTCGCTGTATAAGCCTACAATGGTAGGAGATGAGTGGTTCTGCTTGGCGAACAGGCAGTTAAATGGGAAGCGTGGACGAGATTACGGCAAACCGGTCTTGAGCCAACACTGCCCCCGCAACGGTGAATCGCCAAGCGATTTAGTCCGATACCAGCCCCTCAAAATGTAATCAGAATCCTAGCTTTTCATACTGGGTTTCACATAAATCGTGCGGTGGGTGCGATGGATACTGTTATGCTCAAATCAAACTTCCCGTTTACCGCCGTTGTTGGCCAAGCTCCAGTTAAGCTGGCTTTAACTCTACTAGCTATTGATCCTGCGATCGGTGGTGTGCTTGTTAGCGGCCCCCGCGGAAGTGCCAAATCTACTTTGGCTCGTAGTTTGGCCGACCTCAATATTGCTAACCTAAGCCAATTGGTTACTCTGCCCCTAGGGGCCAGCGAAGAGATGGTAACTGGCACCATAGACCTACAAAAAGTACTTGGTGAACAACAGGTTACCTTTGCACCAGGGCTTTTAAGTAAAGCTCATAAAGGCTTACTTTACGTAGACGAAGTGAACCTTTTGCCAGACGCTTTAGTAGACTTATTGCTAGACGCTGCCGCCAGTGGTGTGAACCATATAGAACGTGATGGCATTAGCCACCAGCATGAAGCCGAATTTACCCTGATGGGCACCATGAACCCAGATGAAGGCGAATTACGCCCACAGTTGTTGGATCGATTTGGCTTCGGTGTGGCTCTTGCGAACACTTACAGCGCCCATGAACGAGTGGAAATTGTGCGTCGCCGCCAAGACTTTGATGCCAATCCCACAGCCTTTTTGGCAGACTATGCTGAGCCTCAGCAGGCTTTGCGAACACGCATTCAAAAGGCACAAGAACAGCTCAGTCTAATTACAGCAAGTGACGCAATGCGTTTGCAGATAGCCGAACGCTGTGTAGCAGCGCAAGTAGATGGAGTACGGGGTGATCTAGTTTGGCTTCGCGCTGCTCAAGCCCATGCTGCACTTCACCAAGGCGACACCGTGACCATAGCAGACATCGATGCCGTTGAAGAACTCGTGCTAATGCATCGCCGTAACGAAAATGACACCCCAAACCCACCTAACACACCTAACCATAAGCCACCTCAAAGCCCGCCGCCTTTCGAGCGCCCAAACGATAGCAAACCGAATACTGAAAACCACAAACCTGAAGAAGACTGGGGACAAATGTCCCCAACTAAGCAAACCACCGGCCAACTGCGCCATTTTGATGATAGTAAAAGCAGTGCCAAGGCAGCTCCAAACTTAATGGTTAGTGCCAGTAGAGGTTTGCAAGGCCAAGGTAACGGCAGAGTTACTAAGCAGTGGTCTAAACGTATTAATTGGTTTTCTAGTTTAATCGCAGGCCGCAACAAAGCCGCCGGCCGCAATAAAGGAACTGGAATCGACTTACGCTACCGTCGTAAGCGTGGAGCTGACCCGGTCATGCACTTGGTGCTGCTTGATACATCTGCATCTACCTTAAATGGTGATGGCCAGAGTCAGGCTAAAGGTTTAGTCGCAGGCATTGCTCAACAGGCTTATTTAGCCCGCCAGCACCTTGTGCTGTTGGGTTTTGGTAATGACCAAGTGTCTAGGCTATACAGCCAAGGCCGCGCACCTAAAGCTATGGCTCCTTTACTCAATAACCTTGGGGCAGGTGGTGGCACACCATTAAAGCAAGCGATTCAACAGGCCAGCGCCTTTGCGACACGGTTAGTTAGACGTAATCCAGCTACGCACATCATTAATACCATCATTACCGACGGCCGTGTACAGCAAGATTTATCCGGCCTGAAATTGCATGGCGAAGCTATCCTAGTGGACACCGAACAAAGCCAAGTGAAACGTGGTCGTGGGCAACAAATCGCCCAAACCTTAAAAGCACAGTACTTAACCTTATCCCAAGCGAGGCTAGTTTAATGAGCAAAACCCATGAAGAACGTATGACCGCTAAAAAAGTCGTCATTGATGCTCGCATTGCTAAAGCTACCGAAGAGCGTGGCGTTACCATTTTATTACGCGGCAACGGTAAAGGTAAAAGCAGTTCTGCCTTTGGCACCATGATGCGCAGCTTAGGCCATGGCAAAAAAGCCGCTGTGGTTCAGTTTGTAAAAGGTCGCGTTGAAACCGGCGAATACAAATTTTTTAAAGATTATCCTGGCCTAGATTGGCATGTGATGGGCCACGGTTTCACGTGGGAAACCAGAGATAAAGCTAACGACATTGCTGCCGCAGAACAGGCATGGGACATCACCAAAGGTTTGTTACAAGACCCTAGTATAGACATGCTAGTACTGGATGAAATGGCCTATGTATTTAAGTACAACTACTTGCCACTGGAACCTGTATTAGAAGCCTTAGCTAACCGACCAGATCACCAAACGGTCATTATCACTGGTCGCGTAATGCCTGAAGCGCTAGTTGAATATGCCGACACAATAAGCACTGTAAAAGATGACGGCCACGCCTTCCGTATAGGTGTTAAGGCCCAAGCTGGTATTGAATTTTAATGACCAAAATAACCTCTACATCGACCCTAGCAACTGACGTAGCCCATTGCCCCGCATTATTTTTAGCGGCGCCTGCTTCTGGCCAAGGTAAAACCACTATCACGGCCGCCCTAGCTCGCTATCACCGCGACCTTGGGCGTAAGGTCCGTGTATTTAAAATGGGGCCCGATTACCTAGACCCACAAATTCTAGAACAAGCCTCAGGCCAACCTGTCACGCAGTTAGATTTATGGATGGCTGGTGCAGAGTATTGCCGTCATCAGTTTTTTTTAGCCGCTCAAGAAGCCGACCTCATTTTAGTAGAAGGGGCCATGGGCTTGTTTGATGGAGAACCTTCCAGTGCAGACCTAGCCGCCACGTTTAACATTCCTGTAGCTTTGGTTATAGACGTTAAAGGTATGGCACAAACGGCGGCCGCTGTAGCTTTAGGTTTGGCCAGCTTTCGAGACGATGTTGAATTTAGCGGACTTATTGCCAACAATTGTGGCACAGAACGCCATGCTCAACTTATTCGTGACGCCCTAGACGGCCGTATGCCCTTACTGGCCAACCTAGCGCGCGACCCTGAAGTATCCTTGCCAGAACGTCATTTAGGTTTAGTACAAGCCCATGAAGTGCGTGAAGAGCTAGAAGAACGCTTCAACTTAGGTAAAGCATGGTTGGGTGAACAGGCCATTTGTGACTTACCAGCACCAGTGGCTTTTGCCAGCCAAGACATTGCTCCACCCGAAAAACTTTTGACAGGCACCAAAATTGGCATTGCCCGTGATTCTGCGTTTAGCTTCATTTATAGCGCCAACACCCGATTATTAGAAGCCATGGGGGCCGAATTAAGCTATTTTTCGCCTATTAACGATAAGCACTTACCAAACGTAGACGCCCTTTGGTTTGCCGGTGGGTATCCCGAACTCCACACCAAAAAGTTGGCAGAAAATACCACCATGTTAGAGGATGTTCGAGACTTTAACGCACAAAAAAAGCCTATTTTGGCCGAATGTGGTGGATTTTTGTATTGCCTAGAAAGCTTAACCGACCTTGATGACGTTACCCACACCATGACGGGGATTCTAGCTGGCCAAGGTGCAATGCGCGGTAAGCGTGGTTGCCAAGGCATGCAAGCCGCCATGTTGCCAGAAGGCGAAGTGCGAGCCCATGCCCACCACCGCTCTCGCAGCCAAAACACACCCGAGCCTATTGCCCATGGTAAGCGCCAGCGTCATCCCGCTCCTGGAGAATCTATTTTTCGCCAACAAGGCTTAACTGCTAGCTATTTACACTTGTTCTTCCCATCTAATCCACAAGCGGTAGCTCAGTTGTTTACCAAGCCGCTTATGTCAGCGTCGGTGCCGGCATCAGCGCCCACGCAGCAACAGGGTTAATCTAAGTTATGTGGCCAGAATCTAGCGAACAACCACAGCCCCTGCGTACCGGTTTAACTACCGGCACTTGCGCTACGGCTTGCTGTTTAGCTGCCGGTCATTTACTACTAGGCAACATTCATAACACCTGCGTTAGTGTTACCTTACCTAATAAAAAGCCTGAAAAAGAGGCCAGCAAGCAGGTAGATCTACACCTGACCCTAGTGGAAAATCGGGACGAAAAAAACGCTTATGCCGCCACTATAAAGGATGCCGGTGATGACCCGGATGCTACCCATGGCGCAACCGTTTGGGTGTCTCTTAAGCTAGTACCACAACAGGGCACCGACTTCGTGGCAGGCCTCGGTGTAGGTACGGTCACACGCTCTGGCTTGCTTTTAGAAGTAGGCCTCGCAGCCATTAACCCAACACCCCGGCAAATGATGAGTGAACACCTTATTCGCCTTGCGCAAACTTACCAGTACGAAGGCGGCTTTGAAGTGACTATCGGGGTAATCAATGGCGTAGAGATTGCCAAGAAAACCATGAATGGCCGCTTGGGCATTATGGGTGGATTATCGATTTTAGGCACCACCGGCATCGTACGCCCATACTCATGTAGTGCGTGGATCGCATCCATTCATCAAGGGCTAGATGTTGCAGTAGCAAACGACTTTGCTCATGTTGCAGCCGCCACAGGCAATGCCAGCGAGGCCTTTATTAGCGAATATTACGCCTTAGACGACATGCAGCTGATCGAAATGGGCGACTTTGCAGGTGCTGTGCTGAAACACCTTAAAAAGTCTCCCGTGAGGCGCTTAAGTATTTGTGGTGGTTTTGGCAAAATCAGTAAATTGGCTGATGGCCATATGGACTTACATAGCGACAGATCATCCATAAATTTGTCGAAGTTGGCAGACATTGCCTACAACTTAGGCGCAGATAGCGACCTAGTTATGGCTATTAAGGCGTGTAATACCAGCCTAGAGGCTTTGGGTTTGTGTCAGCAACAGAACATTGATTTAGCCAGCGCGGTGTGCCAAAACGCCCTGGCCTTTGCTCAACAAACTGTTCCAAACACAGTGCAGCTAGAAGTATTTGCAGTGGATAGACAAGGTAAATTATTAGGCAGTGCTCTAGGGAGCGCTGCATGAAACTACTGATATTAGGTGGCACTGCAGACGCTAGGCATTTAGCTACCGCCTTACACCAAACCCAGCCATGTTTGGAGTTAGTCTACAGCGTGGCTGGCCTCGTACGTCAACCACAGGTGCCTGCTACTGTGGTGAGTGGTGGATTCAGCCAGTTTGGTGGTCTAAGCGCTTACTGCAAAGACCAACATATTGATGGCATCGTTAATGCAACTCACCCATTTAGCCTCACCATGGGCAAACACGCTGAGTTATCCTGTAGTGAATTAGGCATAAATTACTGGCGTTTTTTACGGCCCCAGTGGCAGCGGCAGGCAGGGGATGATTGGCGTTTATTTAATACTAGAGCAGACCTGTTCAGTGCGCTTTTTAACTACCAGCGTACGTTATTAACCCTAGGTCAAATTGGGCCTGAAGACCTGGCGCTATTGAATCAACACCAACACATCTGGTTACGCACTGCGGTTCAGCCAGCACATGAATTGCCAGCACATGTAAATTGGATTAAAGCCATAGGCCCATTTGATGAAGCCTCCGAACTGGCTTTATTAAAACAACACCAAATTCAAGTAATCGCCAGCAAGAATAGTGGTGGCAGCTCTACTGAAGCTAAGCTTACTGCAGCACGCACACTTAAAGTGCCCGTATTTATGTTACAGCGCCCGGAGGTCACTGGGTCTGTAGAAGAAGACTTTGCTGGACTTGTAGACCGTCTACGGGAATGGGCTAAAACACCTATGACACTGATAACACCGGCACGTAAAGGAAATCACCATGAGCAGTAAAAAACCTGCAATATTATTTGTTAGCCGTGACCACGGCCATAAGCACTTGGTATTTTGATATGAGCTTTGAATACCAGCCCAACCCCCATGCTATAGAGCAAGATAGCTTTCGCCAAATTCGCCAGTTAACGGATCTATCAGGCCTGAGTGACGAC
>Ga0307994_1000566_pt1 | contig 25760 bp, 27 predicted proteins | sample EllFjometagen261_FD_203171 | JGI IMG/M metagenome (GOLD analysis project Ga0307994, IMG submission 203171) | Marine microbial communities from Ellis Fjord, Antarctic Ocean - #261 | ecosystem: Environmental > Aquatic > Marine > Unclassified | place: Southern Ocean | collected 2014-11-02 | reverse complement strand
ACAAGCCATGAAGCCACAGCTACTCATAGATGCGGACATCGTAGCGTTCCGCTGTGCCGCTAGAGCTGAGACATTGACAGCTTTTGGGAAGACAGTGGGTCCACTAGAGGACTGCTTGGCTGACATCGACCAGATGATTGATGGCTACCTAAAGCGCCTCAAGGCCTCTAGGCCCATCATGGCCCTGTCGTGTCGAGAAGCCAACTTCCGTGAGGCCGTGCTGCCAACGTACAAGCACAGCCGAAGCAAGTCTGTGGACTCAAGGCCCACCTATCTCACAGAAGCTAAGGCTCACCTTCGGGACCAGTATGAGAGCGTACTGCGCTACTCGCTAGAGGGTGACGATGTGTTAGGCATCTTGCAGACGGACAGCACCATCATAGTCTCAGAGGACAAGGATCTCCGCACAGTCCCCGGCAAGCTATACAACCCACGCAGAGACGAGGTTGGTGTTATAGACATCACCCCGCTAGAGGCTAACCAGTTCCTCATGTGGCAGACGATCTGTGGCGATAGCACGGATGGTTACAAAGGGGCTTTGGGTGTTGGTAAGCGTAGCCCCTACGCAGAGGCGGTGCTCGCAGCAGATGCTGATGAGCTTTGGGACATCGTAACTGATGCCTACGCCAGCGTTGACATGACTGAAGACGAAGCAATCGTCCAAGCTCGCTGCGCCAAGATACTCACAAGTGAATTTTATGACGAGAAAACAGGAGTTAGATTATGGACACCAAGCGACCTAGAAGAAGCTTAAACGACCCAACGCCAGACGAATGGACAGCAGCATCACGCACTCACCCGGTTGGAAGCCGAGAGTGGTATCAAGAAAAGGAAGAGGAGGAATACCCAAGCTACTTCAAGGGTCGATCATCAGCCTCTTATGTTCCTGAAGATTACGTGGCCCCTAGTGCGTCTGAAGGTAACCCGAAGGCCCGTGTTGGGGCCCTGAAGGTCCCTATGCACTTAGTGCCACCTGTAGCTACTGTCCACCTCGCTATGGCTCTCAAAGATGGCGCTAAGAAATATGGGGCATTCAACTACAGATCGGGGAAAATCAATGTCAGCACTTACATCGGCGCTATCCATCGTCACCTCGCAGCTTACCAAGATGGTGAAGACTTTGCTGCTGATAGCGGCGTTCACCACATTGCTTCTGTCTTGGCTGGGGGTGCTATTTTGTTGGACTGTCTTTCAATGGGTAACCTGGTTGACGATAGACCAGTACCAAGCAATGCGGCCAAGCTCATCGAAGAATGGAGAGACAAATGACTGACTTCATATTAACAGGCGTGTTCGTGGCTGTTGGAATCTGGCTAACTTTCGTTGTGCTTGCCGTCGGGTTTATGGGCATAAGCGCGGCTATCAAATGGATAAGCGATAATGCTTGATGCCCCAGACTTGTCAATATCACCACTGATGTGGATCAGAATGACGGAGGGGCTTGGTGCAATCCATTCACAAACCATAATGGCAATAATCCCTGACGTGAAAGCACCAAAGAAGCGGAGCCTAATCATATCCAGCGCGTTCCCAGAAGGCATCACTGTTGAAGGTGACGCTGAGTCACTGTTGATGTCTTGGTGGTTGGAGGTTGGGGATACTCCGGAACTCGATGAGGAGAGTGAGTAAGACTAAAGAAAAAAACAGATCAACCTTTGGCTTGATAAAAGCCTTAGAGTTGATCTGTTTGTTTTGTTAAAGAGGAGCTAACCGACCGAGGAATCGGCGCTCCAAACTGGTTATCTTGCGTTGAGCTTCTGGGCCCTCTGTGCTCTATCAGCAGCCTCATCGTCAGGAGAGGCAGCTACCCTAGCTGTGCCTCTTGTGGCAGAAGATAAACCCAATATGATAGCGTCAAGATAGTTCCTGTCACGCTTCGCATCTATACCGTCAAGCCTGTCAGCAATCTGCTGCCTAAGCTCAAGTCTGGCTGTCTTCACAGAGCTAGGTGGTAAGCTGCCATCGTTCAGGGCTTTAGCGGCTACGTCAAAAGCGTGTGTTTTTGACTGTCCTTTAAGTATCCGCATAGCTGGCGCGAGCATCTGTAGAGGTACTCCTAGATAGCCTGCAACACCCAGCCCAGCTATCTGCTGTGCTCCGCTGATAGAAGCAGCAGAGTTTGAGTTGTTAAGCTTAGCGCCTCCCTCTGGTTTCTGGTTACGCAAGTCCCACGCTCTCACAGCGCGTTCCATTTCTTCTGCTCCTTCTTCTCCCCAAAGCGCCCTCCGCATCTTAGGGTCAAGCTCCTCCATAGCAGTCTTGTAAGCCTTGTGGCTGAACTCGTTAGGGTTTGCTCTAAGAGCCTTTGCGGTTAGCTCCATACGCTTAGAGTCAACCACCTTGTCCCACATAGGTTGCAGCTCAGGGATAGCTTCTATGTCTTTCTTGAGCTTTAATACATTATCCGCATTGCCTTTTTTGATTATGCTTTTGATGCTATCTATGGGGTTCCTAAATAAAGACTCACCATCTTTGCTGGTTCTTGTTAGCCTACCTAAGTCTGTTTCTTTGTCATCCCACTTGCGGTGTACATCCCTAGCTTTTGTCCTCGCCTCCTTACCTAAGCGTCTTGGGTCGTTAGGGGCTAAGTTTATTTGATTGCCAAAGCCATCATCTATAACAAAGTCATCGAGAGCATTCTTAACTCCTTTGGCAGCTCTGTTGGATGGGTCATCAGCAGCTTTGTAGATTGAATTAATCTCTTGGATAATCTCCTCTACTTTGTCTACAGACAGGGGCTTGCTTTGAGCGCCACCCTTCTTGCTAAGAGTTATTCCATACTTGTCCATGATCTCTTCTATGTCTTTCTTAACGCCCTTCTGTCCCTGCTTTATTTTACCTATCTCAGTTTTTACCTTTGATCGGAAACCGTTAGTGTCCACTTTAGTGGTGCCACCATGAGACTTCCTCCACGCATCATAAGCATCATCTACAGCCTTCTCCTCTCTGGCCCTAACATCCCTCATGCCTTGGACTAACTCATCTGAGCCACTCATAATGCCATTGGATGCTACGTCTGGAGTGTCCCTGTCATACTTATATCCTTCGCCGTTGAGCTTGTTGGCTCTAGCCTCTACAGCTTCTTGTTGGTACTTCCTAGAGGCTAAGTAGTCAGCATTGCCTGTGGTTTGTAATGCCTCTCTTTCTCTCAGTGCCAAGGTGTTACGCTCTGAGTCTGCTGCATCCAGTTTGTAGCCGCCGTCTTCTAAAGCCCGAACCTTCCTAGCTTGGCCCTCTGCTGTTAAGCCTATGGGATTAGCACCATCTTCTGCGGTCACAGGAGGACTGTCGTGGGCCATCATGGATACTTCGTTGTCTATCTTGTTGCTTCTCAGTTTGTGTGAAGCATACCCAAGGGCCTTGTCTGCTACACCAGCGGTTAAAGCGCCTATTGCTGCTGCTGGGGCTCTCTCTCCCAAATCTCCGCGCGTGGCTACAAACTCAGTAAGGCCACCTTCAACCATAGATAGAGTTCCTGTCCGTCCCGCCAAAGAGCCAACTTGAGCTGCACGAGCTACACCCATTCCCGGTATTAAGGAAGGGAGTACCTCGCCAGCTATCTCACCAGCAGTTGACCAACCGGAATCTCCAAAGCCTTTCTCATACAAAGCCCTCTCTTCGTCAGCCTTGCGGTTAAAACGATCTAAGCTATCCTCTTGCTCTTGAGTCCTGCCTCCACCGTCTATCTCCCCCGCTTTTCCTCCTCCCTGTGTACGCATATAAAGGTCTTTTGCGCCTTCACCGATGTTAGTAAGACCACGGCCCATACCAACAGCAAACTCATTAAACTTACCATCACCAAACAAGGGATCGCTCGTTACCGATCCAAATAGTTCTTGATCCTCAGCGTTTAGGCCCCACTCGTTTGGCTTCTCTGCTTCTTTCTGCATTTCCACAGCGCGTCTAGTTAACTTACGCGCCATCTCCATATTGCCCTCAGCAGCGGCTTGCTTAATGCCGGTGTTAAGCTGCTCTATTGTCCATTTCATATATCAATTCCTATTGTTACAGCCCCAGCGACTTCAGATATTCGTCTTCTTCTTCAACAGAAACTCCAGGATTCCCAGCGAGTGAGCTACCATCTCTTGCCTTCCTTCCGCCTACTCCAGCACTAGATTGAGTCGTATCACCCGCTGCCGAAATAGACTTAGAAGATTCTAGGAATCCATCCTCTACAGCGTTCGCATACTGCTGCTGAGTAATGTTGCCTAGATCGAGTTGTTCCTTGAGACCACCGAGAACGTGAATCATGTTATCAAGACCGGCCATCTTAGCTTTAACTGTGTTGGTAGAGTCCCCCGCTTCGGGAACGTACAACTGCCTGTATCGTTCAACTTCTGGCTCTGGCGCTGCTGCACCAGTTGCTAGACGAAGTAATGTCTCAGAGGCATCAATGGCCTCACGTTGGAACTCTTGTCCTGGACCGGATGCTGCGAAGTTAGTCCAGCCTCCAGCCGTTAGCTGGTCTATGTAACCCTGCCATCCTGTTGGGTTATAACCAGGTTTCCCATCTTCTCCAGGAGACATTAGCTTCTTCATGTTGCCAACAGCGTTTATCAGCTTGAGAGAGTCGTCCTGTCGAGCTTGGTCTGGGGCACTCATTTTACCTTTGAAGTTTCCATCACTAGAACGCTTAGTACCGCCAAGTTGCTGCGCTACGTTTTGCATTGCTGGGTCAACTTTATAATATGCAGGGTCTATATCATTCTGGGTTTCTCCGTTGATAACGTCACTTGCGTTCTGACCTTCGGGTACAGGTATGGCGCCTGGTGGAAGGTCGGATGGCTTACCATTTTGAACGGGAAGCACATAAGTTATACCGGAATCAGTTACATACTGAGCGTACATCAGGCCATCGCTGCCCTCTTTGAGGGTTGTTCCTATACGGTTGTGGGCTGGCTTCACTTCAGACACCTCATCGACTAAATTCCTGTCAGCTATACCAGCAGAAAAAACCTGCCTGCGATCATACTCAGCGTTAGCAGCGCCAGTCACTACGAGATGGTCTTGGATGCCTTGGAGTCTAGCATCATCGGCGTCCTTAAGACCTTGGAGTCTAGCTCCGTCAGCGGATTCTCTGGCCTCTTCAACGTCTGCTAGCTTATTCGCACGGGCCTCTGCGAGACGTTCAGATACAATCTTTTCCTTTGCGATGATGCCGAAGTAGTTCCCAGCGCCTTCTGCTGCGGTTCCCAAAGCCCCTATTGCTGCCCAGTTGCTCATACCATTCTCTCCGCTTGTCCTGCTTGTTGCACCTGCTCACCCATATTTGTAATGATTGGTTGGGCTGCTCCTCGGTCACCTTCAGCGACGTTCATATCTGGACGTGCCTGTTCTCCACCCTTCTGAAGCTGTAGGGGCGCTGCGCCTTCTTGGTAAGCCTGCAAGTCCCCATCTACCGCTTCTGGGTTCTGGTCCATCCACGTGTTTATTCCTATAGAGAGAGCCTCGGCCATTTGGTCATCGTTGAACTTAATCGTTGGGTCCGCAGACTCCGCAAGTTCAACGAGTTGCTCTACTGCTGCTTCTCCTAGTGAGAACAAAGCGTCCTCCGAAAGATCAGGGTTCTCACCCCAAACTTCGTCGGTGAGAGCTGCTGCCATTGAACCCACGCCTTTCACTGGGTCACCGTTGGCTTGTATGGCCTTGATTATCTTGGGGTTGGCTGGGCCAAACACCCTCTCAGCTAGGCTACGCTCGGCTCTGGTGAACGCTTCTTGTTCTGTAGGGTCTGCCATCTCTTCTGCCATGTCTCGGTCTTCACCTTCGACTACGGCTTGGCCGTATGCAGCTCTACCTTCTTGTTCTAAAGCTACAGCGTTGGGTCTGGAGTTCTCCACCCTTTCAGCAACGCGCTGCTCAGACTGAACAGCCTGCTGTGCGCCGTTCTGCTCGGCTATCTTCTGTAGTAAGCTCATGGTTTACGCCTGTGCATATTGGTTGGTGGAACTGTCGTAGTAGTCTTTGCGCTGCTTCTTGCCGTTCAGCTCTACGTTCGCTACTTTGCTTATTGCAGACTCTTTCCGATTAGAAAGAGAACCTGCGTCCAGCTCGGCCTCACCAGCACTTGAGCTAACTCCACCAATATCGGCAGGAGTCCAATCTCCACGGCCTTCCATCTGGAGCTTGAATGATCCATTCTCATCCAGCGTCTTGAGTCGCTTGTCTTCTGCTTCTTCTTCTTCCTTGGACTTGGCATACCCAGAAAGAACCTGTCCGCCTGTAGTTAGGACGGAAGAGGTTAGAGTGGGGTTGGCAGCGGCGTATGCGCCTATGGCTTTAGCACCTGCGGCTATTGAACCAATGACTCCTGTGCCAGCAGTGGCGGCAGCTCCTGCTGTGTTTGCAACCATCGTACTGCCAATGCCCGTCGCTAGGTTCGGGACGGCGGCTGTTGTTATCGGGGCTAACGCCCCAGCACCTCCCGCAGCAGCACCAGCAGAACTCATGGAGGCCAGTATCCCAGGGGCGGCCGTTATAGCGAAATAAGCTACAGCCGCTATCGCTACCGCTTTGAATAGCTTGCTATTAACGATTTTCTTGGTAACCTGAACGACTTTCTTAAAGACTTTTTTCACGCCTTTGGAAATCTTCTTTAATACTCCACTCATTATTTCTTCCTCATGTATGTGATGCCAATTCTTGCGTATCCGAGGCTGCGATAGATGGCATCAAGATACTGTGTGCTCGCTCCAATCTGACTAATCCCCAGTGTGCTACCAATAAGCGTTGGTATCCTGTCGCACCAATCGCTGTAAGCTGTGATTAACTCCTTGGCAGCGTCAGTGCCTCGCAGCACAGGGTCCACGTAGATCACTGTGTCACTCGCCACGAGTCCAGAAGCGAAAGCATGTGGAGCAACCTCTCCTATGATCAAACCTTTCGGAACGTCATCACAGAGGACCACAAGGCCCAACTGATGATCATCCCTAACCATGCTCCTGATGTATCTTCTGACACGCGGTATGGACATTGGGGCGCTCTCAGGACCCTCTGCGTAGGCTGCTTCACTTAGCTCAACCATGCTGTCGATGTGCTTATTCTTAGCGACTGCCAGTTCGTATTCCATTCTTCAGCTCACAAGTTTGGGTTGTGGGTGTAAGGTCTAGTTCCAAAGTTGGGCTGACCAGGCAGTAGACCGTTCTTGCGATCGGCAAACCATTTCGCATCGTTTGCCTTCTTTGCTGTGGTTTTAGCGGGGGCTGAACCCTTAACCGTATTACCTGTACCACCTCGTGTTGCGTTGATAGCATCAAGGGTGGTATCTCTTGCGTTGACTAATCGGTTGTATTGCTCTTGCTGTGTTGATCCAGAAGCTTCTTGGTTAATGTTAGCAACGCCACGCTGGAACTCTGATCTAGCACCCGTGACTGCATCTTCTGTACGAGCCACACCGCCACGCTCAAAGGCTTGTGTGTCCCTTGCTTTATCGGCTTCTATGGCGTTCTGAGATAAGTCTGCACGAGCCATTCGATCTAGGTGGGCAGTGTTCTCTTGAGCTTGCACTCTGAACCTGTCACCTTCAAGTTGCTTTTCAGCAATGTACTCCCTAGAGTTCGCTGAGAGTTGTGCTGCTCCCATTGTGGCGCTTGCTTGCATACTTGCAGCCGAAACCTGAGCAGCGGCTCCTATGTTAGCACTTGCGACTTGTGCGCTAGCTTGAATCCCAGCAGAGGTTATCCTAGATTCTGCATCAATTTTAGTGCCTACAAGACGTTGGTCATCGCTGTACTTAGATGCTGCGGATGATGAGTCATCAGAATACTTCTGAGCCTTTGCGCCTTCATCTGTGCCGTACTTGTTGACAGCCGCTTTAAGTGCTTCAGACTTACGCGCGTTGTAAGCTGCGGCGTCTGCTGTTGCCCACTCGCCGCTCTTGTCTAACACAGCGCCTATAGCGCCCTGTGATGCTATGCTGCTGTTAGTGAGTCCACGGGCCGCAGCGTTAGCTCTGCCTTTATTGGCTATCCGCTTCATAAGCGGTGATTCTAGGTCTGTGTAGTTCTCTAGCTGACCACGAACAGTGTCAGTGGATTCATTAACCGTGTACAGCTCAGTGCTGTCTACTGTTGGTGGCTTTGCTGTGGGCACATCATCGGCCATAAAAAATGGTCTTGGACCACTGCTTCCGGCTCTCCTACCATTGGTGCTAGCAAAGTCTGTCCCGTTGACGGCTGATCTGTCGGTCAAGACACCATCAGTTTGGTTTGGTAAAATTCTTGGATCAAATGGTTCGCTCATTCTTTATTCTCCACTGCGCTCAGGCGAGTTTTCAGGCTTTTTATCTCTGCCTTCATGCTCTCTACGTGAAAGTCTATGTCTGCCAAAACTCCGTAAGGGTTTATTTCTGCGCTAGATAGATATCCCGATGTGCTGACTATTATAATAGAATCTCTGGGCTTAGACAGGTAGCCCACCTGTATTCCGTATGGTCCTATCAGTATCGCGCTGTTGGCTACCCACTGACCGCTACTCCAAAAAAGAGTCTGCCCTTGAGTCCCTGCACTAACAACTGGGCCAGAATAATCAGCGCCATTCGCACCGTTTCTTCCGTTCTGACCAGCAACACCTTGAGGTCCCTGCGGTCCGATTGGCCCTGTTATACTGGATCCGTTGCTCCCTGTGGCTCCCTGTTGTCCTGCTGGTCCTTGAGGGCCTTGAGGGCCTGTTGCTCCGTCCTCTCCACCAAACGCACCAATGTCTTCCCAAACACCGTTTTCCAGCACGTAGCAAACAGAGGTGTCCAGAGCGATAAACACGTCTCCGTTTTGGGCGTCAGTTACGCCATCTAGGTCTGATGCACTTGCTACGGTCCCGCTGATTTCTAAGTTAGTACCGTCAGTGCCGTTAGTTCCTGGTGCTCCAGTGGGTCCTGTGTCTCCCTTTGGTCCGGGTATTTTGTTCACGTTTTCTATGGCTGTATCAACGTAACCTTTAGTTGCTGCGTGTTGTGGCTCGTATGGCGTGTCTACACCAAATACATTCTGGACGCCGTATGGACCATCTGTTCGCTCACTGCCAAGCTTTCTGAAGCTAGCTGTGACTGCTAGGTTGGTTTCGTTAAAGTCTTTAGAGTAAATCGTTTCGCCTCTGCGAAAGTCTTTTGGTGGAGTAAATAAGTCAGTCATAGTGCTACCTGTCCGCGTGTTCTGTATCGTATGGTGTACCCCGTTAGGGCTGCTTGGGCGTCGTAAGCTGTTGAGCGAGAGAAACTAAACTGCACGTTGTACCCAGTTCCCTTCAGGTGAACTCTGTCTCTCGAAAGTGGGCGAGAACCGAATAGGCTCTCACCAAACTCAGCACTACCAAAGAGAGAGGAGCCATCTGGGAAGTTTGCTAACTGCGGCAAGAAGGTTCTCTGTCCATCGTTCATAACATAATCAACATTGAATTCTGTGGGGGAATCCAGCACTGCCTCTAGCCCTATGCCGTCGAAACGCTTCTTCGCTGAAGGATCTCCAAAATGGTTGAACTGCAATACAACCTTCAAATAAATCTCTTCACCGTTGTGGCTAGTTCCTTTATCCATCTGGTAAACGTAACCGTCAGAACTGCCGAAGAATGTATTCTCGTATCCTTCCAAATCTTCTTCAGTGGAGATACAGTCAATAGTCGTTAATGGAGGATAGGATGCCTCTGTCAGTCCGTACCGTATGCCTTTGTTTCCGTTTGCGTTGAATTCAATACGGCTGGCTATAATCCCTCTATTGCCGTAGAAGAACCTCATCTGGTTCTGTGAGCGTATTGTCGTAGCGCACGTAGCGTCCTGAGAAATGACCCTGAACAGTGGTTGGATGTCATCAGTGATGGTCTCACTGGCAAAACCACCTAATGCGTCAACTCTTGAGAGCCTAGATATTCCCCTGTCGTCGCTGGCGAATATGTCGTCAGTCTCAGCTTGGCAGTGTGGCTTAGACCCAGAGTTCTGGCTGATCATTTGGAGCTTCCAGTCTTCAGGAGAGTTCCCGCTGAGACCAAATGTGGTTCTTACTGTGTATATTGCCAAGTCCTTCGAAGCGGTAACAACGAACCCCGTGATATGGTCCCCAACGCCAATCTCTGCTGAGTCTACAACAGCAGCGTCGAAGTCATCTGGAGTACCTGCGCCGCTAATGAGCAGAGTTCCGCCTGTGCTGCTGAACACCAAGCGGTTTTGCCAAGCTACTATGTGACCCGCCTTTCCAGCGGCGGTTATCTCTGTAATGTTGTCTCCTTGTGGGTCGTAGTATTGGGCGTAGTTAGTTCCGTCGCTGAAGTACATTCTGTACGTGTCTTTGCCACCGTAGAAGTTGTGGTTGACGTAAGATATTTTGGTTCCTGATAGGGCGTATCGTTCTGATCCACCGGATCGGTAAGGGACTAACTTCCACCCATCGGCTGTGGCCTTGTAAACTTTAAGTTTGCTTCCGTCATTCCTCCAAGCAAGAACTATCCCACTAATCTGTGCGACTCCGCGTATCGGCCCGTCACCCGGGGGCTGCCCAATGGCTTCACGCCGATCCTGCATCTCTTCTTTCCAATCTGCATCAGAGGCCCACGCATCTCCGTTTGGCTGGGAGAACCTGCTGACATCTGAAGGTGCGGGTTGACCATCAAAGACCTCGTAGCCCTGCATGGCCTTGTAGCCTCCACGGACGCTCTCGTAGACGTTCAGTGCTGTGACGCACTTACCACCCTTTGCCTCTAATGATGGCGTCACCAGGTCTAAGCCGCCCTCTAGGGCCACGTATTTGTTTGTCATATCCTTTACCTTATAAGCGGGACTTTTTGCATCATGGCGGGGAGATAGAACCTGAGCATGTCTGAGTACATATGGTTGTACTCTCGTGTGGATGCCGTATACAGACCTTCCCACTCTCTACCTTGTTCTCTTGCGTAGTTAGCAATGGCTTTCCACACGATGGCCTTATGCCACGCTGGGGCAACTGAAGGGGTGTCCAAGTCGTTCTCTAGGAACACAGGCGTTTCCCACATGCTGTATAGAATCGAATATTCCTTGTCCGGCGTTGGAGAAATCCGGATAGTTTCGTTAGGGAAGCTTGCAACGCTTCTAGGAGGCCCTACATCGTCTCCAACTGGTGGGACGCGGTTGTTGGTATACCCTATGAACCTTCTGGTTGGATAAGCGTACAGGCTGGTAAAGTCTGCCTTTGAGCCGTTCTCTCTGAGCTGCTCGGCGCGTGTGTAGTCTGGCTGTCCAGCCTTTGTCTTAAATTCACCTTGCCTCCACATAAAGTCCCAGCGTTCACTGCGCTGTATCTCTACCCAAGCGTCTCGAACCCAATTTGCGGCTCTAAGAACCTCGTCGTCCTGACTTAATACACTAACCACTGGGTCATCCATCGAGGTTTCTAGCATGAAGTTATTCACGAGCTGTTTATAGTTGATATGTCACCCCCATAGGGTCGAAGTGGTTGAATTTGGTTAGTGGGTTACGCCCACCACTCGGCCGGTCCCAAGGTAGGGACTGGGCTATTCTTTGATCCAGCGGAGGATGCTTATGGGAACGCCCGTTCGCGGAAGTCTTACTTCGCTTGGGCTGTTCTCTAGCATGTCAGTTAGAGGTACTACGGTGAATCCTGCTCTGTTCTGGGCGCTCTTTATGGCCTCCCAGAACTTAATGGGTATTATGGTTGGCACGTCTCTTTTAACAGAGAACATCTCACCATTTGCTCCTCCACGATATGGGAAGTTACCCGTAACGCCAGCTTCACGAGCTATCATTATCTCGACGTGCGTTGCGTCTTCGCTTGGGTCCTTTGCTAGCCACCCCATTGCCTCTACAACTTGCTTGATCATGGAGCCACGATCTGTGTGCTTGTTGAACTCGATGCCACAATTCTCGTTAGCGTATGCTCTTATCTCTGAGCTTGATGCTTCGTATATTGTATTTTGGTCGAACTCTAAATTCTTTGTTGTTGCCATTATTGATTCCTCGTTAAAAGAAAGGAGGCCCGAAGGCCCCCAATCAAATGGTGCTAGTCTGTAACACCGTTCTCTACAATAACAATCCAGTCGTTATTGAGTATTGACTCGGCGCTGTACATTTTCCAACCAACCGAACCCTGCTGGCCCAGTGGATCAGAAATGGACGGAGTGCCAACTGGTACGACAACAGGAGTGAATACTCCAGAGCCAGCTAGGTTGAGAGTTCCGTATGCGTCCATACCGCAGTAGACAGAAACGTAAACGTCTACGTTAACGCCGCCTTTGGAAAGCAATGCGGGAGCATCTTCACAAGGAACACCTGCACCCAACATCGGATCAAGATCAGCACTGAGGATGTAGCGAACGCTATCCACTGTACCAAGCTCATTCTCGTTGATTACAGTCTGACTGCCGTAACGAGACACAGGGACAAATCCTTCCATCTGGCGGATGTCTTGCTCTGTATCTGTGTGAGCAAAGCAGATGTACGACGCTTCAACAGGGAACGTATTGATCTTGACGCCACCAGTGACAATCGAGGTGAATTTCTTCGCCTTATTGTTATTCAGTGTTCGTACTGCTTTAGACTGAATGTCGTAAGTCAGAGGAGCACTCACTGTGTCGGTTGAAGTACCGCCAGCCCAGTAGGTGATACCGCTGCTCTGCAACATGCCCCAAAGGAGTGATTCCTTTGTCTTAGCAGCCTGCTGTGCATTGAGTTCGTTAATGTCACTCAGGACAGGAGTCATTTCCAGATCGACGAGCTGGTCAGTAACACGTACAAAAGCACCGTACTGCTGTAGCTCAACATCGATCTGCACGTACTCGATGGGAGTTGCCGCAGGTGGGTAGCCTTCGGTCAACGCTGTGGTTGCGGCAGCATACGGGATGCTACGACGCAGGCGCAGTGTCTTGGTTGAGTTCTTAGGCAATGTAAACTTCTTTGCACCAAGAGAGAGGACAAGAGTAGGCTGCGCGTGACGCAAGGCCTGCTTCTCCATTTTAGCAGCTAGCGTTCCCCAGCCGGGGCCAGTTCCGTTTACTGCATTTTGATATACTGTTGGGTCTGCCATTCTAAACTTCCTTAATCTTCATCATCTATTTGCCACTCTCGTTCGTAGCTCTCTTTATCCGACAACTGACTTAGGCTTCGCATGTCTGGCTTTCCTCCACGGGATTGCGTGGATTGCATACTGCTAAGTCCGTTATCTTTAGCCTCTTCGGAGTGGTTGAGGGTTTTGTAGTAATCCAGAGCGGCTATTACGTCCGCTGGATCATTTGAGTGTAAGGTTTCACTGAACAACTTTGGCTTTCCACCGTGTTTAAAAACAGGGTCTTCAGCCAGCAGCTTTTTCATGCTTTCTGAGTTATAGAGATCACCCGCTGTTGGGTGTGCTCTAGTGATAGCTTCGTAGGTCATTTGATCCACTTCAGCTTCCGATAACTCTTCCTGCACAGGGATGCGTTGCTGAAGCTTCTGCTCGATCATCGTATTGATGTCATTCGCATACACCTCATGCTCTTGCTCGAACTCTGTACGTGGCCGTGTAGCCTCTTGCAGTTCAGCAGCTTCCTGCCTAAGTGCCTTCAGTTCCCTACCGCGTTCAGCCAGCTTGTCGCTGTTTATCTTTGCCCTGTTCTCTGCTGCCGTCTTCTCGTTCTCAGCGCGACGGAACGCTTCCCTTTGATCCTCAGATGCGTCAGCCCAAACGTCAACAACTTCACTCTCCTCAGAGGATTGGTTATCGTTGCTTGAGGTGGCTTCTTGTGGATCATTGGGGGCTTCGGCAGAAGGTTGGTCGCCCACTGCTGGAGTCTTTTTGTCTAGCTCATTGTTTACGGATGATGTTTGTGGGTCGTCTGTATCAAGTCCCCACTCTTTTTCGTAATCAGTAAGTTCAACAGTTTGAGTTGTGTCGTTCATGTGGATCCCTCGTGTTCTCCTGTCCGTAGAGAGGAGGTGTTAAGTCAGAGCGTGTGCGTCTTTAGATTGATCAAATTTCGCACAGCGATGAGTTGTAGCCTTCTTATTCGCGCCTGATTCGTCGCTTCTTCTGAAGCTTTGAGGTCGTAGCATATCCGCTCGAACTCTTCGATCTTGCGCTCTATTTCAGCCTCTAGCTTTAGCGCTATTGTTGCGTAATCGTAGGCGTTCATATACCAGGATTACCTGTCCGTTCTTTGTAACTGAGTTCCGCTTCTTTGTTGGCGATTTCTCGTTCTTTCAGGTTGTACTCAGCCACCTTGACGACACTTTCTGTTCTCATCTTGGCCGCTGCTGAGTCCCTTGCCGTCTTGTTCTGCTCGGCAAACTTAGCCATGTCAGTTTCACGTTTAAACTCTAGCTCTGACATCTTGGATCGATATGCGTCCATGCGTGTTTGAGACTTATCATCTAAGCTAGCGGATGCTAATGCGTCTTCTAGCTGGAAACGAGCAGACTCAAGTTCAACTCTATGAGTGGCAACCATCTCCGCAGTCTTGTCACGAGCCATCTCTAGCTCAATGGCTGCTTCTGCAACTTCAAGCTTGCGGTTCTCAAACTCAATCATTGGGTCTGGAACTTCACCTGCTTCAGCCGCTTCTGCTGCTTGCTGTTCACGAGCTTCCTGCTCTTCTATGGTTTCCACGTAAGTACCTGAAGGAATCTGCATGGCAGCCTCCAGCCCACGTAGGATGTTGATACCCTTTGCGCCTGGTGCTTCACCACTTCCAGTCATTTGATATAGCTGGATAGTGTTCGTGGCGGTGAGTTCCTTAGCGAGAAGCACAGTGGCTCCACGAGGCTCCACTTCCATGTTGGCCTTTATGTCATCATCATCCTCATATTGCATGAAGAAATCGTAGAACCGAGTCACCAAGCCTAGAGTGACCTCATCGTCCCAGCGCCTCGCTTGTGATCTGCGAGAGACACTCGTGTTGTTCTGCATGATCTGAGTGGCTCCCAGCGTGACAGGGGCGTTGTCCAATCCTTGCTGTGCGTTGGGGACCCTAGTAACCCCAGTTATTTCGTAGGCGTCTGATACAGCGCGATCCATGAGCGTAAAGATTTCCTTGAGGTTCTGTGTTATCTGAACCACTTGGAACGGAGGGTTACGGCTGCCCACCTCGAAAGTGTTGTCTTTAACATACCAAGCTTTACCGCCACGCATTTCCCACTTACCGTCAACAGGGTCAATCATTGACTTGTCTAGGATAAGTTGAGGTGCCGCTGACAGCCCTCCGTTGTCCAGAGCCATCCGCCATGAAGCGACATAGGCTGCCTGCTGGTCCTGCATGAGCCACGGGATTCCGTAGCCAAATATGTTAAGCGGGTCTTCATCCCAACAGTAAACACTGTACAAAGATTCATCGCTTTCATACTCAACTGTCACTGCTTTGAGAATATTTCCTTGGCACATCGTGACGATTGAGTTGAAGTAAACTCTATTGGACTTCGGGAGGTTAACGCCAAGAGCCTCTAGCTGCTCTCTATCCAAGTTACCGTGACGCTGCCAGGTGATGTACCTTCCGGTGCGCCTTCCCTCTGAATTTACAGGAGCCTTGGCTTCATCTACAACGTCACCCGTATCAAACGCCATCTCGTTCGTGCCTGCAATAAGGATTCGGCCAACAGCGTCAGGGCAATACCCCAGTTCCTTAACGGCCTTTTCCAAATCACACGGCTGAACAGCTATGCGCTCCCAAGTGTACCTACAGTCCTCTAAAGAGATTGCTGTAGCGTCTGGAAAGAAGTCCATTGGACTCACAACGACACAATCAGGCGTCAGTGGTTGGTTAGGGTTCAAACTGTAACCACCAGCCTTAGTGCGAACCCAACGACCCTTTTTGGTCTTCACGGGAACTGGACCCTTAATGATACCTGCGCCGTAGATAGCGCCGTCAGTTATCACCTTCCTAGCTTTACTAGGGTAGCGAGCACTGATTAAGGCACTGTCTAGCTTTGCGAACATCCTCTCGCACTTCTTAGTGGAACGCTTAACTCTTCTAGCGTGAGCCTGAGCGTTTGTGAGAGGTTGTCCTCCCTCATCGACAATAGCTTTGCCCTTTGAGTCGTAAGCGGGTTCTTGCTCCAGAGCTATTGGAGGCTTGGCTATCTTCAGGGGCTTCAGGCCATAGTTTCTGTCATCATTCGGGAACAAAAGGTCCCCTATCTGAGCCGCACCATCGTTAGTGATCTGACGGACGATGTTAGCGTAAGCTCTACTGCCAACATTCTGTGCTGCCACTCCGTCTTCCCACGTAGCTCTACCACGAGTGTCACGAAGCCCATCGTACAACTGGTAGCTTCTCACCAATCGGTCATCAATACCGCTTGCACGGCGCTCGTTGACAGCGTTGCATCGCTCATTTTCTAAAGCCCCACCTTGATCCGCCTTCCTTATCGCAGCCTTCTGCTCCGGCGTTCGGTCTTCGCTGTCAATCTCCCGTGCCATCTCTAGCTCGTAGCTCTCTTGTTCTGTCATTTAGATGTCCTTAGTAGTTCGCAACACGGTCTACCACCTCTCTTTGAACAAAGCTCGTGTGCTTAACGAGTTCGTGGTAACGAGGATGACATTCCAGGGCGATGTACTGTAATGTGTCGTGTGGGTGAGAGAATTCGTTCTTGTCGGGTTTATCACGGTACCTCGCGTCACCGCTAACCTGTACACGCTTGTATGCGTAACCAGCGTTGAATCCTCTTCTTAGAATTCCACACTCTTTGTTTAGCTGGAACGACTGACCACCTGTTGGCGTTGGATGCGATAAGAAATACCTAACAGCGTTCAACCTCAGTTCTATGTGGTTGCTCTTGGCTGGTCGAGTTGTAAACCAGTCGCTGAATATCCCATCCTTACTAGAGTTGAGTACATCAAAGTAGTTAAGGGTATCCACGCTGAGTCCATGAGAGCTTCTGCCGGACGGGTCACCCACAGAGATAATCAAATCTTGCGGCCACTCTCCCTGTGGGTAGTGCTTCTCTAGGAATGGCCTCACCATGTTCTGAGCAAAGTCGTGGAGGCCAATGTTCTCGGCTACTAGTGAATGGAGGACTCTTAACTGGCCCGTTCGAGTCTTCTGTGCGATGGTGAAAGCTTCTCCGCCCTTACCAAAGTCCCATCCGAAGTACAGCGGGAGGTCTTTGATTGCCTTGAGCTTGCTATTCGATACGTGCAGTTCATCACTGAACTGACGCCGATACACGGCCTTACCGTGGCTTGTTACACCAAACTTTCCTTCAAACAATACTCGTATCTGCTCTCGCGTCATTGCGGAAACTTTGTCCAAGTAGTATTTTTCGGGGCCTACTCCAAGGTACTTGAAGTTCTCACCTTCTGGATTTAGCTTCCACCCTGTATCTGAACTACTATCTGGAAGTACGGCAGGAGGTTGACGCCATACCTCCCAATGCTGTGGCACTGTCTTGAAAACTCCTGCCATCCAAGATGATTCGTCTGGCGGGTTGCTATCAATAAGGAGAGCTGTTTGCGTGATGGGTTTTCTTGGATCGACAGCATCCACTGGAGGTGGGAAGCGCCCAATACGGCTATTAACCACTTGTATAATATCTTGGTCCAAGGCTCCCGCTTCGTTGATGAATGCGCCAGTGATTTCAAACGATTTAACATTCTCATAGTCCGAGGGGTCCTTTACTGCCAAAAAGACGAACTCTGCGTTCATCTGAGTTCCGTCTGCTAACCTATCGGTCCAACGTATACGCATTGGTGCGCTTTCCGTGTACCTAACTGTTGTTTGATTCGGCCTTAGCCACATCTTGAACGATTCAAATACTGTGTTGCGTAGCTGCGGGTAGGTCTCCCTCACGATGAGCCACTTGGTTGTTCTCTGGTTCCATTTGTCTGGGACCTGCATCACTGCAAGCATTATTAGTTCGTTGATTGCCATTGTGCTTTTGCCAGACCCAACTGGTCCCATCACCAAGCGTGTATCCGCTTTAGATCGGTGAAACTCAAGACCAGTGGGGGAGGGTTCATATCGCACAACAACGGGCTTTGAGTTGAATCGTGCCATTGTTATTCCTCGTAGGGTGCTGCTAAATGCCTAGCCTTTCCATCTTGCTGGTATGCCAGATCGTGTGTCTATGTGAGTGAAACTGCTGTAGCGACCAACAGAGATGTCTAAACTCTCTGCGTAGTCCGCTACTGTCGAAGGGTCTACGCCCTTTACAACGATGTCGCAGGCTCTCGCTCTTACGTGCTGTGACTTCGATGCGCCACCCACTGAAGCGTTATGCTCCACACATCGACAGGCGCTGTTTATTGTTATTGGCTTGTCGAAGTGTTCACGTATGTTATCTAATGCTGAAACGGTCTCTGAGTCGATTGAATCGAACCCACAGCCGCATTTGCAGGCGAACTCTGACCTCTGGAAGTGCTTAGAAATCATACTACTGTTCTCCCTCTTGCTTGTTGAGCAATAGAAGCTCACGTTGCAGCCTGTACACTGTGAGCTGATAGATACGTCCACAGTCGAGGCGCTTAGGAGCACCTAATGCGTATGATATTCGAGCAAACAACCCTACCCGGTCTGAGCCACTATTATTATCGTAGGCGTCGAAACTGTTAGCTTCTTCAGCTTGCCCAACTCCAGCCTCGACGTTAAGGTTGCTGCCGATAGCCTGCCTACACTTAACGCCGTATGCTTCGATCTCATCGTAGTTTGTTGATTTTGGCGAGCTGCTCGTATTGATGTTAACCTGGGATAGTGCATCAATGGCGAAGGCAACTGCCACGAGGGTGATGGAGGCTACTAAAAGCCACTGGCAGAAAACACACCTCTCGTTCAAGGTATTACAGGGTCAGGGATATTGAGGATGTCGATCATTGTGTCGTTCTCGTCGATAACAATGTTCTCAAACGTCTGATACCCAAATGAGCTAATGTCCACTACACCATCAATAGACTGACCTGAAATATCCACGTTAGCATCAATAGACTGACCAGCAATATTCACATTGCCGTCAATAGACTGCCCAGATATGTCTATGTTCCCGTCTATAGATTGACCCGATATGTCCACATTTCCGTCAATGGACTGACCAGCAATATCAACCAAGCCGCCTATGGCTAAATCTGTGGTCAAACCACCTGCTGCCCCTGCAATTGAGAACGCTTCAAACAAGCCTTGTTGCTCTGCGCTGTTGGCATCTATCTGAGCACGGGCTGTCTTGTTGTTCTCTTTGTTGTTCTGAGCTGAGAGGTCAGCCTGGATCATTAAGGCCGCTATCCCAGTCAAAGGTGCTGCTAGTGCCTTGGTGTAGCTCAGAGCTTCGGATTCAATGTAGGCTGGACGTATTACCTCTGTCTTGAGCATTGCTAGGGCCATGACAGCCGCTACGCCTGCGTGTGTGTCACCCTTAGCCATGTCACGTAGAGCCTTGAAGCGAGCCATCTGAGTCTCAGAGTTGCTCACAGAGGCAGTCTCTACAGCCCTGTAGTATTGGATTGCGCTGTGATTGCTACAACCCACTAGCACGGATATAAATAATACCAGTGCTGCTATTTTATAGTGGTTCATGTTGATACCTATGATTGCTTGAAAATGCTGTTAGGGTTTATGAAGAGTTGGCCCTTCCTGTTACTAAGGTGGCCTCTCGTTCTTCGGTAATATATCCATTAGCGGCGAGGAAGTCGTAGTAGTCACTGACCACTCTACTCGCTAGCTCAACAGTCTCATTAGATGCAATAATATCGAGGTACTGCCGCCACTGTTGTCTAATAGAATCCGCAACTTCTTCACCGTCAATCACGTAGCCTATGATACTAGAGCCGTTCTGTGCTTCTTCCCACTCAGAGGGCGTGAACGTGCTGATCCACTCTGCCTGAGTAAGTATTACAGGCACTTCCACTGGCTCACCTTCCACAAAGGTTCCATTCTCTGCATCGTATTCCCAGTTAACCGCCACTTCTGGTAGGGACGTTACGTTTACAAATGTTCCAAGCTCTTCGGCAAACTCAGTCTCGCTGTCGAAGATGTAAATGCCTGTAACCTTATTTTCTTCAACCTGTGCGTAGTTAATCATCTCACCTCCTCCTTAGTATTCAATTATGACAATGCCTGAGCCGCCAGTGGCCCCAGGCATGCCTCCTCCAGAGGCATATCCGCCACATCCTCCTCCTCCAGCCCCCGTGTTTGCCGCTCCAGCAGTGCCACCCTGATTGTCGCCTCCACCCTTTCCTCCATCACCAAGTAGGGAGTTTCCTCCACCACCTGATCGGGTGCCAGTGTAAATAGAACTTGCAGCTCCTTCGTTTGCAGGGTTTCGGCCATAGGCGGCAGGCGCACGAGCCTCGAGTTGATCAGATTGGTTACCTTGTCCGCCGAATCCACCTGCTGTCGAGGTAGGCCCATAGGGATGTTCTGTATACGACCCTGTGTAAGAACCTTGGCCGCCAGAAGCAGATACCTTCTTCCCACTATAAGTAATATATGATGCACTTCCTGGACTAACCTCACCAAAAAAAGTAGTGCCCCCCACTCCACCTGCTCCAACAAACACTGAGATTACTTGACCAGCAGAGCAAGGGAAGGGGACATTTATAGCACAACTCCCCGCTTGCCCTCCGTAGCCCCATTGGGGGTTTACCCCAAAGCCATAGTCAAGTCGACCACCAGGCGTCCCGCTCGCTCCTCCACCTACCATAGAAACAGAGATTGAGGATACTCCCGCAGGAACAGTAAAACTTCCGCTTGCAGTAAACGTAGCTGAGAGAGTGCCTCCGGAAGCTCCTGTGGCTCCTGTGTTACCCTTTGGGCCTTGTGGCCCTGTGGCTCCAGCCGCTCCATTTGTACCCGGCGCACCCTGTGGCCCTGCTACTTCGCTAGCAGCTCCCTGTGGGCCTTCGGGGCCTGCGGGGCCTTCTGGTCCAGGAACTACACTTTTAGGACCTTCAGCTCCAACGTCACCTCTAGGGATGAAGAAATCAAATACAGCGTCACTCGATGTTTCTGTGTTTACCACGTAAGCGTCTGAACCAGCAGGGAGAGTATCTGTAAGGCCAACGACTATTGTAGCTGCCTTACCTTGTGGGCCCGGAACGTCACTAGCAGCTCCCTGTGGGCCTGCGGGTCCTTCAGCACCTTGTGGGCCCGGAGCGTCACTAGCAGCTCCTTCTGGGCCTGCTGGGCCTGCGGGGCCCGGAACTTCACTAGCAGCTCCTTCTGGTCCTTCAGGTCCTTCTGGACCCTCTGGCCCCACTGGTCCGATAATCCCTCCCAAGTCTGTCCAACTACCGTCCCCTTCAGAAACCCAAGCGTTCGTTGTATCTTCAGTGATGTATATTGTTCCTGATGGTGAATCAGATGGTAGGTCCGCAGCCGTGGGTACAGTGCCAGCTATGCTTAGCCCTTGGCCTGCTGGTCCTTCTGGGCCTGGCGGACCTTGGGGGCCAGGTGGTCCTGGTTCTGGCTCTTCTCCAGAACTCGCGTAGGGTAGGAGATTCCATCTGACCTTCCCGTCACCAATTTTGAAGGAGTTGTTCGTGTTGTCTACGCCAACTTCACCCAAAGCTAGGGTTGGGTTTACACTCTCCCAATTGGCTGCATCGTCATTTCTAAGTTGTAACTGTGTGCTCACGCGAAGCTCCCTGCGTTTCCGCATTCGATTTTAATGTCAGCTAAAGGAACACCACCCACTGAAAGGCTGGATACGTTCACATTACCGTCAGAGAAGTTCCAAGCTTCTGCTTTTGTGTAGCTCAAGTGAGCGTAAAAGCTTTTGATATGTATGTGCCCAGTGGAGGTGTCTTGTACGTCAGTAGTGTCAGCTAATAGGATGATGCCGTATGTCCCTTGGCCTTCTCGTCCCGCGTTACTCCCTATTGCAACGGAGTTTGAGCCTTGATTCTGCCGTCCGGCATTGTTGCCCACGGCCACACAATCTGTCCCTTGCCCTCCACGTCCGCTGGCGTTGCCCACGGCAACACTTCTCATTCCTTGGTCGGTACTCCCAGCTAGTGGCCCTATGGCTGTAGCACTATTTCCTTGGCTTGTCTGGCCTGCAAAAAGGCCGTAAGCAGTTCCATAATCCTGTTGCCCTGTATACCCTGCTTGCTTACCTATGCTTGTAGTGTTGATGCCACTTCCCACCTGAGAGACTTCTAACTGACCAGATATGACACCACCTGTGAGTGGAAGGTATTCTTGGTATAACCCGAATGTACCAATATCAAGCCAAGCATCTTCTTCGGTCCAAACGTAAGCTTCATCGTTAGCAGATACAATCCAAACGTCACCAGCGGTAGCTGTACTGGGGAGGTCGCCTATCGTCGGCACAACACCTCTAACCACAACACCAGTACCCGGTGCTCCTTGTGGTCCTGTGAGTCCTGCGGGCCCCATGTCACCTTGTGGTATAGCGAAGTCAAATACGGCTTCTGATGATGTGCCGCTGTTAGTTACAAGGGCGGCTGAGTCGGGACTCAATGTTGCTGTGTAGCCAGCATTTACAGTGGCCGCAGAGCCCGTGTTTCCCTGTATACCCTGCTGACCCTCTGGACCTACTGATCCGGTTGCACCTTCATACCCAAAAGGTCCTCTTGGGCCAGTCTGACCCTGCAATCCTCGACTTCCTCTGTCCCCTTTAGGACCTTGAAGTCCTCTGGGTCCAGCAGGTCCCTCAGTGCCGCCAGTGTCATCTCCAGGGCGGTTGAAGTCTGGTCGGTATTGCATCACCGATAGGTGACTGGCGTCGTCTGTGAGCACAATAGGCTGTGAGATGCCAGGGCGGACGCTAGTGAGTCCACCATTTACGTCGGCTGACAGGTAATACCATGTGTCATTCTCTAAGCCGTGAGGTACCTCAAATCTACCCGTCATTGCGTAAATGAACGTGTCGGCAGAAGGTAACGAGACCACAACACCAATAGCTAACGTGTCCTCGCTGTCAGCACGGGCCAACGTCCACCCAAGGGGTGAATAACGAACACATTGGCCCAAAGTGAAGCCGTGAGCTGTCTTGTTGATTGTTACTAAGCCACCAGTGGCCCCTGTGGGTCCCTGCGGACCGGGTTGAGCCGCATCGAAATCTCCGCGCCCAACAACTCCCATGTTTCCTACCGACATTTAACTCATCTCCGTGACATACAATGAACCTGACGGCCCATAGCAATTTATGGTCTGCGTGGAGCCAATAGAAATATACTCAACAACACCAGCAGGGAGGAAAGCGCCATTGTCTTGATTACACGGAGCACCCACACGAAACCAACACGTAGTGTCAGCTACTAATCGAACAATCGTGGTGGAAGAGCGTATCCGGTTCACCTCATGGTTGATAGGTGCTAGGGATACCCTAGTGGTGGGGAGGATGGCCCGTAATGCTTGTATTTCGTTACCGTTTGCGTCTTGTGCGATTCTAGTCATTACCCTTTGTCCTCTTTAACGTCATCTTTAAGGCCACTGAAGTCGAACGATATAGCAGGTGCGCTGAACGCTTCCTCTCTATCCCACTTCATGTAGCTTGCTAAGAGCTTCCTAGCTGTGTTCTGTGCGGTGTTGTTAAACACTGGGTACCCTTCACGACTCATTGAGGCCATTCCGATGCAACGGCGATACGCTGGAGATACATCATCAGCATCTCTCAACTCAAACTTTTCTTCCTCTTCGTTCCACCACGTCAAATCTTCCAAGCTCACCATGCTGTCCGCCGTGAGACGAACAACTACTTGGCAACGCTGCTGTTCAGCATGAAGCATCTCTCGATCTACTAGCTCCTTGCAGGCCGTTACGATGTCGGGACGTCTTGCTAATGTCCATCCGCGATTGTAGGCGCTGTTAGGTGTGTACCCGCTCATAATGGCCGCTTGGCGATGGTCATTACTCTTTAGGTAGTGCAAAGCAAACTGCTGGTGCTGGTTCTTGAGGCCATCAAAGACGGGCGTTTCGTACCCTTTGGCAATAGGCTCTTGCTTGAGAGGGTCAGGCATCGTCTGGTAGCGCGTGACCTCCTCTTTGTGGATATCTGTGTTCTTAGGTGGCTTTTTTGATGGCATGTAGCCTCCGAAGGCTCTGTTGGGTTCTGAAGGGGCTAAACGAGGCTGCTGGATGCAAACCCTCTTTAGATTATGGGTTAAATTTTGTACTGCTACACAACGCTTTGCTCGCTGCCTGTCTATATAAAGGGGTGGGGGTCCGATAGAAATCATGACCAATTGTCCTGTAGTCAATTAGTCGAATGCCTCCAAAGCACTGTGCCCTTTACGATCTAAGTAGCCAAGTGTCTATGTGTTCACCCTGTTTGTGTCTACACGGTCAAAGTTGCTCCACCGATTGGAAGCAGATGGCCGTATATGAACCCTTCGGGCGCAGATGGATCCCCTCATTTCAATAGCCATTTCGTCCGTGCAGCGGCGTAGCTATAGTCTAAGCCTATCGTAGAGTATTACGCTACAACAAGGCCACCGAGCACACAATGTATCCACTCGTTTACATCCATGTGCTATTAATCACTCATTTACTCTCTATAAAGCAATACCCGAAACTATTTGTATCTAATCGTATAAAAGAGTTGACGTGTCTACGCATATCAATTAGTCTATGCACAAGTACTCAAACGGAGCAATACATTATGAAGATGCAAACACTGACAAACATTACGCAAGCAATAGGCAAAGCTGACTATAGCGGCGCTGCTATGGCAATTGATAAAGCACTGCTAGGTGAGCAAGGCGAGCATTGGCGGCGTGACCTTGGCAAGCTAAAGGTCTTTCTGTTAGATGATAACCGTTCGCCTGCTTTCACTATCATCCGAAAGGAAAGCGGTGAGGGTAAGCTAGGGAAAGGATTTCTATCTTTTTCAGTGCTGCCAGATATCACATGCCCTGGCGCTGGCGCTTGCCTTAACTACTGCTATTCTTTCAAGGCCCACCGATACCCGGCGGCATACTCCAGGCAAGCGCAGAATACAGTACTGATGCAGACAGAAGCGGGCCGCAATCAGATCATCGCCGCTATTGATGAATTGGCGTCAAAGCGAAGAGGTAACATTGATTTTCGTTTATACGTCGACGGCGATTTCAGTAGCGGTGGTGATGTCTCTTTTTGGATGACATTGTTAAAGCAGAATGAATGGCTTCAAACATATGGCTACAGTAAGTCATTCCTTGAATTGCTAGGATATGACGCGACGCACCCTTGGCCCGCTAACTATCTTTTGAACCTATCAGAAGGTCACAAGCACAAACAGTCTATTGTTGACCTAGTGAGCGCCCTACCCATATGTCGTGGTTCATTCGGCGCAGTACCCACGCTTGGCAAGTATAAGCCGACACAATGGCAAACAAGCGAATACCGAAAAGATATCTTAGCGCAGCACAAGGCCCTCACTGGTCGCAAAGCTTACGTTTGCGGTGGCAAGTGTGGCGCTTGTGTTACCAGGCAAGGTGTCAACATGCATGCATGTGGTGATCGTCAATTTAACAATGTAGACATTATCATTGCGATCCACTGAAATCCACTGTGAGCCACTGTGAGCCCTTGTGGTCAATATCTACCCCAAACTGGTAGTATTGGACCAATTACGCTAAAGTCGCTTAGAAGGCATTACAGAGCGTCACAGGGACATGCCAAGGTCCACTAGGCCAACAAGGTCCACATGGTCCAACAAGGTCAACAAGGTCAACAAGGGGATAGCAAGGTAATACCTTAAACATAGCCTTGGTTAACGTAAAGGTCTAAAGGTCTAAAGGTCTAAAGGTATTAATGCTATGTAAGATATTACCTTAAACAGATCAAACATTAGGCATAGAGGTTGACAGGTCTTAAAGATCTAAAGATCTAAAGGTCTAAAGGGTTATGTAAGGTAATACCTTAAACATATAACGTTAGTTAAC
>Ga0307994_1000565_pt1 | contig 25761 bp, 19 predicted proteins | sample EllFjometagen261_FD_203171 | JGI IMG/M metagenome (GOLD analysis project Ga0307994, IMG submission 203171) | Marine microbial communities from Ellis Fjord, Antarctic Ocean - #261 | ecosystem: Environmental > Aquatic > Marine > Unclassified | place: Southern Ocean | collected 2014-11-02 | reverse complement strand
CCGTTGCCAGCCCAAACCGAGAAACAGAAGGTATGCAAGACGGATCAGACGCAGTGTCTGACTGGCCTTTACTGAACGCCTTGCTCAACACGGCTTCTGGTGCCACTTGGGTGTCATTACACCATGGAGGCGGCGTAGGCATGGGCTTTTCCCAGCATTCGGGCATGGTTATTGTTTGTGACGGTACTGACGAGGCTGCTATACGTATCGGTCGCGTATTACACAACGACCCAGCCACGGGAGTGATGCGTCATGCAGACGCAGGCTACGACATTGCTATAGATTGCGCCCAAGAGCAGGGTCTAAACCTTCCCATGATCAAACAGAACAAAAAACACTGAGGCACATTATGTACACGTTTGAAATACAACCAGGTTTTATCTCACTAGCCCAATTGCGCCAGGTGGCACGCCGCCGTATATGCGTATCTATCGCTAGCGATGCTCTGCCAGCTATTCACAAAAGTCAGCAACTCGTTAATCAGGTGATTGACGAGGGTAGAACAGTATACGGAATCAACACCGGTTTTGGATTATTGGCCAACACCAAAATAGAAGTGGAAGACCTAGAAGAGCTACAACGTTCCATTGTGTTATCCCATGCAGCTGGTATTGGCCAATTGATGGACGACGCCACCGTGCGTTTAGCCATGGTACTCAAGGTTAATAGTTTGGCGCGTGGTTTTTCAGGCATCCGATTAAGCGTAATCGAAGCGTTGATCACCCTCATTAATACGGAGGTATTCCCCTGTATTCCAGAAAAAGGCTCGGTGGGAGCTTCTGGCGACTTAGCCCCTTTAGCGCACATGAGTGCGGTTTTATTAGGCGAAGGTCAGGCTCGCTACCGCGGTGAAATCATCTCCGGTCAAGCGGCATTAAAAATTGCTGGCTTAAGCCCTGTGATATTAGCTCCCAAAGAAGGCCTTGCCTTACTCAACGGTACTCAAGTCTCTACCGCCTTTGCCCTACAAGGGTTATTCAATGCTGAAGACTTATGGGCTTCAGCAACGGTATGCGGCGCACTCTCTGTAGAAGCTGCCTTAGGCAGTCGCAGCCCATTTGATGCTCGCATCCATCAAGTGCGGGGCCACAAGGGCCAAATAGACTCAGCCACGGCCTATCGCCACTTGCTCACCCAAAGCAGTGAAATAGGTGTGTCACACGACCACTGCCACAAGGTACAAGACCCTTATTCCTTGCGTTGCCAGCCTCAAGTTATGGGAGCTTGTTTAGAACAGATTCGCCATGCCGCCGGCGTATTACAGGTGGAATCTAATGCTGTGTCTGATAACCCCTTAGTATTTGCCGACCAGGGAGACATTATCTCTGGTGGTAACTTCCATGCCGAACCAGTAGCAATGGTGGCAGACAACTTAGCCTTGGCTATTGCCGAAATAGGTAGTTTGTCTGAGCGCCGCATGGCTCTTTTAATCGATTCAGCCCTAAGCCAACTACCTCCTTTCTTAGTAAACAATGGCGGGGTTAATTCAGGTTTTATGATTGCACAAGTGACTGCTGCAGCCTTAGCCAGTGAAAATAAAAGCTTGGCTCATCCTGCTAGTGTCGACAGCATCCCTACTTCTGCCAACCAAGAAGACCATGTGTCCATGGCTACTTTTGCAGCACGGCGACTACGGGATATGAGCGAAAACACCCGCGGCATTTTAGCAGTAGAAATTCTAGCCTCGGTACAGGGCTTGGATTTCCGTACAGGCTTAAGCACTAGCCCATTGCTAGAACAGGCCCGCTCTGGATTACGAGCACAAGTTCCTTTTTACGACAAAGACCGTTACTTTGCTGCGGATATCGCCGCTGCCAACACGCTATTGATCACCGCTTGCCATAATGACATGATGCCAGCTGGCACCCTGCCAAGCTCGATCTAGCAACAGAAGCAACAGATCATTCTCATTAAGAAGAACAAAACAGGATTAAAAAATGCCCTCTTTTGATACCGTTTATGTTGGCTTCCATGCCGCCACTATGGAGCCTAGTAGTAATTATGGCACCATTAAGGATGCGGCTATCGCTGTAGAAAATGGCCGTATTACATGGATTGGCCCTGCCTGTGAACTACCTAACCACACAGCTGCCATGGTTAACTTGGGTGGCGGCTGGGTTACGCCAGGCTTAGTTGATTGCCACACCCATTTAGTATTTGGCGGCGATCGCAGCGCAGAGTATGAAATGCGCTTGCAGGGCGCAAGTTACGAAGCTATTTCCAAAGCCGGTGGAGGTATTGTCTCTACCGTGTCGGATACCCGAAAAGCCAGTGAAGAAGAGCTGTTAGCTAGTGCTAAAAAACGCCTACAAGCGTTAATGGCAGACGGTGTTACTTGCGTAGAAGTGAAGTCTGGGTACGGCTTAGATCTAGCCACAGAAGAAAAAATGTTACGTGTGGCTCGTACATTAGGTGAGCAATTACCAGTGACACTACGAACCACATGCTTGGCAGCCCATGCCCTGCCTCCAGAATACCAAGGCCAGTCTGATGCCTACATTGATTTGGTATGTGACCAAATCATCCCCTCCATGGCTAAGTCAGGCCTAGCCGATGCCGTAGATGGCTTCTGTGAAGGCATTGCCTTTTCACTAGCACAAATTGAGCGGGTATTTAAAACTGCCCTAGCCCATAACTTACCTGTAAAACTCCATGCTGAACAGCTGTCTAACCTAGGGGGTTCTGGCCTTGCCGCACGCTACAATGCATTATCCAGTGATCACCTAGAATACTTAAGCGATACAGATGCCATTGCCATGGCTGCTGCAGGCACAGTTGCAGTGATTTTACCTGGCGCCTTTTTTTGCCTTAAAGAAACCAAGCTGCCTCCCATTCAACGCTTACGCGAATTAGGCGTGCCAATGGCTATTGCCAGCGACTGCAATCCAGGCTCGGCGCCGGTTTTGTCATTGCGCTTAATGATGAGTATGGCCTGCACTTTATTCGGTTTTACTCCACTGGAGGCCTTACAAGGGGTCACTCGTCATGGTGCTCAGGCGCTTGGTTTAGGCCAAAGTCATGGTCAACTTAAAGTAGGCTATGCTGCCGATTTTGTATGTTGGGACATTCAACAGCCAGCAGAGCTGAGTTATTGGCTGGGTGGTCAACTAGTGAAACATCGCGCTGTTGCTGGAAAAATGACATGAGCGCAGTAAAGATAACCTCGCCAGACGATTTTATCACTATGCCTTGGCGTAATGGTTTAGGCTCAACCATTGAGGTATTAAAGCACCAGCCTGGAGATTCGTTCCAGTGGCGCTTAAGCATGGCCGATGTTACAGAAGATGGCGCTTTCTCAGACTTTTCTGGTTACGATCGTTGTTTGATCTTAATCAATGGGGCGGGTGTCACCCTGACAGACAACAAAAATCAACAATGGACTCTCGCCAGGCAGCTTGATACAGCCCATTTTAAAGGCGAAGACCTCATTGATGCACGCTTGCATGATGGGCCAATCCGAGATTTTAATCTCATGACTAGACGCCAGAACTGCAGAGCCAAAGTCTTCACTAGTCAGCAACACACTAACCAAACTATTCGTTTAGATGGCGACTTGTTTATGCTTTTTAATATCCAGGGGAACGCCAGCTTCAAACTCGACAACAGCACTCGAGAAACACTAGAAGAACAACATTTAATGCAACTAGAACCTAGTTCTGGAAGCAGTTGTGACTGTTCTGGTGAAGCTTGGATAGGTATACTCATTACCTACCTAATGCCTAAAACAGCCCCAAATAGCCCCACATAGCCCAAAACAGGCCCTATTGCTAGTTACTCAGGAGCAATGCATGCAACTCAGCCAAGTGATCAATCTTGCAACCCACCCTATCCACGACAAACGGTATGAGCAAGCCTGTAAACATCAATTTGATAATGAAGGTGTGTTAGTTCTCAAACAGTTCCTCACATCCGCTGCTCGTGCTGCAATTATTCAAGAAGGGAGCAATAAACAGACGTCTGCGTTCTATACCAATTCTGGTCACAATGTATACCTTACCCAAAAGGACCCGTCTTTTGATGATGACCACCCTCGCAATCAATGGGTACAGTCTTCAAAAGGTTGTATTACGGATGATCAAATTGCGTTAGATTCTCCCTTACGTACCCTTTATGATGCAACTGAACTGCGCTCATTCTTGGCATCTATATTGGGTGAGGAAAAACTTTACCCCTATGCCGACCCGCTCTCTTCAATTAACTTACATTACGCCAGTGAAGGTCAAGAACTAGGCTGGCACTTTGACAACTCATCCTTTGCAATTACTTTATTGGTTCAAAGCCCTAAAGCTGGTGGGCAGTTTGAGTATGTTGCTAAATTGAGAGATGCTAGCCAAGGCGACATGAATTACCCAGGCGTTAGCCAGGTATTAAAGGGAGAGGTTGAGACACAGGCACTTGCAATGTCTGCTGGGGACTTAGTGTTGTTTAGAGGAAGAGATGCACTCCACCGTGTTACACCTACCCAAGGTGATACCACGCGGATGCTAGTGGTGCTGGCTTACAATGCTGAAGCCAATGTGGCATTGTCAGAATCAGCTCGTATGACCTTCTACGGGCGTTTAGAATAACAGCCTGCAAGATAAAAGAAGGGGAAAATGAACAGGCCTGCGCTTTTATCAAAAAGCACAGGCCTGTTTGTTGAGGTCAGTTAATGTTACGCAAACCACCAACGTTCTATTGCTTTACCACCATCAAGTTCCCAGTTTGCTGCTACTGTGCCATGAGCTAGCTTTTTGCTCAACGCATGCACGTGGTTAGCAAACATAGGGATCAGCGCACCACCATCGGTGTTAACCAAGGTTTGGCATTCGTAGTAGATCTCACGGCGTTTAACTAAATCAACTTCAGCACGCCCTAAAATCACCAACTTATTAAAACGCTCTACAGCAGCACCTGTGCGCCATGCAGTGTCGTTCCATTCTCCATCTGCCATATAAGCTGCAGTGAACATCCAATCTTCCGTAGGACGACCACCCCAATAGCATGCACCCCACGGCTTCTTGTTCCACACGTTAGACCAATAGCCGTCTTTAGGTTCACGCACTACTTCAATATTAAGGCCCGATTTTGATGCCGATTCCTTGATCAACAAGGCCGCATCTACTGCGCCAGCAAAGGCTGCGTCAGAGGACGACAATTGAACTTTGGAGCCGTCGTAGCCTGCTTTCTTAAGGTGATAAGCCGCTTTATCTGGATCATACACACGTTGAGCAAGGTCACTGTTATGATATGCATTGGCCGTAGAAATCGGGGTGTCGTTACCAACGGCACCGTGGCCTGATAGGATTTTTTCAACCAATTCTTCACGATCTACAGACAGCTTACAGGCCATGCGGAAATCGTAATTATCAAACGGTGGAGCATCACAACGCATGGGGAAGGTGTAATGCAAGGTGCCCGTAGTTTCCAAGATATCTAGGTTAGGATTACGCGCCAACAAGTGTACTGTCTTTGGATCTACTCGACCAATGGCATCTACATCACCATTCATCATGGCATTTTGGCGAGCTACTGTATCTAGTATGCTTAGCAATTCTACTTCATCAAAATGGGCCGAGTCTTGCTTCCAATAATCCGGATTGCGGTATAATTTTGCCCGCACACCTGGCTCGTAGCTTTCCATGACATAGCCACCGGTACCAATACCGGAAGCCCAATCTAATTGGCCATCACGTACTGGTAAAATGACGAAGTGGTAATCACTTACAATAAAGGCAAAGTCAGCGTTGGAATTAGCCAAGGTAAACACTACATCATTGCCATTAGTCGCAATGTTAGTGACATCTGCGAGTAAAGCCTTACCCGCAGATTTCGAATCTTCACCCATATGGAAACGGAATGAAGCCACTACATCATCAGGTGTGAGCGCTTTACCGTCATGAAAGGTGACGCCTGGGCGAATTTTAAAGGTCCAGGTTTTAGCATCTGAAGAAGCACCATACTCAACTGCAAGTTCTGCAACTAAATTACCTTCGTTGTTCACCTCTGTGAGGTTGTTAGCATAAGCAAACACTAAAAGTTGGGACATGGCATTTTCGTGCGTACCCGGGTCTAAGGAATCTGTGGTAGAGCCATGGCCCATACCTAATCTGAACTTTCCGCCTTTTTTTGGCGCACTAGCCATTGCATTTCCAGCCATGGCCATCGCTGTAGGTAATATGATACCTGCAGCAAGACTGGTCGTCACAAACTGTCTACGACCCATGTCTGCAGTAAGTGGGTTGGCAAATTGATCGGTGTGAATTTTCGACATTATTTTTATTCTCCAATTAAATAACTAACTAAACAGTTTACGCTGAGTTCAAAATTCACCGTTTGATATCTATGACAGATAGAAAAAGATGTATTTCGACATAAAAATAGCTAGATCAGGCAAGATAACACAAAAAAATGCCCCTGTTAATGACCATATCTATATTTGAACGCTTATTCAAAAAAAATTACCTCAGCCATAATTTTCCTTGCCAATAGCCATGGGCTGGATGTTAGTATGGACGTTCAAGTGCATTTTTGAACCTATTTCACGGAGTAATCATTCACGTGCATCCTATTTTAACCACCATCATCCAGCGCTTAGGGTTGGGTTTTCTCACCTTACTTGTAGTGTCCATTATTATCTTTAGCGCCATAGAATTTTTGCCTGGAGACTTTGGTGAAGCAGTACTAGGACAAGCTGCATTACCAGAGACTGTGGAGGCCTTTCGTAGAGAATTAGGCTTAGACAAGCCCCCTGTAGAGCGCTACTTAAGCTGGGTGGGTAATGTATTAAGCGGTGACTTAGGCAATTCATTTTCTGGCCGTAACTCATCTGGCGTAGATCGCTCTCGGGAAGTTTGGGAGCTTATTCAACCACGCCTGGCTAACACCTTATTTCTAGCATCTATGACCGCACTTATTGCAGTGCCACTGGCATTAATCCTAGGCATTACAGCCGCACTCTACCGTAACTCTCCTTACGACCGAGTCGTCAACGCCACCACACTCACTACCATTTCTTTCCCAGAGTTTTTTGTGGCTTACATTTTGATTTTAATATTTTCCACTTATTTTAAAGTATTTCCTTCGTTAGCCAACATTTCTGACAGCACACCTATATTAGAGAAATTATACCGATCGGCCTTACCCGCCTTAGCCCTCACTTTGGTGATCGTTGCTCACATGATGCGCATGACCCGAGCTGCCATCATTAACTTATTAGCCAGCCCCTATATTGAAATGGCGCAACTCAAAGGCACCTCCAAAGCCAAAGTGATTTTGCACCATGCCCTTCCCAACGCTTGGGCACCCATCGTTAACGTGATCGCCTTTAACTTAGCCTACTTAGTGGTAGGCGTGGTTGTAGTTGAGGTGGTGTTTGTTTACCCGGGCCTAGGCCAACTTATGGTGGATGCGGTATCCAGCCGAGACATACCGGTAGTGCAAGCTTGTGCGTTGATCTTTGCCGGCACCTACATTTTACTCAATTTATTTGCCGATGTTATTTCTATTATCACTAATCCAAGGCTGTTACATCCACGATGAATACACCAACCACACCCAACGGGGGTTATTCCGCTGCTAATGAAGTTACCTTGGTCAAAGCAAGAAGAAGTGTGTTGCAAAATGTTTGGCGTACACTAAAAACTGCACCACCCACAGCTTGGTTTGGCATGATAGTCATCTGCCTATATCTAATTGTGGCTTTGTTTGCACCATTGCTTGCTCCCCATGGCCAATCACAAGTTTTCCCCATGGCCTATGCGCCTTGGAGCGATGAGTTTCGTTTGGGCACCGATGCCTTAGGCCGCGACGTATTTAGCCGGCTCATCTATGGTGCGCGTAATACCATTGGTATTGCTGTGGCCACCACCCTATTAGCCTTTTTGATTGGCGGCAGTTTAGGCCTTATGGCCGCCATTAGTCGTAATTGGTTAGACCAAGTATTAAGCCGCTTTGTTGATGTACTCATGGCTATTCCAAGCCTGATTTTTGCCCTCATGCTGCTTTCAATTTTTGGTTCTAGTGCAATCAATTTGATATTTATCATTGCGGTATTAGATGCCACTCGGGTATTCCGCCTTACACGTGCAGTCGCCTTAAACGTAGTTGTTATGGATTATGTAGAAGCCGCTAAATTGCGCGGTGAAGGTTTAGTGTGGATTATGCGTCGAGAAATTTTACCCAACATTATGCCTCCCTTGGTTGCCGAATTTGGTTTACGCTTTTGTTTTGTATTCTTAACCATTGCTGCCTTGTCCTTCTTGGGTGTGGGCATTCAGCCCCCTACTGCAGACTGGGGCTCTATGGTACGAGAGAATGCAGGCCTCATTCAATTTGCTGAATACGACTTAACAGCAGCCTTAACACCTATGATCCCTGCTGCCGCCATTGCCTTGTTAACGGTAGCAGTGAACTTTGTAGTGGATTGGTTTTTACATCAAACAAGTGGACTTCGCGATGAGCACTAATGACGTTTTACTCACCATGCGTGATGTGCGCATCGATGGTTACAGCGATGACCGCTGGCACCACATTATTAAAGGTGTGGACATCACGTTAAAGCGTGGTGAAATACTGGGCTTGATTGGTGAGTCTGGTGCAGGTAAATCTACCTTAGGCCTTGCTGCCATGGGTTTTGCCCGCCCTGGCTGCAAGATTGTAGGCGGCTCCATAGAGTTTGACGGCATTGATCTGTTAAAACTAAACCATGCAGAGCTTAGAAACTTGCATGGTTCACGCATTGCTTATGTGGCCCAATCAGCAGCAGCTTCGTTTAACCCTGCCCATCGCCTGATCAACCAAACCATAGAGTCTACCGTGTCCCACGGTATTGCAGATTCTGAGACCGCCAAGAAGGATGCCATTGAGCTCTATAGAGATCTGCAACTTCCAGATCCCGAGAATATCGGCCAACGATACCCCCACCAAGTCTCTGGTGGCCAGTTACAGCGCGTAATGACAGCTATGGCCATGTCATCAAGGCCCGACCTAATCATCTTTGACGAGCCTACTACAGCCCTAGACGTCACCACCCAGGTGGAAGTACTCACCGCGATGCGCACTATTGTGGAAAAGTACAACACGGCAGCCATTTATATCACCCATGATTTAGCGGTGGTTGCGCAAATGGCCGACGCCATCAAAGTACTACGTTATGGTGAGACCGTTGAAGACGCACCTACACGGCAAATGATGTCGGACCCTCAAGAAGCTTATACCCAATCCCTTTGGGCTGTTCGTTCTATAGAAAAACCACCACAGCCAGCCATCGATACTATTCTAGAAATAAGCCAAGTGCATGCCAGTTATGGCAAAAGTGTAAAAGTACTTAATGACATCAGCATCAAAGTGCCCCGCGGGCAAACGATAGCTGTTGTAGGTGAGTCAGGTTCAGGAAAATCCACTGCCGCACGAGTAATCACTGGTTTATTACCTCAATTAGAAGGCCAGATCACCTTTAATGGCAGTGCCTTGCCAGCTGCTCTAAAAAACCGCTCCAAAAAACAATTACAATCGATCCAAATGATCTATCAAATGGCCGATACTGCCATGAACCCTCGCCACACGGTAAGGGACATTATTGGTAGGCCTTTAAGCTTTTACTTGGGTTTAACGGGCCAGGCTCAAGACCAAAGAATCATGCAGTTATTGCAGCTTATTGAATTGGATGAGAGCTTTTTAGATCGTTATCCAAGTGAATTGTCTGGCGGCCAAAAACAACGTATTTGTATTGCCCGTGCCTTAGCTGCGGAGCCTGAACTCATTATCTGCGATGAGGTCACATCGGCCTTAGACCAAATTGTACAAGAAGGCATTCTCAAACTACTGTTACGTTTACAAAAAGAACTGGGCATCACCTACATTTTTATTACCCACGACATCGCTACAGTGCGTGCCATCGCCGACCAGGTAGTGGTTATGTACCAAGGAAAAGTGGTAGAGCAAGGAGGTAAAGAAGAGATATTTACCGCACCTTACCCTGAATACACCGAGTTACTATTGTCGTCTGTACCTGAGATGGATCCAGATTGGTTAACTCAACTGCAGCAGCAACGCGCTGCTGCAGGCGTCTAAAATCAAGCTGTACGGTCATACAATACAGCATCACTTGATGATCAAAATGCCTGATCAAGAATGATGTAACTGGTTGATCTTAGCGCTCTGAAGGGCACTCTTAACATCAGATAAGATGTTGTATTCGGCCTAATTTAAATCAACCGGTGAAAGAGTCTATGAGCAATCTAAATGTATTATTTTTGTTTAGTGATGAACACCGACACGACGCTCTGGGTTGTGATGGCCATTCATTAGTACAAACACCAAACCTCGATCGGCTGGCACAACAGGGAACTCGGTTTTTAAATGCCTATACCACATCGCCTATCTGTGTACCTGCACGGGCTTCAATGGCAAGTGGAGAGTATGTTCATAAAACACGCTGCTGGTCTAATGCTCAAGCTTATCAAGGCGAGCCAAAAAGCTGGGGGCATCAACTTCAATCACAGGGCCATCAAGTAGACTCTATTGGTAAACTTCACTATCGTGGTGATGAATTCGACAACGGTTTTGATCAAGAAATTCTTCCCATGTATATCCGCAATGGTGTCGGTTGGACGAAAGGCCTGTTACGAGACCACGAAGGCGTACTTGATTGTTCATCCTACGCCAAAGAAATCGGTCCTGGTGACGATCAGTACACTCAATATGATCTAAGCGTTACCCGTAATGCTTGTGACTGGTTACAGAACGAGGAAAATCAAGGCTCAGATAAACCCTGGGCACTATTCGTTTCGTGGCTCCGGCCCCATTATCCACTGACATGCCCTGAAGAATTTTATGACCTATATCCATTGGAAGAAATGGACCAGGCTCGTTTTATAAGTGATAACGAACGCCCATCACATCCAGTATTGCAGGCAGTGAGAAAAAACTTCGACTTTGAAAAACATTTCACCCCTGAAACCAAAAAAATAGCTCGCGCTTCATATTACGGATTGTGCAGTTTTCTTGATTACCAAGTTGGTCAGGTACTTACAGCGTTAGAAGCGTCAGGTCAGGCTGGAAACACCTTAATCATTTACACTAGTGATCATGGTGACCACAACGGGGATCGTGGTCTCTGGACCAAAATGACTATGTATGACGAATCGTCTTCAATCCCCATGATCATAGCTGGTCCAGGCATTCCCAAGCAAAAAACGGTAACCACCCTGACCTCACTGGTAGATATTTACCCAACGATTCTTGAAGCCACTGGTGCTAGCCATGATGGCAAGGAGCGTCCTGGGATTGCATTGCAAACCCTTGCAAACAGTGATCATCTGGAACGCGATATTCTTTCAGAATATCATGACGGGGGATCCCCAACGGGCATGTTTATGCTACGTACAGGTGAGTGGAAATACAATTATTACCCAGGATACCCGTCAGAGCTTTACCACATTTCCGAAGATAAGGACGAATTGGTAAACCTTGCTGAGTCTGCAGAGCATCAGCAGGTACTGACAGACTGCCATCAAAGAATGTTCGAATTAGTAAACCCAGAAACAGAAAATAAACGGGCGTTTGCGGATCAGGCTGAAACTATTGAAAGACTTGGTGGTGTGGAAGCGATTCTTAATTCAGAAGAGTTCGACTGCACCCCTGTGAGAAGCTAGAGATGCTTAACTACTTGTCCATAGCATATCTGCATGCAGGGAATCGTTGGAATACGTATATTTAATTGGAAGGTAAATGGAGCGGAATTCCTGATGCATAAATAGCAGTTGGTGCGTTAATCATTTCTTTTAAACCAGAATATTGCCGGTAAGATGAACGAATGGTAAAAGTAGAACGTTTCTTTGAAAAACCTATTATTTTTCCGCATATGGATAAAAGAATGGGCGATAACATAAATGGTCCTTCTATAATTCAAATGCCAAAATGGGCAAAAAAGAAATTAGGCGCGTACCACCTATACTTCTCTGACCATAAAGGCTCTTATATTAGATTAGCATATTCAAATTCAGTGGCAGGCCCTTGGGAAATTTATTCTTTAGGTGCATTAGAATTAAGTGAAAGTTTATTCATCACTGAACATCCTTCAGACCTGTCCCTATATGCTCATATAGCTTCCCCAGATGTTCACGTTGACCACGATAAAAAATGTTTTTGGATGTATTTCCATGGCCAACTAGAAAATGGTGACCAAGTTACCAGGATAGCTGTATCCAAAGATGGTATATCTTTTTCGGTGAAGGAACCTATTCTTGGCCCATCTTACTTTAGGGCTTTTAAGTATGATAATTGGATATATGCAATTTGTTGGGGGGGTGAAATATGGCGATCAAAGGACTGGTGGCATCCATTTGAAAAAGGCCCACTAATACTTCCATTTAATGATAAAAACATAAACTTACCAAGCTGTAGGCATGGTGAAGTTTTCCTTCGGGATCACGTATTACATATTTTTTTTAGCAATATTGGTGATAAGCCAGAAAAAATATTACACACAAAAATAGATATTTTAAGTGATTGGAAAGATTGGAAAATCAGTTTGATCAATACAGTTCTTGAGCCAGAATTAGAGTGGGAAGGAGCCGGTCTGCCGCTTTCAAGGTCAGTTGTAGGTCCTGCTGAAACTAAGGTTCAAGAGTTGCGAGATCCGTGTGTGTTTGAAGACTTTGATGAACAAGTTTACTTACTTTATAGTGGTTCAGGAGAACGCGGTATTGGAGTGGTAAAATTGTTCGATATCTAAATTTGATCCCTCATTAGCCTAAAACCGGTCACCACAATAGCTTACTTTGTGATCAGAAAGCGCTAACCATTCTGGGTCCAATTCAATGCCCCAACCCGGCTTATGGGGCATTATGAGTTCACCGTTTTGAATATCAAAATTAGGCTTAAAAATATTGGTTTGCCATGGGTAGTAATCTAGGCCCTCAATAGAAAACTCAAGGTATTTACCTGCATTAGGAATAGCTCCCATAATGTGGGCCGAAAACAAGGTCACTAAAGATAAGTTAGCACAGTGGAGGGTGACCGGTTTATTGGCTTTTTGAGCCATAGAGGCCACCTCTAAAGTGCGCGTAACACCACCCATATAACACACGTCTGGTTGCACAATATCAACGACATTAGTGTCTACCATATGCTGCCAAACGCGCAGGTCGTTGTCCTGCTCACCACCACTCACATCAATATCCAGGGCATCTGTCACTTGCCGCGTCCAATCAGGCTGCCAATAGGGGCATGGCTCTTCAAAGTGGCTAACACCATAGTCTTGCAACATGCGCCCCACTTCAATGGCCTTTGCAGGCGTATATGCACTATTGGCATCCACTAACAGAGTCACATCATCACCTAGCTGTTCTCGCACACGCTTAACAATAGCCTCCGTACGCCCCGGCCATTGATCAATATCATGGCCGCATTCCTGACCTACGCGAAACTTAAAAGACTTATAGCCAAACTCTTCTTTAAGCGCCAAAAAACGTTCTGCTTCTGCTTCTGGGGTAATTTCACGCTGCATGCTAGAGGCGTAAACAGGTACAGACTTTGTAGTGCCACCCAATAATTGGCATACACTTTTACCTTCACGCTTAGCATGTATGTCCCACAATGCTGTATCTAAACCACATAATGCGCGGTACAAATAGGTACCCGGAAACTTGTGCTCGCGCTCCAATACCAGACGATTTAACCCACCAATGTCATTCGCATCTAAACCAATAACATGGGGAGCAACTTGCCGGTGCACTACTTGAGCAGTAATGTCTGCATTATAGGTGCACGTTTGACCCCAACCTTCTTCACCCGTGTCGGTGCGTAAACGCAGCAAGCCCATGTATTCGTTGGTGAAGGTTTCTATGCTGATTATTTTCATTTTCAGTTACACCTATTCATGCTCAGATAAAATTAGATCGGCGGCTTTTTCACCCACCATTATAGTGGCCGCATTAATATTGCCACAAACCACATTGGGAAATATGGAAGCATCGACTACTCTCAAACCCTGTAAACCATGAACCTTAAGTTCACTATCTACCACGTTCTCCAATGGGTCGGGGCCCATACGGCAGGTACCACAAGGATGGAATACCGTGTCTGCATTATTACGAATATCCTCAATTAATTGAGCATCGGTTTTGCACTCCACACCTGGCCGCATTTCGTCCAAGGTAATGGCTTTCAGTTGTGAAGTTTCGGCTAACTTTCGGATTAACTTAACGCCTTCCAATAAGTCTTGTATTTCGTCTTCATGGGTTAGGTAATTGGGTTCAATAGCAGGCGCTTCGCCGGGGTCATTAGAGGTAATATTGATTTCACCCTCAGACTTAACTCGACAATTTGAGACGCCCAGTAAATAAGCAGGAAATGGATCTGGGTTCATCATGGGTCTTTCACCCGGGGGCGCTTTGGTATAACTCAATGGCGAGAAATACAATTGAATATTAGGCCGATCCAAGCCCTTGCGTGTATGCACAAAACCACCGGCCTGATTAACACTTAAACTCAAAGGTCCGCTTCTAGTAAATACATACCGCATACCTTGCCACAACTTACCCCACCAAGGCCTCAACTGCTGGTTTAACGTAGGTCGATTAGCGCGGTAAAAGTAACTATGGCCAATATGGTCTTGTAGATGCTGGCCAACAGCTGGGCTCTCATGCACTTGTTCTACCCCAGCCCGTTGCAATACATGACTTGGGCCTACGCCCGACAACTGCAACAATTGAGGCGAATTTACTGCGCCAGCACTGAGAATAACTTCTTTAGTTACATTAGCGAGATAGGTTTTATGTTTGTGCTTATATTCGACCCCTACAGCACGCTTGCCTTCAAACACGATACGCGCAACTGAAGCATTACACACCACGGTTAAATTAGGCCTTTTTCTAGCAGATTTTAAATAGGCACGAGCAGCAGACATCCGCTGACCTTGGTGTGTAGTGAGCTGATAATAACCTACACCTTCTTGCTTAACCCCATTCATGTCGGCATTGTAATCAAAACCAAGGGCTTCGCCTGCAGCAACAAAATGTTTACACAAAGGGTGAAGTTTAGTTGATACGTCAGATACATTTAGAGGGCCGTCGCCGCCCCTAAACTCATCACCACCATGCTGCCATGATTCCATACGCTTAAAATAGGGCAGCACATCACCATAACTCCAACCCGGGTTACCTGCAATTTCCCAGTCATCAAAATCTTTTTTATGACCCCGCACATAAACCATGGCATTGATGGAGCTTGAACCACCAAGGGTCTTGCCTCGTGGCCAATAACTATCCCGGCCATTTAGCCCAGCACTCGCCTTACTGGTGTACATCCAGTTCACTTTAGCTTGGTAAAAGGTTTTGCCATAACCAATAGGCATTTGTACGTAAAAGCGTTTGTCACTGGGGCCTGCTTCCAACAAAAGTACCGACTTACTCGCATCTGCACTTAAACGATTGGCAAGCACACAGCCGGCAGAACCCGCTCCAACAATAATGTAGTCATAAATTAGCGTTTTTCTCATTTGGCCACATCTTTTATCGCAGAACCAATAGCTTCAAAATTGGCGGCAGCTTTGTCGCTCATATTACGTGCTCTCAAATAACAATGGACTAAACCTTGGCCCATCTCCACGTGGTTAGTTACCGTTACGTTAGCGTCGCTCAAGGCTTGAGCATAGAGTTCGCAGTCATCTCGTAGTGGGTCTACTTGAGCTGGAAATAAATGGGTAGATGGCAGCCCACTATAATCCAATGTTTGCATGGGCATGTAATTTCCATCTAGTTTAGGAATCAGGTCGGGGTCACCGCCCACACGAATTGGCAAGTAATAATCCATATCCTCTTTGGTTAGTAAGGGCGCAAACGCATGTTCAGTCATAGACGGCGTGTCTACGCTACGGCTTAAGGCCGGATAGATCAGCACTTGACCCAGCAGCTGGGTGCCCACATATGACTTACGGGCATTAGCCACGCAAGCACATAAAGTACCGCCTGCACTGTCACCCACCAAAACCACTTTTTTGCCTATTTCTAGCAAGTGATCCACCACCGATAGGCAGTCGTTAATATCGTTTGGGTACTGGTGTTCTGGTGCCAATCGGTAATCTATAGCCACTAAATCAAAACCCGTATCCTGAGCCAGTTGACCACAGATATCGTGATGGCTGTCTAAGTCCCCCACCACAAAACCACCACCATGAATAAATACAATCGTAACTCCATGGGAGCGGCTAGTGTGACTTTGATGATAGTAATGCCTTACAGGTACTAAGTAGCTATCCTGTGCAGCGATAGTGTCATTTCTTACCCCGATTCCTTTCGGTAGCGGCGTCGCAAACCCTTTACATAGGTTGTTATACCAGTGCCGTTGTTGCTCCACACTAGCGTCGGTGGCATCGGCAGGATAATGCCTTAAGCTCTGGTCCACAAAAGCCTGCATCTGGGCATCTAGTTGAGTCATGAAAAGCCCCTTGAAACTTTCTCTTGCCAGGTTTTTAGGTGTACTTTCTGGCCATTCTCTAACGCTTCTAAACTGGCATCAAGATAAAAGTGATCCGCATCACAAGTGACCTTAAGGCTGGTATAAATGTCTATTTCCCAACCCGGCCTAGCTTGGCGCGAGTGCCATTTACAGAAGCTAGTAGCAGAGTGTGGATCGTTAGGCAACACAGAGTGTTCTTCATGGCACACTTCCCCCACCGTGAGATTATGCTCAGCAAAGGTGAATTCACCAAAGTCGTCATCAATGAAGGTAGTATGCTCACCATTAGCCGCATTTAATTGACTAACGCGCTGGTGTGTTTCAGACCTATTTTCTACAGTTTTATTCACTGGACAAACATAACCCTGGCCTAAATCTCGCGTTAGTTGTCCGGTGCGGTCATGACACGGAATACTCAACTGAGCAGTACTTAAGTCTAAACTCAAATTAGCTTTTTGTGCTACAGGCCATAGTAACGGGAAATAAGCCGTGGAGATGGACAAACGTAAGACGTGGCCTTGAGGTATTTCATACCCTATATCATCCAACTTTAGGGTGATATCCATGGATTCGCCCGCAACGACGGGTTGGGGAGCATCTAAGCCCCCACGCATCGCCAAATTAAGCACGCCATAGGTAATACGAGTACTACTGCCATCGGGGGCCACATCGCAAAGGCGCAAAATCATTTGAGCACAATTTTGGTCGCTAGTTACACGGGCCTTAAACACTGCACCACCCAATATAGAAACGGCTTCAGTCATTGCCTGCGTATCAAAACACAGGCTATTGGCGTCATCTTGACGCTGATCTGTAGGGAAATCTGGACCACACCAAATGATACAATATTCACCACTAGCCCCGCCGGTTGTCAGCGGGCTATTAATAGTCGTATGCCCACCGCCACCTGTTTCTACCAAATGACCAGATGAACTCAGCTGTAACTCAATGCTGTTTTTTTGTATGGGCCACTGACTGCCTTCTACCCAAACACCTGGCCGCGCATCATACGCTGCCCGAGGTGGAACGCCGTCTTGGATATAAGCAGCAATAGTAGGTTCGGCCATAATGCCGTTATCAATCCCTTTAAGCCAATAGTCCCACCAACGTTTAGCTTCGCCTAAAAAGTCTACTTCTGGCTTAGGTGACGCGTAATTAGGGTACTTATGGGCCCACGGGCCTATTAAAGCCTTTTTGGGACAGGTTAACCCTCCCATCATGCGTGGAATAGCTTCTGAATAAGAATCGCCCCAGCCACCTATACAGTATACTGCAGCTTTTATAGCGCTGTAATCTTCATTAATTGAGCCATGTTTCCAGTAATCATCCTTGTAGCTGTGTTCTAGCCATTCCTTGGCTAAAAATGGCATATTTTCCAGGCGATGTAGCCACTGCTTGCGCCAAGTATCTGGTAGTAATAATGGGTCTGGCGCCTTAGCCATGTAGCAGGCCATGGTTGAGGCCCAACTAAAATTTTCCAACAGTAAAGCGCCACCACGGTAGTGTATGTCATCGGCGTAGCGATCATCAGTAGAACATACAGTGACTATGGCTGCTAAAGCAGAGGGCGCCATTGCAGCGACCTGAAGGCTGTTAAAACCACCCCAAGACTTGCCCATCATGCCTACCTTTCCACTGCACCAGGGCTGCTGTGCCAGCCACTCGATCACTTCCACAGCGTCATCAAGTTCTTGTTGCAGATATTCATCCAACATCAGCCCTGTAGACTCTCCACAACCACGCATATCAACGCGAATGCAGGCATAACCAAAACCAGCCCAGTAAGGGTGCATTTGTTCATCACGAATAGCTGTGCCGTCACGTTTTCTATATGGAATGTATTCTAAGATCGCAGGAGCAGGAGACTCAACCGCATTGGTGGGAAGCCAAGCTCTAACAGCCAGCTGCGTACCGTCTGCAAGTGGAATAAAGAAATGTGTCCATTCTTCGATGGTATGGGTAAAATTGAGGTTGTTCATCACCTAGTATTGCTCCCAAAAATTAGCCTATAAAACAGCCCATATAGAAGGTATAACATACCATTGGATTATTCATCAGGTATAGCAATTTTTGTCCAAATTTTTCTTCGCAGATGATGCTAAACTAAACACACACGGTTAAGATTGCAGCTGCTCAAAACAATACATTAGTACACAGGAAACATAACACAATGATGATGAAATTTTTTCTCAACTCACCCAAAATCGGTCTGTTGTTAATCAGTGGACTAGGCATAAACCTAAGTTGGCTGTTGTTATTACCCTGGAGTTGGAGCAGTGTAGTCACCTTGATGATGACCACCATTATACTTAAGTTGTGCTACAACCGGCATGCCTTAAAAAAGCATATCGCCTATGACCTTAGCCTAATGGGAGGGACTTGTTTAGTAGCTATAGCCCTGAAATATTTATTAATGGAAACCCTAGGCATGTCACCTGCTGCTGCCTCGGTAATGGCTAGCCTATGGACATGGGTGGCTATGACCATACTATTTACTAAAATTATACCTAGTAATATTCAGCATGAATTTGCCTTTGGCCATAAAGCGATTTAACGGTTTTTATGCTCACCACATCTGTTCGCTGAAATGACGACGGCATAGTGATTGATATTTATCATTGCCGCCAATCACTACTTGCTCACCATCTTTTATGACCTTGCCATGCTCATCAGTACGAACCACCATGGTGGCTTTGCGGCCACAATGACACACCGTTTTGAGTTCCACTAGCTTGTCAGCCCAAGCCAACAAGTATTGGCTACCAGGGAATAGTTCACCCCTAAAATCTGTACGTATGCCGTAACACAATATTGGTATATTGAGGTGATCCACCACTTGGGTCAGTTGTTTCACTTGCTCACGGCTCAAGAATTGGCTTTCATCAATAAGAATACAGTCTACATGGGCCTTTAAATGTTCAGCCTGCAAGATTGCTTGAAGATCATCTGTATTATTGAATAGACGCGCATCGGCCGCCAGACCAATTCTGGACGTCACCTTACCAATACCGTAACGATCGTCTAAAGCGGCCGAAAGAATAAACGGATTCATCCCGCGTTCTTGGTAGTTGTATGCAGATTGCAATAACGCGGTAGATTTACCGGCATTCATGGATGAGTAATAAAAGTAAAGTTGGGCCACAATAACAAGTCTTTTACTGGTGGGGGCAGTTAACCCATATAGTACCAAAAAAAGCGCTCACAAAAGCGCCAAAAAAATAATAAATAAATTAAACCGATAATCTTAAGGTTTTCATTGAGCTTTCTAATGGCTATGAAACAGCCTACATGATCAAACAGAGATGGCCCATTGCATTGCATTGAATTGGTCGAATATGCTTTTAAGCTAGGTTTGCCCTGCTAGCCACTTATTATTACTGCTTCACAGTGTGACGGTACACTAGCAATTCATCAGCCACTGTTGTGAGTAATAGCAATAAGGGTAAAGGTTCTAGTTTGTTTTCATTGAGAAGGCCCTTCACTTTTTTCAAAGTGGTATACATGGGTGTTGCCCCAAATACACCACAGGCCCCTAACATTTGATGGATTTGTTCGTCTAAAGCCTCAAAATCATTGTGTTCTATGTGCATGCGACAAGAGTTGAGAGACATATTAAGATACTCCGAAAACCGGTCGACTAAGGGTAGCATATGACTCACTTCTACAATATCGACTTTCTGGCCATCAAACTCTATATCAATAAATTCACACAAAGTACTGAGCAATTGAACCTGAGTGTAAGGCTTATATAAACAATGGTCTATACCGGCTTGCCAGGCTTGTTGTAACGCTGCTTCCCCCGTATCAGCGGTATGCAGAATGATGGGGCAATGCTCAGTATTACTCTTAGTTTCAAATTCTCTTATTAGACGGGTCGTGGTAATGCCATCCATTACACCCATATGCAAGTCCATCAATACGATATCTACGCCTCCTTGTTTAAATCGATCCAACGCTTGCTGACCATCAGTAACGGCAATCAACGTTATACCAGTAGGGGACAAAAAGGCATCTACTACCTCCTGGTTAATATCGGAATCATCTACTACTAAAATACACTTACCAGACAGGTCTACCTGCATGCTAGCATGAGATGTATGAGCCGATTTCTTGCGGTACGCTAGGAGAGGTTTCAGTGGCAAGCACAAGGTAAACTGTGCACCTTTACCTAACTCCGATTTAACACTAAGAGTGCCGCCCATGATCATCGTTAGTGTATTGGAGATACTAAGTCCTAGGCCGCTGCCTTCATGTCTGAAGCCGTTACTGCTAGACACTTGATGATAGGCGGTGAAAATATTCGCCATTTGTTCTTCTGAGATGCCATCACCCGTATCGGTCACGTCAAAAATGAGTTCACCTTCTGATGCCCCCTGTAATACCGTGAGTTCAACCTGACCGGAGTGAGTAAACTTGATAGCGTTGCCCATAATATTAATGAGCACTTGCCGCAATTTTCCATAATCACCGTGACGATCCAACATTAAATCAGCTTGCACGTGAAAGCTTAGTGATAGGCTCTTGTCGTCGGCCATATTAAAGAAAATGTCCTCTAATTCACTGACTAGATCTGACACATTGAAGTTGGTCGATTGAATTTCAAGCTCCGCGTTACTAGATAGCCGAGAGTGGTCGAGTACGTTGCTAACAAGGCTTGAGAGCTGATGGCTGGCCGTTTTAAGTGTTCTGAAATGTCGATCAGAGACTGTTTTTTCGTCCTGCTGACCGATAATACCTATGATGCCGAGAATGCCATTTAATGGGGTACGCATCTCGTGATTAATGTTAGCGAAAAAGTCACTGCGGTTTTCGTTGGCTAGTTCTGCGACTTGTTTTGCTTGATTAAGTTCTTTTGTGCGCTCTACAACCGTATTTTCTAATTGAATGTTGTCTTCCGAGGCCAAGTCTAATAAATTTACATTAGACTCATTTAAGCTAAGTACTCGCCTAAACAGAGCGACGGAGAAAATCACCATTTCTGCAACAGATCCAATAAGAACGCCATAGCGAGCAACCAAATTGCTACTAAACACGCCTGCGTCTACTAGAACCGTACAAATAACACCGCTTAAAAATATTACAATACCTAAGGATAAAAGTTTTGCATAGGACACACCTGAAGCGCCAGCATACATCAGGATACCTAAAAATAATGCACATATAGGCAGGAAGGCAATCAACGTGTAAGAGAAGTAATTCCCGTCAAAAAAAGTCATCACACCAGTGGCCAACGCTAACCATCGGGACATTTTCAATATGATCTCGACCCGCGGCATAACTCTCTTAGTTTGAAGTACCTCACCTATAAATAAAGTGAGAAAAATGGTCATGCTGTGGTAGGTCAACAGCAAAAAACTTCGATCTTGCAGCTGGAGATCGAAAAACAGATCGAAGGAGTTCATAACAAAAGTCGCTGCCACAAAACTGAAACAATAGGCACCATAGTATATGTAAACCCGATCTCGAAAAGAGAAGTACATCAGCACGTTGATTAAACTAATTAAAAGCCCAGCACCGGTATATAAGATTATGATAGCCGCATGCTCATTACCTATGGAATGGCTATTTTTTGATCCCTCGATATTAATACTTATCTGCAATAGTTTTATTTTACTGTGCATTTCGAGATAAAAAGTACGGGTTTCATGAGCCTCCAGATTGATATCAAATACAGGCCGTATACTATTTACATTGCGTTTATTTAACGCAATGTCGGTGCCATTAATATCACTCACCCATTGGCCTTGCTGCTGATAATGGAGGTTTATTTTTTCGGGAAAAGCTTGTTCAAGATACACACTCTTACCAAGAGCATGATCAGTAACATTGGTAAGGGTAAATGCGAGCCAATGACTGGCCTTCGCCATAGGTATGCTGAAATTTCTTTCGATTATTTCGCCGTTAACTAATTTAGTTTTGGCCTCGGCTGGTGTTAAAGTTTGACTGGTATCCGCCCAGTGTAAGCTGGACATGTTAACTAACTGAGTATCGTCATTCATGTCGTAAGCCGGAATGTTATCGGCACCGGAAAGTTCACTCATTAAGATGAATACAAGCAGGCTAAACCTAAGCCATAAAGGGGTCTTGATATTAGAAAGAGTCATGGTGAGTTTTATTTTTTACCGACTATCTATTGATAGTGTCCTTATATGGGTAGTAGGGTCCTAGTCAGTTTTATTGTAGTGATAGGGTTGAGGCATATCAATGGGGAAAAGTACCTACAAACGCCCCATTCGCTTGCGGACGACATTTGAATCGAGTCACGCTTTATTACAGCTTTGCTGTGTGATGGTACACTAGCAGCCATCTAAAACGACTGACAAGATAAGTGACAAGGGCGTACTGAAAGTAAAGTTGGGCCACGAATATGAAGCCGTATACTGATGAGGATAAGTTAACCCATAAGGAATAATTGGTCGGGACGGCAGGATTTGAACCTACGACCCCTGCTATACCGTCTTTGAATGAAAGAAGATCAAAAAATCCATAAAAGACATAAAATACAGCAACTTAGAAGAACTTTTTTCACTAAAATACTTGCTTATGAACTAACCAACGATCTAAAAATTGTACAAGATTAAGGGGTATGGGGCTAGGTGGGGTGAGCTTTACAAACAAATCATCAACTGACTTAACAAAGCCATTAAATTTTCGACGAGTTTGTATAGATGCTATACCTGCAATAGGCCGAGAAGGATGGACTGTTCCTGCGATGCTGCAAACAAGCCTTTACCTACTTTGTGTTCCGTCTTTTGGCGTTGATTATCAGTTATCGACACATCCGCTCCTGCCGCGCCATAGAACGCCACAATGGGCTGGTTGAAACTATAAGCCACACTGTTACTATTGCGTTGCATTGTAACCAATTGGAGTGTCTATTAAACGGGGTGCGTATCAAGTGTAATCTTAGACTTCCAAGTCACTCAGCCAAGGGGGATTAGCACCTTGTCGAGAGACGTTAACGGCAGCAACCTGAGTGGCATAAGCTAATGATTCCAAAAGTTCGGTGCGACTAATATTTGCCAATGCAGTTTTAGACATAAGGTTTAAGCTAACAAGTTTAGCCAGTAAACCCGCGCTAAAGCTATCACCTGCACCAACCGTATCTACCACACACACCTTAGGCACATCTTGGTGTATCACTTCACCAGCAGTTAAATAAGCTGTTGCTCCTTCAGATCCTTTAGTAACAATAACTATCGCCTTATTTTTACCACGCAATAAATGCACCTGTTGTTGCTCGGGGATTGCGCCTCCAACTAACCAATCTAGGTCTTCGTTAGAAACCTTAATAATATCCGCCACATCAATAATATGCTGTAAGCGTTGCCGGTAAGTTTGATCATTACTTATAAAGTTGGTACGTATATTAGGGTCTAAAACAATCACCATGTCATTAGCATACTTTTGTGCTGTGGAGCAGTATGCGTCAGCAGCAGGCTCATTAATTAAGCTAATACCACCAAAATACAAGGCATTACAGTATTTAATGCCACGCTGCACATCAAACAAGTTGGGCACATGAGTGACCTGAAAAGAACGACCCGCACTATTTTCATCATAAAAGGTATAACTTGCATGGCCAGCATCAAGGCTGACAAAAGCCAGTGTGGTAGGCAAGTTAGAACGCACTAGATAGGACGTATCCACCTTACTCACCACTAATTCATCATGCAATTGTTGGCCAAATAGATCATTGGAAATACCCGACACCATGCCAACTTCGATTCCTAAGCGCCCCAAGCCAATGGCAGTATTAAATATTGAGCCACCCACTAAAGGTGCGTAACTTGTTTGTCCAGAGTCGGATAGCACTGGCACCATATCAATGAGGGCTTCACCACAACAGATAATCAAAATTAATCCTTACTGTTAAACATGCTTGAAAAGAATAAAATAGTTTGCAAAAAACTTAAAAAACCAACTTTAATGCACTCATTCAAGCCCAAACACCTTCTTATTTAGGCCACCCTAGGAGACAATACTATATTGCTTAATTAGGGCTTAATTTATACTAATTTGGAGTTATTGTTTTAATATTATAAAAACGTCAATAAAGTACCAGCAATCGAATTTTTCGTACTTTTTTATAGCTTCTCAACAGCTATTGTAGCCTCAGTGTGCCGCTCTAAGCGCTTTAGGCTTGGCACCTTAGGGCCTTTTATAAAGCAAAGTAAGATTGCTTTGGCGTACGCTCTAAATTATCAAAATCCACATGCGCCAGTCCAAAGCGCTTGTCATAATCTAGAGACCATTCGTAATTATCAAGCAGTGACCAAGCAAAATAGCCCTTAACGGGCACACCTTGACCAATAGCCTCAAGCGTAGCTTGCAGGTGCTGATTCAATTCTAGCCGCGTCTGCCACTTGCCCTTTGTGCAACACATCAGCATTGGCCATACCATTTTCTGTAATATATAAAGGCAGGTCTGCAGTGATGTTTTTTGCAGTGCGCACCAAAAAATCACTCAGACCTTGAGGGTAAACCTCCCACCCCATTTGGTTTGTTGGCAACGGCCCTGTAAACGATTCATAGTACGACCAAGGGCCACCTTTCAAGAGTAAAAGATTACCTTCAATCAACAGCACGGTGGTTTTTTTGTCAATCAATCTGGCACTTTTAAAGGGGATGTCACTGCTACGGTCAAATACAGGAACAGCAATACTTTCGGTCTGATTTTTGGCTATAAGTCGTTTTAACACAGCGTCCAATCCACCCACATCAAATGTCTCAGGAGCACCCTTTGTTTGAGTCATCCCAAGCTGCTCCAAGATCGCGTTGTCATAATGAAACCCATCCATCGGAACAACCTGTACTTTTATTTCTCTGTTCTGTGCTAGTAATACTTTCAGCGCATCGATCGCCGTAGATTTACCACTCCTTGGGGGCCCAACGATAGCACTAACGAGCCTGCCATCACTGGTCGTCTGCTCTAATATTATAGCTGCGCGTTCTGCAATACAAACCTCTGAACGCTCGCCTTTGTTTATGATTGGGAGCTGGTGATCAGAATTGATCATACTTGTCCCACTCTATGTTGCGCTGGCACTTTGTTGTCACAATAAGACGCTAATGCAGCCTCTACACCTAGATCCCAAATCATTAACAACCATCTGGAAAAAGCCCTTTGAAAGTCGGGTTGGTCTGCTAAGCTGCCATAGGTATTACGCATTTCTAGCCAAGCTTGTGGTTCTGTTTTTGCTTGCTTTGCCGTTTTCATTAAGGTGTCCCAAAAAGGATCATTGGCTTCAATAATGCTGCCATCCTCTCTTGTTCCCTCGCACATGCGTGCCCATGCTGCCTCTACAAAAGCTAACC
>Ga0307994_1000559_pt1 | contig 25910 bp, 23 predicted proteins | sample EllFjometagen261_FD_203171 | JGI IMG/M metagenome (GOLD analysis project Ga0307994, IMG submission 203171) | Marine microbial communities from Ellis Fjord, Antarctic Ocean - #261 | ecosystem: Environmental > Aquatic > Marine > Unclassified | place: Southern Ocean | collected 2014-11-02 | reverse complement strand
CCCATCACGTAAGTGAGTAAGATCCCTAGAAGATGACTAGGTAGATAGGTCAGAGATGGAAGCATGGCGACATGTGGAGTTGACTGATACTAATCGATCGAGGACTTAACCACAAAGAGTCATTTTTTAAATGAACACATTGGTCGATATTCGGCTTTCTTGACATCAATTCTTTATCTAGTTTTCAGGGAATAAATTTTAATTTACCCCTTGAAAAATTTCAAAAATATTATATAATAATATTTGTCATTGTAAGCAATATGTCTGGTGATAATGGCGAAGAGGTCACACCCGTTCCCATGCCGAACACGGAAGTTAAGCTCTTCAGCGCCGATGGTAGTTGGGGGATCTCCCCCTGTGAGAGTAGGACGTCGCCAGGCTATATCATTCCGCAGTAGCTCAGTGGTAGAGCTATCGGCTGTTAACCGATCGGTCGCAAGTTCGAATCTTGCCTGCGGAGCCATTGCTTCCATAGCTCAGCAGGTAGAGTGCTTCCATGGTAAGGAAGAGGTCACCGGTTCGAGCCCGGTTGGAAGCTTTTATATTTTTATTCAGAATGGCCCATTGGTCAAGCGGTTAAGACACCGCCCTTTCACGGCGGTAACACGGGTTCGAATCCCGTATGGGTCACCAAAGTTTTTTTCGGAAGTACATAATGGAGGATTAGCTCAGCTGGGAGAGCATCTGCCTTACAAGCAGAGGGTCGGCGGTTCGATCCCGTCATCCTCCACCAATTTTTTTTTGCGAATGCAAAATAAACCTCATTTTTTGAAAAAATGTTTGATAATCATATACGCCGGTGTAGCTCAACTGGTAGAGCAACTGACTTGTAATCAGTAGGTTGGGGGTTCAAGTCCTCTTGCCGGCACCATTTTTTTAGCTGGAGGGGTAGCGAAGTGGCTAAACGCGGCGGACTGTAAATCCGCTCCTTCGGGTTCGGCAGTTCGAATCTGCCCCCCTCCACCACTGTATATTTAAGTGTAAAATGGACATCCTATAAATGTCCCTTTTTTATGCCATTAAAGTAATTATTGGGCTATAGCCAAGCGGTAAGGCATCGCACTTTGACTGCGACATGCGTTGGTTCGAATCCAGCTAGCCCAGCCATTACGAGCCATTAGCTCAGTTGGTAGAGCATCTGACTTTTAATCAGAGGGTCGAAGGTTCGAATCCTTCATGGCTCATCACACATTTTCTCACATCGCAAGGTGTGAGAATTTCTCTATAATCTAAAACATATGGGGCCTTAGCTCAGCTGGGAGAGCGCCTGCTTTGCACGCAGGAGGTCAGCGGTTCGATCCCGCTAGGCTCCACCAGATTTTTTTGCAAAAGCAAAATATCTATCCGCTTACGAAGCGTCAGCGGATTAAATAACCATACATACGACATGATTAAACCTTGAATCTTTTAGGAGATTTGAGGTTTTTTTGTTTGTGGTAGACAAGTAGTTATAAAAATCATCCTATCCTCAGGAAAATCATTTCAAATCTCAACCTTTTTACTCAAAACTAAACAAAAACAGCCAGAACCCCTTTTGAAAAGCCGAATATCTGTCCTTAAAACCATATTAGCAAAAGGATTTTTTCAAATCGCTTTTTACCACGGACCGCCAACCACAATCAATTCCACACCAGCACCTTTGTCCAAAACCCGCCTACATAATCTTACACCGATCCACAGAAAACCCCTCTACACACGCATATATATACACAATCCTGTCCAGTTGAACCAAGGGTCATAGTATGGATAGAATAGAGATGTAAATAAATTTCGAATTGGGGGAATTTTTCATGAAGAAAAATATTTCTATTATTGGTGTACCGATGGATTTAGGTCAAATGCGTAGAGGCGTGGATATGGGGCCGAGTGCAATCCGTTATGCCGGGATTGTTGAGCGTCTTGAGAACCTTGGATATGACATTAAAGATTTGGGTGATATCGAGATTGGCCAGGCTGAGCGAGTACATAATAATCCTGATACGAACCTGCGTAATTTGAAAGCGGTTGCTGAAGCTAGCGAGACGTTGGCTGGTAAGGTGAACGATGTAATCGGGAGTGGAGATTTCCCATTAATCTTTGGCGGAGACCATAGTATTGCGATCGGAACATTGGCTGGTGTGTCTCCTCACTATGAAAACTTAGGTGTGATTTGGTATGACGCACACGGTGATTTGAATACAGGGGATACGTCTCCGTCAGGTAACATCCATGGAATGCCTCTTGCGGTAAGCCTGGGCATCGGCCATGAAGAGTTGACGGGTATCGGCCAGAGCTCACCAAAGATCAAGCCTGAGAATATCGTCATTATTGGAGCTCGTTCTTTAGATGAAGGAGAAAGAGAGTTAATTAAAGAAAAAGGCATTAAAGTATATACGATGCATGAAATCGATCGTCTTGGTATGACGAAGGTAATGGAAGAGTCCATTGACTACTTGAAGGACAGAACGGATGGAGTCCATTTATCACTTGATTTAGATGGATTGGATCCAAGCGATGCTCCTGGGGTGGGAACTCCTGTTCTTGGTGGAATAAGCTACCGTGAGAGTCACTTAGCGATGGAGATGCTGGAAGAGTCAGGATTGATCACATCTGCAGAATTTGTAGAGGTAAATCCGATCCTCGATGAGAAGAATAAAACCGCTACTGTTGCTGTGGCGTTGATGGGATCACTATTTGGAGAGAAATTACTATAATCATGAGCGAAAAAATAAGGCTGGGAACCCTTCAAGGTTCTCAGCCTTCATCTATTTCTCTTCAATGGTGCTTGACCACTTGGTATTGATTTAACAGATCGTCAAGACGAGTACTCAAATCGACTACTTGCTCGTCGGCAAAGGATGACTTTAATGCTAGTTCGACCATTTGGCGACGGCAGTCTTCAATTTGAAATAATAAATCATTCATCTTTCCCCTCATTTCGAGATCCTCCCACAATAGAAATAATTAGTTCCTTTATACCCTTTTTCTAATAATTGTAAACATTTTTCCCGGAAAATTTGTTAGGATAGTAATATAAAAAAATTGAAACCTTTTGATAGGAAGTTACGTATATAAATATAGCCGCATAGAGCGGAGGTTGTGAAATGGAAGCGTTAGTGAAAAAGCGGATTAAGCAAGTATTGAAAGGTGATCAGAACGCCTTTGCCGAATTAGTCGAGCTTTATAAGGATAAAGTGTTCCAAATCTGCTACCGGATGCTTGGAAATCGTCATGAGGCAGAGGATATTGCCCAAGAGGCTTTTATCAGGGCATATGTCAATATTGAAACCTTTAACCAGAAGAGAAAGTTCTCGACCTGGCTATTCAGGATAGCGACGAATCTTTGTATCGACAGGATCCGTAAGAAGAAACCGGATTATTTCTTAGATGCAGAGGTAGCGGGAACTGAGGGCTTGACGATGTACTCACAAGTGGCTGCGGATGTTCAGCTGCCTGAAGAAGAAGTAGAGAATATGGAGCTTCAGGAAACCATTCAAAAGGAAATTTCCAAGTTGCCTGAGAAGTATCGATCGGTCATTGTTTTAAAATATATCGAGGAGCTTCCTCTTCAAGAAATCAGCGAGATATTGGATCTACCCCTGGGAACGGTTAAAACAAGAGTACATAGGGGGCGTGAAGCTCTCCGTAAACAATTAAGATCACTGTAGAGAGGGTGAGTGAATATGAAACCTTGTCCTGAAGAAATCATCGAGTATATGCACGATTATTTAGATGGAGATTTAAATAGAGAAAAAGAAGAAATGCTGAAGCATCATTTACAGGAATGCAGTGGGTGTCAGCATCACTTTCATGAGCTGAAAAAAGCGATTGCGTTTGTACAGAGCACGTCTCATATTAGTACTTCTGGAGACTTTACGGATAAACTTATGTCAAGATTGCCGAAAGAGAAGAAGAAAGTGGGCGTTGAGAGGTGGTTCCGCCACCATCCGCTACTTACGGCTGCGGCCCTATTCCTTTTCTTTATGACCGGCAGCTTCTTAACTTCATGGAATGACGATCAGGATTTTTCATTTACGAAGAATGCGAAATTAGTGGTTCAGGATCATACGGTTGTGGTGCCTGAGGGGGAAGTCGTGAATGGAGATCTGACGGTCCGGAATGGTGATGTGAAAATTGAAGGAAAAGTAACGGGGAATGTGACGGTCATTAACGGAAAGCAGTATTTGGCTTCAGCGGGAAGCGTGACTGGAGAAATCCATGAAATCGATGCGGCATTTGAGTGGCTTTGGTACCAGATCAAAAAAGGGGCTAAAGACACGTTGGATTGGGGAAATTCGCAACTTGAAGAAAAGTAGGATAAAATAGAGGGGATGGAAGTAAGGTCCGTCCCTAAAAAGGACTGACATGTATGAATCCATGTCGGTTTTTCTATGTAAAAACGTGAGTTCATGAATAGAAGAGAAAGAATCATGAAGCCGTGGGTGTCTTTCATTTGACAGTGATAAAATATGCTATAATAGGAACGTTACGAAAATGGAGAAGCCACACATGGCGGCTTACGCTTTCGATTAAGCTATTGGAGGATGTAATATGCCGTTTATCGATATTTTTTCGGATTACTCCGCGCTGGATTATGTCTCGGATATAGTAGATATACTCGTAGTATGGTTTGTAATCTATAAACTGATCATGCTGATAAAAGGAACGAAAGCAGTACAATTATTAAAAGGTATTTTTGTCATTATCATTGTAAGAGGTCTTAGTAGTATCTTTGGATTGGATACACTGGGGTGGATGATGGAGCAAGCCCTCACTTGGGGGTTCCTGGCGATTATCATCATCTTCCAGCCAGAACTCCGCAGAGCCCTTGAACAATTGGGAAGGGGCCGTTTATTCTCAAGGACGGGACTGCAGGAAGAAGAAGAGCAGGAGCAGATGATCGAAGCAATGACGAAAGCCGTAAGCTATATGGCAAAACGTCGAATTGGTGCCCTCCTTACTCTCGAACGGGAAACAGGGATGAGTGATTATATTGAAACAGGTATACCACTCGATGCCAAGATTACGTCCCAGTTGCTCATTAATATCTTTATTCCCAATACACCTCTTCATGATGGAGCTGTTATCCTTCAAAAAAATCAAATTGCTGCAGCGGCTTGTTATCTTCCCTTATCGGAAAGCCCGTTCATTTCGAAAGAATTGGGAACAAGACACCGGGCAGCACTTGGCGTCAGTGAGGTAACAGATAGTATTACGATTGTTGTATCAGAAGAAACGGGAGCTATCTCCATTACGAAAAATGGAGAGTTACATCGCGACCTCTCTTTGGAGCGCTTCACAGAAATTCTTATGGTAGAGCTCATTGGCGATAAGACAAATGCTTCCTCGACGAAATGGAGTTTTAGGGGGAAGAAAGAAAATGGATAAATTCATGGAAAGTCGTTGGTTCATGCGAATTGTGGGGCTGATGTTAGCATTCATTCTCTATCTGTCCGTCAACTTTGATGATATTCAGAAGACGGCTAACAACAATAACGGCAACTCTCAAGATGCGATTGAAACGATCCAGGACGTCCCGCTTGAAGTTTTCTATGATCGTGAGAATTTAGAAGTGAGCGGCTTGCCTGATACGGTGAATGTGACTGTAGAAGGATCTAAAGCGATTGTGCAACAAGCCAAACAAGTGAAGGATTTCAGGGTCTATGTAGACTTAAATGAGATCGGTATCGGTGAGCATCAGGTGAAAATAAAGATAGATAATATTTCTGAAAAACTCGATGTGAAACTCGATCCGGATACTGTCAATATATCGGTTCAAGAAAAGGTAACCGAAGAATTTGGGATTGAACCTCAATTCAATGAGAGTATTTTATCCAATGGATATGAAGCAGAAGGACTGGCTGTCGATCCGAAAACGGTGAAAGTGACGGGCTCTAAGGATGAAGTGGAACGGATTGCCTATGTCATAGCCACCCTTGATCTTGATGAGGAAATCAATGAGAATGTGACAAGGGAAGCCAGGGTGCAAGTCTTAGACCGTGAGTATAATAAATTAGATGTTCAAATTGATCCGGAAGTGGTCGATGTGACCGTTTCGGTTGTAAACAAAAGTAAGAGTGTGCCCGTGACGATTAAGCAAAAAGGCAGTCTTCCAGAAGGGACGACGCTGGAGTCGATTTCAATTGATCCTAAAGAGGCAACCATTTTCGGCAGACAGGATGTACTGGACACAGTAGAAGAGTTGCTTGCAGAAATAGACCTTTCTAAGATTACGAAGGATTCAACCATTACGGTACCACTCGCCCTGCAAGATGGCTTAAATAAAGTGGCTCCTGAAGAAGTTAAGGTGAAGGTTGATGTCAACACAACCGAGGAAAAGAGCCTATCAGGTCTTGAAATCACCCCACAAGGATTAGCCGAAGAATATGAATATACCATCATGTCACCTGAAGAAGGTGTCGTCGATGTAGCGATGATAGGTCAGAATGCACAGGTGAGCAAAGTGACGAAAGAAGACTTCTCACTTGCTCTTGATCTTTCAGGGCTCGAGCCCGGTGAACATGAGGTGGAAATAGAGGCTGAAGGACCGGAAGATATTGAATGGACCCTGTCTCAGCAAACAGTGAAAGTAGAAATTAAAGAAAAGAACACATCAGCATAAGAGCTGTAAAAAGGAGAGAATGACAATGGGTAAGTATTTTGGAACTGATGGAGTAAGAGGTGTAGCGAACACAGAATTAACACCGGAATTAGCATTTAAGCTTGGACGTTTTGGTGGTTATGTTCTAACAAAGGATGCTACGCGCCCCAAAATATTGATTGGAAGAGATACTCGAATTTCCGGACATATGCTGGAAGGAGCTCTTGTAGCCGGACTTCTATCAATTGGTGCTGAAGTGATGCGCTTAGGTGTCATTTCAACTCCAGGGGTAGCTTACTTAACAAAAGCGTTAGGGGCTCAAGCTGGTGTCATGATTTCAGCTTCTCATAATCCTGTAGGGGATAACGGAATTAAATTCTTCGGACCGGATGGTTTCAAGTTATCGGATGACCAGGAAAATGAAATTGAAGATCTATTAGATCAAACAGTTGATCAGCTTCCTCGTCCAATCGGTGCTGACTTAGGACAAGTAAGTGACTATTTCGAAGGCGGACAAAAATATCTGCAGTATTTAAAGCAGTCAGTAGACGAAGATTTCGATGGTTTACATATTGCGTTAGATTGTGCTCATGGTGCAACATCCGCTCTTGCTACTCATCTGTTTGCTGATTTGGACGCTGACATCTCGACGATGGGAGCATCACCAAACGGGTTGAACATCAATGAAGGAGTAGGATCTACCCACCCTGAAACACTTGCTGAGATGGTGAAAGAAAAAGGGGCAGACCTGGGGCTTGCCTTTGATGGTGATGGGGACCGTATTATCGCAATCGATGAGCATGGACAAATCGTCGATGGTGACCAGATCATGTACATCTGCGGTAAATACTTGAAGTCACAAGGACAGTTAAAACAGTCTACAGTCGTATCTACAGTCATGAGTAATCTTGGCTTCCATAAAGGGCTTGAAGAGAATGGGATCCAAAGCATTCAAACCGCGGTTGGAGATCGTTATGTAGTGGAAGAAATGAAGAAACACGGCTATACTCTTGGCGGTGAGCAATCAGGCCACATCATCTTCCTGGATTACAATACAACAGGAGACGGTCTGTTAACGGGTATCCAACTTGTAAACATTATGAAAATGACCGGTAAATCATTATCTGAACTAGCAGGAGAAATGCAAAAGTTCCCACAAAAACTTGTGAATGTACGAGTGACAGACAAGCACCATGTTACGGATAATGAAACGGTTAAAAAGGTGATTCAAAAGGTTGAAGAAGAAATGAACGGAAATGGCCGTATCCTTGTTCGTCCTTCTGGAACGGAGCCGTTAGTGCGTGTGATGGCAGAAGCTCCTACTGAAGAACTTTGTGATCGATATGTAAATGAAATCGTACAAGTTGTTGATGAAGAAATGGGTCTGAACGAATAGTGGAATTAATATGCATAAGGGGTCAATACGTGCCTCTTATGCATATTTAATAAAGAGAGTGCTTTTGAGTATCATCGAACCACCGTTCTGAAAACGCAAGTTGGTCCTTAAGGGTTTATCACCGCTCTGTTTCGGGAACATGACAATGGGATAACAACTTCTTGTTCTTGTAAGATTTATATTGACTAAGGGAAACATGCTAGTGTATGATGATTTTGTTTTCGTTTTTCAAATTATATGGAAATGATTCAAGAAGGAAAGGTGGATAGTGAGCAAACATCCTTATAAAGCGCCAGGGCTAAACGATGGATACGACAAGGATCGTTTAGTTGACGAGGTGGAGGTTTATCGAGCATTCGGCGGATGCCTCCCGGTTCGCATGTGTCACCGGACCGAAAGTTTCTTCCTTAAATCGTTGAGGCAACTTAATGGACAAAGGGAAGAAAGAAGTGACCAATGTAAATACTAATGACAAACAGAGATAAGGGGGCAAGTTGTCCCCAAAAGAGTACTTGCCCCCTTGCATGTTCAGGGAGGATATATTAATTATGTGTGGAATTGTTGGATATATTGGAAATTCAGATACAAAGGAAATTCTTTTAAAAGGTCTTGAAAAGCTTGAGTACCGCGGTTATGACTCTGCAGGTATTGCCGTTCAAAATGATGAAGGCATCCATGTGTTTAAAGAGAAGGGTCGTATTGCCGACCTTCGCGGTATCGTTGATGAGAGTGTATCAAGCAACACAGGAATCGGTCACACTCGCTGGGCTACCCACGGTGTACCGAGCAAGGTGAACGCTCACCCTCATCAAAGTAATTCAGGCCGTTTCACAATCGTTCATAACGGAGTAATCGAAAATTACTCTCAACTTAAGCGTGAATATTTAACGGATGTAACGTTCAAGAGTGACACGGATACAGAAGTCATCGTTCAGTTGATTGAAAAGATTGTAGAAGAAGGAAACACGGTAGAGGAAGCTTTCCGTCAAACGTTAATGCTTCTTAAAGGCTCTTATGCCATCGCCCTTTTGGATTCTGAAAATGATGAAACCATCTATGTAGCGAAAAATAAAAGTCCACTGCTCGTAGGTCTTGGAAAAGACTTCAACGTTGTAGCAAGTGATGCTATGGCGATGATTCAAGTAACAGACCAATACGTTGAGCTAATGGATAAAGAAATGGTCATCGTAACGAAAGAAAAGGTTGAAATTCAAAATCTGATCGGTGAAGTAATGGAACGTGCTCCTTACACAGCTGAAATCGATGCGAGTGATATCGAAAAAGGAACATACCCTCACTACATGCTTAAAGAAATCGATGAGCAGCCACTAGTGATGCGTAAAATCATTCAAGCTTACCAAAATGAGAGTAACGAACTTCACATCGATGAGCCGATCGTCGGCGCGATGAAAGAAGCGGACCGTGTCTACATCATTGCATGTGGAACGAGCTACCATGCTGGTCTTGTTGGGAAGCAATTCATCGAGAAGAGTGCAGGAATTCCTGTAGAAGTGCATGTAGCAAGCGAATTCAGCTACAATATGCCTTTACTTTCTAAGAAACCATTATTTATCTTTATTTCTCAAAGTGGTGAAACGGCAGATAGTCGTGCCGTACTGGTTCAAGTCAAAGAACTTGGTCATAAATCATTAACGATCACAAACGTAGCGGGTTCTACGCTGTCCCGAGAAGCGGATTACACATTGCTTCTTCATGCCGGACCTGAAATCGCCGTTGCTTCAACTAAAGCGTACACAGCTCAGCTGGCAGTACTTGCTATCCTTGCACATGTTGCAGGGCAGGCATGTGGAAATAACCAGGACTTTGACCTTGTTCAAGAGCTTGGTATTGTTGCCACTGCGATGGAAGCACTTTGCGATACTAAAGAAGAGTTTGAAGATATCGCACGCGAATATCTGTCAACGACTCGCAACTGTTTCTTCATCGGCCGTTCACTTGACTTCTATGTAGGTCTGGAAGGCGCTTTGAAGCTTAAAGAAATCTCTTACATCCAGGCAGAAGGATTTGCCGGAGGAGAGCTTAAGCACGGTACGATCGCTCTGATCGAAGAAGGTACTCCGATCGTTGCACTTGCTACTCAAGAAGAAGTAAACCTAGGCATCAGAGGAAATGTGAAAGAGGTAGTCGCTCGTGGGGCCAACCCTTGTATCATTTCCATGAAAGGCTTAGAAGACGAAGAAGATCGCTTCGTCATCCCGGAGGTTAACCCATTGTTAACACCTCTTATCTCTGTCATCCCATTACAATTAATTTCTTACTACGCTGCTCTGCACCGCGATTGTGATGTAGATAAGCCGCGTAACCTGGCAAAGTCGGTTACGGTTGAGTAAGGGTTAAATAGCTGAAAACCGGTTGGTCCTCTAGGGACTGGCCGGTTTTTTCTATTTTGCTTATTGATGAAATGAAGGAAAAGACCGTAGAATAGATAAATGTAGGAATCCCAAGCACTTTCCTGTACCCAACTACGTAAAACCCTTATAATCATACAAATAGATTCAAGTTCTCTTCGTGCACCAGCGAATAAAGAGTAACCTGCTGCTTCCGCAGTCCAGGTTACTTTTTTATTGGAACGGGTACGATAATAGAGAATAAAAAACGGTGTGAAAGTAAGGGTATGATGATAAATGAAACAGTTACATAGACAGCATGTATGGCTGGGGAGGATCCTCGCGTCAGACCCGGGCAGGAAGAGATTTCAGCAGGCAGGTAAGGCAACGATCAGTTTAATTTCGGCTGTGTTTACGATGTTTTTTTTATTAAAACTATTTGATTACACAGCCATCACACCGGCCATTGTGTCAGGGATGGTGGGGATGCTTGGGATTTTCGTCGTCATGGATGATACAACGGCTAAAAAGAAGGTCACGACTCCATTGATCGGTGTGGCGGTAGCGATTGGAATCACATTGGGCTCCGCCTTTGCCCATTATAGTCTCGTGGTAAACATGCTATTGGTAGGAGCGATTTTCAGTGCTTTTTACTTTTCGCGCTTTGCCATCCGGTATTTTTCCATGGGAATGGCAGGATTTATGTCGATTTATATTTCGTCGATTCTGCAGCTTGATGTGGCGCACCTATCATGGTTCTATATTGGGATTGTGATTGGTGTCGTGTACGCCTTTCTTTATAACTTCATTCTTTTTAAAGGCTCGGTTCATGTGCTAAGAAGGAGTATGCGTTCGTTTCATATTCAATCCAATTTGACGTTTACGATTTTGATGAAGATGATCGAGGATCCGGACACGAGTAGTAAACGTAGGAAGCTTCTTGATCGAAATGTTCGAAGGCTGAATGAGTATGCAAGAATCGTAGCCAGTGATATCAATGAGAATGATTTGAAGAAGCTTTGGCCTGGTATCGAGCCCTCCCAATTGCGTCTCTATGTTTTTGATACAGAGATGTTGATACAGACGTTAACCGATTCTTTGAAGCGGCTCAAGGAGCTGGATGCCTTAGAGGTTACGGAGCTTAGACGCCTGCTGGTCTGGGTTCTCCGTTCGCTCCGTGATGCAGAGGTGCTTGCCCAGGATTATGATCCCCGTTCCCTTGAAGAAGCGGAAAAGGCAATCCAGGCCCTTCGTCTACTTTTGTCAGAGGTGTTGAATCAAGAAGAAAAGCCTGAAGGCTGGGTGTATCTTCTAAGGCGCATCGAGTCCATTGCCAATCATGTGCTGGAAGCAGCCATCACCATTCAAGAGTCGTTGAAGGTTTCAGAAAGCAAGGAAACGAACATAGAGAATAATGATGAGTCTCTTGATGAGGAAAAAGAGGATAAGCCTGAAGAAGAGACCAGGAGTTTAAAACCTTCTACACGTAAGGCGATTCAAGCGCTTGTAGCGGGTACGTTAGCGATTATTGTAGGGGAGCTGATTGCTCCTGCACAGCCCTACTGGGTACTGTTAACGACCTTTATTATTCAAATTGGTACAGAGTCGGTAGGAAGAACCTATATGAAGGCATTTCAGCGCTCGGTCGGAACGGTGATCGGGGCCATACTTGGATTCGGAGCGGCAAAGCTCGTTTCAGGAAATTCTGAGCTTGAAGTATTTCTTCTGTTTGTCGTTCTGTTTCTTGCCTTCTATCTTTTTACGGTTTCGTATACTCTTATGAGCTTGTTCATTACGATGCTCATCGCCTTTATGTATGACCTGCTCCTGGGCGGAATCAGTATGCAGCTGATGGGGGCACGGGTCATTGATACCATTGCCGGAGCGGCGATTGCCCTCTCTGTCTCGGCGTTTGTATTTCCAAAGAAAACAAAGGACAAGGTGGCAGACGCCTTTGATGATTTTCTTGAAGAGCTTGGAGGATATGTTTCTTCCTATATAAAAACCTTTACCAATATTGAAGATAAACCATTAACGGATCAAGCCTTTGATCTCGATCAGAAGCTTCAGGGTATAAAGGATGAAGCACAATCGCTTCTGCAAAGACCTGGTTCCATGACACGATCGGGGATTGGACGTTGGATCACGGTGGTGACAGCCATAAACTATTATGCAAAGCATTTGCTTGCTTCGTCCCATAGAAAAGTACCTGCAAAGGTTTCAGATGAACTAAATAGCGTTTTTCAGCAGACAGAAGAGAAAATTACTCATAACATTGAAACGTTACGTGAGTTGTTAAAAGAAAAAGAGAGCGCACGAGTTTTTTGGAGTTTAAGTGAGGAACGGGAAAAGATCGAAACCCTTGCACCTAGCAGACTGAAGTCACAAATGGATCTGATTCATCATCTCTACTATGTGTGGAAAATCAATCAATCGATTGTAGCTCTTGGAGAGGAACTGGGGGCGGAAGTGAAAGAAACTCAAACAAAAGGGTAAAGCGAAATTCGCTTTACCCTTTTGTTTATTGCGCATGGTTTATGAATTTAATTTTGTGCAGATAGTCGTTTTAGGTAACTTCTTGTCAGAAATTGTTTTAACCCATCATTCTTCGGGAAAAGCATACCATCTGAATATCGTGAGGTGGAGGAAATGGCAGCCGAAAGCTTATTGCTAACGAAAGAAGATATGAAAAACCCTGATCTTGTTCCCCAATGGGTGATGGAAGAATATAAGAATTTTCACGAGGTAGTAACAGATCGAACGTTTCCTTGTTACTTCGGTATGACCGGAGAGAAAAAAGGAGAGCTTCGGTATTCGTATATAAGTCACGATAATTGGAAGCATTTGCCCCAAACGATTCAAGAGTTTATCGACTTGTTCGATGTACCAGAAGGAGAGCGGCTGATTCGTCACGGGTTCTTTTTGTTTGTGGAACCGGAGGATGAGGAGAGGTCCGTCCCTCATTATCGTGAGTATTTCTGGAAGATTCTGCAGTTTCTTCATGAGGAGGATGAGGAGGCTTGGCCAGAGGATTATCCGGAGGATCCGGATCATCATTTATGGGCGTTTTCGTTTGCCGGGGAGCCGTTTTTCGTGTTTGGGAATGCTCCTGCTTATAAGCAGCGAAAGACAAGAGACCTTGGGAATAGCTTGGTATTAGGCTTTCAGCCGAGAAGGATCTTTGAAGGGTTGGAAGGAACGTCAAAGGGTGGCATTATGTCCCGTGAGAAAGTAAGGGAGCGGGTCGAGAAGTGGGACGGCTTACCCAAGCACCCGAATATCAGCCATTATGGGGATCCTGAACACCGTGAATGGAAGCAATACTTCATTGGAGACGACGTGGAACCGATCGAAGGCAAATGCCCCTTTCACCATAAATAAGAGAAAGAGTGTCAGGCCAAGCCTGACACTCTTTTCCTTAATAAATATCCACATTTCCACTGGAAACCGAAACATTGATGTTGTATTTACCAGACCCTGCCACACCTGAAATATCGCCATCTTCTATCTTCTGATTCTTTAATGGCAGGTTGCAGGAGATATCTCCGCTGCTTGCTTTTCCGTTCAGCTTAAAGCTTGCATCTTCCGGCAGATCCAGGTTGACACCTCCAGAGCTTACATCAAAATTCAGGTCTCCCTTTAGAGTGTCCATGGAGACAGTTAATTCACCAGATGATAAGTCACCTTCCAGAGGACCTTCGTAGTTTGACAATTCCACATCCCCGGAGCTGATGTCCACATTACCTTCTTTTGTGGAGAGAGCATTCACGACCAAGTCTCCGGAAGAACCATCATGTTCGAATATATTCGTCTCAAGGTTTTCAAGAGTCATGTTTCCGGAACCCATTTCTACAGTTAACTCATCCAGCTTCATTCGATTCGTTTCGGATTCTCCTGCAAACTGCAGGTTACCGGAGCCAATCTCGATTTCCATGCTTCGATCATATTCTTTTGGAATGTACACGGTTACGTTTGATTTGCGGTTGAATGCTACCCATTCATACCATTTATGCTTTACAGCCACTTCAATGGTGTCACCTTTTTTAGCTAAAGACAGTGTTCCTTTTCCTTTAATGTCTACTTTGACTTCATTCTGGTCTGTAGGAATGACTTCTGTATCGCTGCCTTCCATTTTAAGATCGATGTGATCGATTTTGTCCGTTAGCCCGATACGTTCCCCTGACTGACTTTCTTTAGCAAATAACGATGTATTGTCATTCAGGATGACGTATAGCGTTCCAAGTGCAAGCAGTGCAATGATCACGGCAAAAGCATTTTTCATTAAAATCCCTCGCTTTGGTTTGTTTTTCCATTTTATAGTTTTATTTTAATGCAGCTGCCGGTTCATCACAATGAGCCATAGGATTATTTTTGAATCAGACCAGAGGCCGAGTTCGGTGTGGGTTATGTAATAGAAAAAGACCGGTCACAGGTGACCGGTCTTAGCATTTATTTCGCGATAAACATCTGCGTCCAATAAATCCCCTGGCTGGGATCCTTCGCTGTACCCACGCCAATATGAGTGACTTGTTTGTTTAAAATATTTTTGCGGTGCCCGGGACTGTTCATCCAAGCGTTAACGACAGATTCAGGTGTTTTTTGTCCAACGGCAATGTTCTCCGCTGCCGTGGAGTAATCCACCCCAAAGTTCTCCATCATTTCAAAAGGAGATCCGTACGTTGGAGACGTATGAGAGAAATAGTCATTTTTCTTCATATCCTCTGATTTCATCTCCGCCACATTCGCTAACTCTCCATCCATCTTCAAGGAACCAAGTCCATTCTTCTTGCGTTCCTGGTTGGTTAAATCAACTACCTGCTTCACAAATCCACTTGCATCGGAAGTCTGTGCATCCTGATTGGGCTGGCCCTCTGCTGGTGGTTCCGGTTGTGCCGTATTCGGTTCTTGTGCAGGTTGATTCGGCTGACGGGCTTCTTCATTACCTGGCGCATTTTCCCCTGGATCTAAGTGGGTAAATTCACGTAAGTCCCCATTCGGGTCTATCGGAGCCATGAAACGGTGAAGGGGTGTTTGGTTTCCTTGCATTCCATCCATCCGATCTCTGCCATCGTTATCATAAGTAACAGGATCGTAATTCACGTTTTGTGTATCCATCAGGTTATCGTTTGCATCGTTATTGTTACAGGCAGTCATCAGCATAAACGGGATGACGGCGCAGGCTGTAATGGAAAAAAATCGTTTTCTCATGTCAGGTCCTCCAATGTTTTTAATTGCCTTTTACAAGCATTTAACAGTCTTTAATATGTACTCTCTATGTGCTCTTTATCCTGTTAAAAATAGGGTTTGCTTCTTTCTTAAAGAGGGTTTTGTGATTTAGGCACGAATAGTATTGATAAGAAAAAAGGGGGTAATTCATCCATGGAACGAAAGAGATTACGGGAAATGGGAGGCAGTATCGGTTCTTATTCAAGTGGGAAGTATAACAGCATAACCGATATTGAGGGAGTGAAGGTCGGACATAAAACCCTTCACTATGAGCAAGACGATACCATGGTGCGAACGGGTGTAACGGCGGTTTTACCTCATTCCGGCAATCTGTTTCGTGATAAGGTATGCGCGGGTTACCATGTGATCAATGGCTTTGGAAAAACAGTCGGGACGATTCAAATGGAGGAGCTGGGTGTCCTTGAAAGTCCGATTCTCTTGACAAATACTCTTTCAGTAGGGGATGTGTTAAAAGGGACGGTTCAATATATGCTGGAGGAGACACCTGAAATCGGAGACACAACGGGGACAGTAAATGTCGTTGTGGGAGAATGCAATGATGGCTTCCTCAATGATATCCGTGGCCTTCATGTAAAGCCTGAGGATGCCCGGGAAGCCATTCTTCATGCACAGTCGGGACCAGTCGATGAAGGGTGCGTTGGAGCCGGGACAGGAATGCTTTGTTTCGGTTACAAAGGTGGAATAGGGACGAGTTCCAGGGAGTATGCTTTTGGAGGTGAGAAGTATACGGTGGGAGCCCTCGTGTTAACGAATTTCGGTCAGAGGAAAGATCTAAGGGTTCCCATTCTTAACACCGGGGAGGAGGAGGATGCACCGGATGGATCAATCATGATCATCCTGGCGACAGATGCACCTCTAAATGAAAGGCAGCTTAAACGACTGGCGAAACGTGCTTCATTCGGCCTTTCAAGAACGGGTTCATCTGCAGCTCATGGGAGTGGTGATGTTGTTCTTGCGTTTTCTACTGCACACCGCATTCCACATCAGCCTTCCAGTGATAACACGATTCCGTACGGTTTCATTAAAGAAGACGGACCGATCATCTCTACTCTATTTGAAATGGCAGTGGATAGTGTAGAAGAATCCATATGGAACTCTCTCTGTAAAGCGGAAACCACAACGGGGAGGAATGGACGGAAGGTGGAAGCGGTACCTTTAGATTTACTTTATGGACTGGTGAAATAGGAACAGTGTTACCTATTCAGGATTTTTTCTTTAATGAAAATTTATTTAACCATCAAATAAATGGGGTATACCATACATATGTGTACGAATTATTGGTTGAAGGAAGTGACAGTCATGAATGATACCCCTATGCCTCTTTCGTTTTTCCAACAGCCCACTTTGGAACTTGCAAAGTCTTTGTTGGGATGTGTGTTATTGAAAGAGACGGAGGAGGGAACAGCTTCAGGTTATATTGTGGAGACGGAAGCGTACTTAGGGCCAGCGGATCGGGCGGCTCACAGCTATGGGAATAGACGGACGAAGCGGACGGAAGTCATGTTTCAGGAAGCCGGCAGGATCTATACATATGTTATGCATACTCACTGCCTGGTCAATGTAGTAAGCGGGGAAAAAGAGAAACCCGAAGCGATTCTCATTAGAGCGGTCGAACCCCTTGATGGCTTGGAGCTAATGGAAAGAAGAAGACCGGGTCATGTGAGAAAAAATTGGACAAGTGGTCCAGGAAAGCTGACAAAAGCGTTAGGCATTACAATGGAGGATTACGGGGGCAGCTTTTTGGAACCCCCTCTCATCATTTCAAAGGGATACCAGCCTGAAGACATCGTGGAAGGAAAACGAATTGGAATCGATAACTCGGGAGAAGCCAGGGATTATCCTTGGAGGTTCTGGGTAAAGGGCAATCCTTATGTATCAAGATAATCATTTTTGGGAATTTTCTAATAATCAATTAAAAAATAACCCATAAGTACTATGTTTGTGGTATATTTTTCTTATAAGATAAAATCATATACTGACAATTCGAATGGGAGCTTTGAACCTAAATGATAGATGGGCGCTTACATTTAGGGGAGCTAGTAGCGCAACCGGCCACATACGAACGTAGGAATACGTTTTTGTGTGGTTTTTTTATAAACTATAGAGAGTATAGGGGTCCTATGAATATCTTTACTATTTTTCAAAACGACTATATTTATCATGATTTTCAGCCCTTATATGAAATGGGCAAGCATCAATCCCTCTATGCATATGAGGGCCTGTTACGAAACAAGTATAACGAAAATCCCGAAAATGTTTTTCAGTCTGCGATGAAAGCCAACATCTTGTATAAGCTTGATACCTTATCCATTTCAAAAGCTCTTGAAAGCTTTACAGAGAAGGGACTGAAGGATTGTAAGTTATTTCTTAATATTTATATCACAACGATTCTTCACCCAAGCTTTCATACCTATTTTTATGACCTGATGAAGAAACATCCGGACATATTGGGGCGTCTCGTGCTGGAGATTAATGAGTCGAGTGCGGAGGAGCTGTGGCAGAACCCAATATTAAAAGAGTCTCTTAAAGAACTTAAGCAATATGGTGTTTGGTATGCGATTGATGACTTCGGGCAAGGGACCTCTTCCATCAAGAAATCCATTGAATATGAACCGGAGATCATTAAACTCGATCGTTATTTTGCTTTGAATCTGGCTCAAGATGATAAGAAACAACGATTCCTTTCCTTTTTTAATCAATTCTACGGTAAGGATACGTTAATTGTGTTAGAAGGCATTGAAACCAAACAGGATATGCAAGTGGCAAAGGATATTGGGATTACAATCGGGCAAGGCTATTATCTGGGAAGGCCGAGTCGATTATTAGCTTAAACAGGAAGGGTGACTCTGAAATGTAGGAGTCACCTTTTTTCGTGGACATCTACTATGAGATTGTCCGAATTAAAATAAAATTGAAAATATTTAACATTTCCATTAAACTGAGGAAAAAGAGAAAAAAGGGGATCAGAGTATGAGGCTTCTCACATTTCCGCTGAAATTTATGTTCTATTATATTCTCGGATTGATCGGTATTCTAGCCGTGAGTATTGCTCCTGAAGTATTTAAGGAGAAGGGTCTGTATAATTTTGTCGGGTTCTTGGAAGAGTTTTTTAAGTTTGTATTTGTATTTTTGGACGGGGAAAATTGGAGTTATTCCTATAAAGGGATAACCGTCGATTTTCTGGACATGCTTTGGGGACCTTATCTGTATTCTTTACAGATTATCGGTGGAGCATTGGGTTTAGGCCTGGGAATAGCATTCATCCTTACCATCTTCACAGTGTTTATGCCCCGATGGGTTACGTCTTCTCTAAAGAAAGTATTAAACCTCTTTGAGACGGTGCCTGACTTAATGTTTGCGTTTATGCTCCAGCTTCTCATTGTCTATGTTATTAAATATTTTGGCGTGGAACTGATGAATTTCACGGAGTATGGAGAAGAAAAGATCTTTCTTGCACCAATCATCACATTATCGATCATTCCCATGATCTCTTTCTTTCGGATTCTTCTTTTTATTATGGAAGAAGAAATGCTTAAGCCACATATTGAGTTTGCCCAAAGTAAGGGAATGTCGAAAGGCAAAATCCTCTTTGCTCACGTATTGAAAAATATTTCTCCCAGTCTGTTTTATCATGGAAAGCTGATCATATGGGGAATGCTTTCGAGCTTATTCATCATTGAAACGATTTTCAATATGAGGGGAATCACGTATTATATCGTCCAGGACTTCAGACCAATGGTCATAGCCATCTCACTGATTATGATATACACGCCTTTTTTTGTCGTGTATCAAGGTGTATATCTATGGATTAATCGGGAGGGAAGCGTCGATCATACCAAATATAAAAAGGATAAAATAAAGTGGAAAGAATGGAAGATATGGAGCTGGCTTTCTACTATTAGACGGCTTTGGTGGCAGCATATGCATAATGGGAAGTTTGCCATAGGGTTTAGTGTCATCTTTCTCCTGATTGCTGTCAGTTTCCTTTATCCAATGATGAAAGAAGATCCGATTAAACAAATTCAGTTCATGAAGAACGATGAGGGACGAATCATCAGTGCACCTCCACATAAGCCATTTGGAGAGATGATATTGGGGTCCGATTTCTTCGGGTATAGCATCCTCGATCAACTGATTGTCGGGGCAAAGTATACCCTCCTCTTTGCACTGGTTGTCGCGTCTCTAAGGGTGATAGGTGGATTCTATCTGGGAATAGTCTATCATTTTCATTTAAAAGAAAACAGGAAGAATTGGCTTGATCGGATGGTGGATTCCATTCATTTCTTGCCTTTAAGTCTTATTGCGTATCTTCTATTAAGACCTGTTCTTTGGGGGTTGCCCGTTTTGGGATGGGATCACTCCATCTTTGAAAGACTCGTTTTTGAAGCTGTCGTCTTGACGATTCTTGTGCTGCCGTTAACGACAGTTTTAATAGGGAATGAACTGAAGTTATTAGGAAAACAGGATTTTGTTCTGTCGGCGAAGCTCTTAGGGGGAAGTAATCGTCATTTGCTGTGGACGCATCTATTCCCTCATTTGGCACCAAGATTATTCATTATATGGGGGCAGCAGTTTATCCAAACTCTTCTCATTCTTGTCCATCTGGGATTATTTCATCTGTTCTTGGGCGGAACGATCATCACAGGAGGACTGGTACCCGATCCTCCGAAATCAGGAACATTTGAATGGTCAGGTCTGATCAGTTCCACTAAAGATTCCCTAATGACCGGAAAGTACTGGATTGTCATCGCTCCGTTAGCAGCATTTATGATTGCCATCATCGCCATGCAGTTGATTGTACAAGGTGTGAAGGAACTCCAGCAAACAAAGGTGGGGGTACTGGTGAACAACACTCCAATTAAGAACAAACATAAACTGGTGAAGAAGAAAACCTATCATCCAGTAGTGGAAGACTTTCATTTGGTTCGACAACAATCCTTTAAGGGATAGAGGAGGGGACAAAGATTGAGTAGAAAAAGTCCTAAATTGCCACTGACTGATGAAGAGAGAGCATCGCTTCGTAAAGAGAAAATCAGATTGGGAGACATCTTCGAATGGTCTCCCGATGTATTAAGTGAAAAACTTAGTATCTCTCTGGATAGAGCCCGATACTTAGTCGGCATGTCCATATTTCAAAGAATCCCGTCAATCGGACCGAATATGGCGCATAACGTCGTTGAAGATCTTGGTTTCTATTCTTACGAAGACATAAAGAACGAAAAGGGAGAAGACCTGATTATAGAATTGGAAAAGAAATACGGCTTCTGGATGGACCCGTGCGTAGAAGACTCCCTCAGGTGCGTCGTCCATCACGCCAACCACCCATCCTCCACCAAAAACTGGTGGGACTTCACCACCCAAAGAAAACACTACCGCCAAACCCACGGCTACCCCAGCGACCGCCCCACCAAAGGCTGGGATGAGGGACGGACCTCATAAACTAAGAAGGCAGGAAGCAAAGAATCAGCTTCCTGCCTATATTTATATGCGTACTCTTCAGGGACGGACCTCTTTCGTATATACTCCTCAAAATGGACATGATAAAGAAAAAGGAGTGATGAAAGATGAGAATCCTGTTCTTCTGTTTGCTATTGACGTTCTTTTTTCATGCTTCATCTTCTGCAAGAAACATCCTGCCCCTTCCAGCCCATCATAATGAACTCGCGATCGTTATTGATGATTTAGGAAACGAGATGAAGGGAACAGAAGAAATCCTGAACTTACCCGTCACCTTGACGATTGCAGTTATGCCCTTTCTGCCAACAACACGGGAAGATGCGGAAAAGGCACATGGGCGGGGCCATGAGGTCATCGTACACCTTCCAATGGAACCGATGTCCGGGAAAGCAAGCTGGCTTGGACCCGGGGCAATCACCACTTCGCTTTCAAATGACGAAATCCGCAAAAGAGTAGAAAAGGCGATCGAAGAGGTTCCCTATGCAGTAGGAGTCAATCACCATATGGGCTCAAGAGCCACTGCCAATGAGAGGGTCATGAGAATCGTTTTAGAGGTATGCAAGGAAAAGGGGTTATTTTATCTTGATAGTAAAACAACAGGAAAGAGTGTCATTCCGAAGCTTGCGAAGGAATTGGATGTTCCCTATCTTGAGAACGAATTATTCTTTGATGATGTCTATACCATCCAGCATATCGGAAAGCAAGCCAAGCTCCTTTCTAAAGAATTAGATAGTGACACTTCAACCATTGCCATAGGTCATGTCGGGGTTACAGGGATCAAGGTTGCCACCATGCTTGAAGAGTTTCTTCCTCTTTATGAGAAAAAAGCTTCCATTGTCCCACTGTCAGATTTAATACCTGAATATCATTTGATTGATGAGAGCATGCCTTGATTGTGTGCCTTTTCCCTTAGTTGGGCAACCGCCACTTTGTAAATCTTCCGTTAATTCAATGCTTATTTATTTGTTATAAGAAGACCCTCCCTTATAATCAGAAGGTAAGAAGGAGATGATTCCATATGGATTATGCAATTGTGACGGGAGCAACAAGAGGATTAGGTGAATCGATCGCCAAGCTATTTATCGAAAAAGGAATAGGTTTGATCAATGTTTCCAGGTCAGATAATGAAAGACTGCAAAAGCTTGCCGGGGAAAAAGAGGTTTCGTATGACTTTCTATCGTGCGATCTTGCACAATCAGGAGAAACAGAAGCGGTGTTTCGTGAAGTGGGAGCAAAAGTATTTGGATATAAACCTACCAGAGTCTATGTTGTCCAAAACGCCGGTGTGGTGACACCAATCAATCCGTCGGGTGAAGTAGAAAATCAAGCTCTTGAAACGAGTGTGCATGTGAACTTACTATCTCCCATGATCGCTACTAATGAGATGATAAAAGCAGCCCGGGGTTCTGACTCGAAGATGATCATGATCAATATCAGCTCAGGAGCGGGAAGGCGCCCTGTATATGGCTGGAGTACGTACTGCGCAACCAAAGCCGGTGTGAACATGCTGACAGAAACCGTAAGCTTAGAGCTTTCTAAAAAGCATAGCCGCCATCAAGTGATTGCCTTCAGCCCTGGTGTCATGGATACAGATATGCAAGGAGAAATACGGTCCTCCTCTATAGAAGCCTTTGCCGATGTCGAATCCTTCCAGCGCTACAAAGAGGAAGGAATGCTTCGTGAAACCGATACGGTCGCAGGTGCACTGGTTAAACTTGTAACAGAAAGCGAAATTGAAAGTGGTAAGCTGTATCATGTAAATGATTTGTTATAAAAAGAAAGCAGATTACCGGAAAAGGAATCTGCTTTTTTCTTATCAAAAAAAGAGACAAACCCCAAAGGATTTGTCTCTCTAAATTTAAGACCGAACCGGGTTTGCTTCAGGTGCTGATTTGCGTGTGAATTTCGGAAGTGCAAATCGAATGGCAATCAGACCGCAAACAGCAATCAAGATCGGGTAGAAGGCATATGGGATGATGCTGATTGGTGAAATGCCTGCGACTTCAGCCACTAACAGGGCCTGTGCTCCGTAAGGGATTAATCCTTGAATCGAACAAGAGAAAATATCAAGGATACTGGCTGATTTACGGGCATCCACCCCATAGTTTTCACTAATCGATTTGGCAAGCGGGCCGGCAATAATGATTGAAATCGTGTTGTTTGCTGTGCACAGGTTAGTAGAACTCACTAATCCTGCAGTAGCAAGCTGTGCTCCCTGAGGAGACTTGATTTTGCGAGTGGCGTGATAAAGTAAAGCCTGAATCCCGCCGTTATGTCGGATAAGTTCAACAACCCCGCCGATCAGCACGGAAAGGATCACAATCTCTGCCATTCCTGTCATTCCATCGGCCACGCTACCGAAATAACTGGCTGGAGTAAAGCTTCCATCGATGAATCCAATGATTCCAGTTAAAACAATTCCGCCTAACAAAACGACAAACACATTTAACCCTGCAAGAGCACCGATGATAACTCCAAGGTAAGGCAGAATTTTAATCCAATTAAAGCTTTCCGCTCCGACAGTAGATTGATTCCCCATAGTAAGAACAAGGAGAATCACCATTGTCACAATTGCGGCAGGTAATACAATGAAGAAGTTGACTTTAAATTTATCTTTCATTTCCGTTTTCTGTGTACGAACAGCTGCAATGGTCGTATCTGAAATGAACGATAAGTTATCTCCGAACATCGCTCCTCCAATGACGGTCGCCATGGCAAGGGGCATAGAAATATCTGTACCTGAACTAATCCCGACACCGATTGGCGCGAGTGCTGCGATCGTTCCCATGGATGTACCCATTGATAACGAAATGAAAGCAGCGATAATAAATAATCCCACAATGATCAAGTTACCAGGCAGCACGGATAGGGCGAAGTTTACAGTTGAATCAACGGCTCCCATCTTTTCAGCTACTCCGGAAAACGCTCCAGCTAACAGGAAGATAAAGACCATGATCATGATATCAGGGTGACCGGATCCTTTAGCAAAACGCTCAATCTTAGCCGTTAACGTCTCTTTTCGGTTCATCAACAGACCTACAACGGATGCGATGATAATTGATACTAGTACAGGAAAGGCATAAAAGTCTCCTGAAATGATGCCTGCTCCAAGGAACAGAGAAACAAATATGATCAAAGGCAGTAACGCCAATAGATTTCCTTTTTCTTGATTCATTCCTAACACTCCTTTGTCGTCCAATTTACTAAAATACAAAAAACCTCTTCCGGAATAAGAAGAGGTTTCAAAAGAACGAAACACTCCTCTTATCTTTCAAGCATTTCGCTTGCTGGATGTGGCACAGCACTCAATATGAGTCCGCTGCCGAGACATCGCAGGGCCAGTCCCTCCGTCTCTCTGGATAAGAAGAATATCGTATTTAGTTGATTTAAAATATACTTCCATACTTTAAAGGGTTTACTCGAAAAAGTCAAACGGGAAATGACTTTATCCATAATAAGGCATAAACTCATAGACAATTGAACGTTCAAGGTCTACTATAAGGAAGACAAAAAACATCTTGGGGGATACGGTAGTGGAAAGAACAGTACGAAATCAAATTTTTACTTTACAAGGATTTTACTTATTAACGTTCTTCGGTGTTGGTAGTTTATATCCCTTACTCAGTGTGTATTTGAGCGAAAGCGTGGGGTTAAATGGCTATCAGATTGGAACGATCATGTCTGTAGGACCCATCATGATGATTTTCTTCCAGCCTATTTGGGGAATGGTTAGTGACACGACCAATCGTCCCACCGTGGTTCTTGGTTTAACCTCTTTAGTGGCGGGAATCTTTGCACTCGGTTACTTGTTTATGGACTTTTACTATGGCCTGCTTATCGTGGCCATTCTAGTTGCCATTTTCCAAAGTGCGATCATTCCCGTTTCCGATAGTATCAGCTTGAAGTATACAAGTAAGGTCCGGTATAACTACGGAAATATCCGTTTGTTCGGTTCTTTGGGCTTTGGTATAGCAGTCTTTATAATGGGAAGACTTTCAGAAGGATTTATCGGGCCTACCATCATTTTTTACTCTTTCTTTATCTGTTTAGTTCTATCCGGATTCCTTTCCTTCCGGTTTCCGAAAGAGAGAGCGGCAGCAAAGCTTGATTTAAAGGCAGGAATGAAGGAATTATTCACGATGAAAAAGTTCCTCATCTTTTTAGCGGTCACTTTCTTAGTGTTCGGTCCGAATTTAGCTAACAATGTGTATTTCGGATTATTTGTTGAAGATTCAGGCGGAACGTATGCGGGAATTGGTCTCGCGTTCCTGATTGCAGTGTTATCGGAGGTTCCCTTTATGAGGATCGCCGGTGGATGGATTGATAAATTCGGTTTGTTAACAGTCGCTGCCTTGGCAGGTGCTGCATCCATGCTCCGCTGGCTCTTTTACTTTACAGAACCTAGTCTGTGGCTTGTCTATTCATCGGCTGTCATGCAAGGTCTTGCCATTGGTTTGTTCATTCCAGCCGGATTGCGCTACATTAAAGAAATCACGCCTTCCCACATTACAGCAACAGCCGTTACGGTATATTCAGCAATCGGAAACGGACTGGGGAATTGGTTCAGTACCTTTGTTGGCGGCTTTATCTATGAAACGTACTCCATTTACACGGTGTACTTATTCTTCGCAGTCCTATCCCTATTAGGTATTTTCCTTTGCTTCGTTCTAATGAAAGAAGAAAAGAAGAATGCACTCGCTTATTAATACATCAAAGCGCCTGAAGAGAACATTACTCTTCAGGCGTTTTTTTATTAGGCTCTTTTCGTATAGTTTGTTGCTATTGTAAAGGAGAAAGTAATAGTTGATTTCCGCTCCAGGATGCTCGCTTTCCGCGGGGCTGGCGGTGAGCCTCCTCGGCTGCGCCTCCGGGGTCTCACCTG